>OCTW011597098.1_pt1 | contig 10895 bp, 4 predicted proteins | sample 1539671 | NCBI WGS metagenome assembly OCTW01 (sample SAMN02144230, study PRJEB22623) | gut metagenome | biome: sheep rumen | host: Ovis aries | place: New Zealand | reverse complement strand
TGACTCGATGAGGCCGTACTTCATGCCTCTTGACATCGCACTGAAGGCATGGAAAGACAGCACATCGCTGTTCATGGAGATGAACAACTCGTCGAGTGAGAATGTGGCACATATCTACTATCGCTCGTGGGCTAAGTTTGTGCCGCAGACTATCGACACCGCCATCTGCCGCGGCATGGGTCTGCAACTCTTAGACACTCTCCTCACCGAGCCTACCACCTTCGTTGACACCATCTGCTCCAAAAAGTTCAAGGGCGACACTATCTTCATTAATACTTACAACATCACTATCTCTGACGCTGACACCGTGCTCCGTTCGTTGAAGCTCAAAGGTTCGCAGTTCCCTTACTATTATCTTGGTGAGGTCATACGCGGATATGGCCGTTATGTGTTCGAGCGTAAGGTGGAGGGCGAGTGCTCGCAAGTGATTGACCTCACCGTCAGTCCGAAATATACCATCAAGCGCGAGACAAAAGACTCAACCCTCTGTCAGGGTATGATCTTTGAGATCAACGGTAAGACACGCACCACCAACGGCAATGTGATCGACACCACCTACTCAGGTGTTTATCTCGACCAACAGCTCATCACCACCTATCGTCTGAAATTCCTCTCTCCGGTGCTGGAGTACGATACCATAGCGCTGCACCAAGAGGTGTTACCTTATAAATATTATGGCAACACTATCTCGAAGTTCGGTGAGAAGACCATCACCATCACTCAGAAAGGTGAGTGTACGCGCCGTGTTAAGCTCATGGTGCTCGAGAGCAATGGCAGTCTGGTGTTCTATCGTCAAGAGAAAGATACGGTAGGTTGTGCTACTTACGGTCTGCAGTTCCCCGACTCGCTCATCATGGAGCCTACCACTTATGTCGATACCGTCCTCCTCTCTGACACCACCATGCTTATCACTACATGGCATATACGCATGGACCAGCCCGGACAAGTGGTTAACGACACCATAGCCTTGGAGCAGTCCGACTTCCCTTACATGACCGACGATATGAGGATAACGGGTTATGGTGTGTATGAGCTTCATCGCTCCTCCGGTGCATGCGACCAGCTGGTTCACCTCGCTGTCGTACCGCGTTTTATCGACATGGAGATAGACACTACCCTCTGTACCGGTGCGGTGCTTGACCTGGGCGACACCTTAATAACTACTCTCACTCGCTACACACAGATAGTGCCGCAGAACGCTTACACGAGCTTGAAGATAGTGTGGAAGGTGCGGTTCAAAGACCAAGAGCCGGTGTCGGAGACCTTAGAGATCCCATCCACCGACCTGCCTTTGGAGTATGGTGACAGAACCATCACTCATGCCGGCACTTACCTGGTACGCCTCACCGAGGAAGGCGAGTGCGATAAGCTCATCGACCTCACCGTCGTTCTTACCGATGCTGCCGTAGGTAGGCTCAACGGGGACGAGTGGATGGTGGTGCCAACCATGGTACAGGCAGGACAGACCATTGAGCTCCGCGGGAACGCTTCGGGACACATGCAAGTGGTGGATATGCTGGGTAAGACAGTCATCGACCGACCGATTGAGCCGGGCATCAACACCTTCAACATCAACCAAACGGGTGTGTGGATGGTGCTCGTGAGCAACGAGAAGACAACAAAGGTGTATAAGCTCGTTGTCAAATAACACGGAAGAACAGATTGAATATATCTCGATATACGAATATATATATAACTAACTAATAACAATAACTAAATTCAATTTAAACAATGAAAAAGTTCTTACTTTTCTTTACCATGCTGATCGTCTCTGTAGCAGCAGCTTTCGCACAGGACGATAACGATGGTTGGAAAACTGCGACTGAGTTTAATTGGAAGACAGGTAATGTGCAAGCTGCCAACACTACAGTCTGGCATAAGGTTGTCCTCGAGGGCGAGGTAGCCGAAGGCGAGAACGTGTTGCTCTACTTGAACAACCTCGAAGCTACTGCCGCTAATGTAGAAGTGACTGTTTACACCGTTGTGACCAAGGTTATCTACGGTGAAGAGCAGGTTTCTGTACAGAAGCTTGAGGGACCCGAATCCAAAGCTATCGCAGCCAACCGTAACTACGCCTATGAGATAGGCGGTTCGATCATCAAAAACTTCAACCTCAAGACGGTTTACATCAAACTGAAGACCGACCGTCAGTTGAAGTTCTCGGCAGAGCCTGTTGAACCCGGTGAGAAAGATACCGAGTGTTTGAACGCTACTAAGCTTACTGTCCCGGGTACACTTAATTACACCAACCTCAACAAGAACACTTGGTATCAGCTCGACCTTAAGGATGTTAAGGCTGACAACACCAAGACCGTCAAGGTTACCATCACCAACACCGGTTCGGCTGTAGCTAACCTCAAAGCAGGTGTCAGCTTCGACTGCCCCTCAACAGGTGTTACCGAGGAGTCAACCAAACTTGCTATAGATCAGGTGAAGACCAAAGTGCTCGATCGTAAGTACCTCGACATGCTCGCTGAAGACACTATCTATCTGCGTGTCAACTCCGATGTACGCGTAAAGATCGAGGCTCAGATCGTTGCCAACACCGAGCCTGTTACCTATACCGATGTCGTTTCTCCTATCGACCTCGACATGGAGACCGTTTACACACAGAATGCAGGTGTAACACAATGGTACTCGGTTGACCTCAAGAAATGCCCCGGCAAGCTCCTTCCCGAGGTATCGGTTGAGAACAAAGAGAATGCCAAAGCCACTGTCGATGCTATCGTTGTTTACGAGACCCACGCCTCAGCTTATGCTGACCGCAGCTTCACCCTCGGAGCTAAGGCTATCAAGGTTCAACAGATTGAGCGCAACGTGGTTAACAACGCTATCAAGATGACCGCTGAGAAGCAAGGCGTTGACACCGGTATCGTTTATGTACGCATCACCACCGACCGCCAGATCGAGTTCATGGCTCGTATGAAGAAACGTACCGAAGGTGACGCTTGTGCACAATCGAAAGAATTCGATTGGACCAACGGTAACAAGCAGTCGGGCAACACCACCATCTGGTATGCTATCGACATCACCGATGCTAAGGCTGCTACCAACAAAGACATCCAACTCTCTATCACTAACAAGTCGTCGAAAGATGCTACCGTTAGCGGTAAGGTTGCTTTCGAGTGCCCCTACACATCGACCACCGACGCTACCCGCACCGTCAAGGCTAACAAGACCGAGACACGCGTGCTCAAACGCTCGCTCTATAGCCACTTGGCACACGACACTATCTATGTAGGTCTGACCACCTCACAGAACATCGACTTCCGTGCCGACCTCGTTGACGCTGATGTAAGCTCGCTGGATGATGCTTGCAAGACCTCAACCTTCTTCAATGCTAAGGATGTGGACGAGCAAGGCGTAAGCAAGCAGACACTGGCTATCCCTGCCGGCGTTAACTGGTATAAGGTTTCTATCAAGGACCTGCGCTCGATGGAGCAAGTGCCTGAGGTTCACGTTAAGAACCAATCAGACACTAAGGCTACCGTTCGCGTTGATGTGGCCCTCGACTGCCCGTGCGACCCCGCAGGTCTGCAACACAAGACCCAGACCATCGCAGGTAACGAGACCTATGTCAATACTCCTTCGTCTGACCTGCTCAAATCGCTCGACGAGAACACCGACACCGCTTGGGTTCGCGTTGAGACCGACCAACCTCTCACCGCCTTCACCAAGCTCGTTTACGAGGATGAAGGTGCTTCTTGCGCTAAGGCTACCAACTTCAACTGGACATCAGGCGAGACCTACGAGCCCGATGCAGCTCACTGGTATGCAGTGGACATCAAGAAAGCTAAAGATGAGCAGAAGAACATCCGTATCACCCTCAAGAACCTCACATCGAAAGACGCAAAGGTGAAAGCTGAGATAGCTTTCGAGTGCCCCGTTTCGAGCACCACAGTTTACAACTACACCTTGCCTGCAGGTTTGCCCAAAACCAAAGACCTCACTTACTCGATGTTCGAGACAGTGAAGAGCGATGTTGTATATATCAAGCTCACCGCTGACCAGAAGCTCGAGATTAAGGCTGAGTTGGTAGAGGACGATTCGCCCGTTATTGACATCTGCGCTAAGAACCCGATAGCTTACGACTGGGTTGCAGGAATCGACCAGCTCTTCGACCCGCTCCATCCGACCGACACCACTTGGTACTACCTGCCTCTCGACACCTTCGAGAAAGACAACTACGCTCTCGTTCCTAAGGTAACCGTTTACAACCTCGGTGCCAACAAGGTTAACCTCAAGGGTATAGCTGCTTTCAAGTGCCAGGTTAAGTCGCCTATGTCACGCACCATGTCAATAGCTGCCGGCGGTAAGTACGAGAAGAACGCCGAGCGCGACATGATGAAACAATATACCGACCCCGCTACCAAAGATACACTCTACTTCGGTATTGTAGCCGACCAGGATATCCATTTCGAGATAGAGTTCATGAACCCTGACCAAGGTCAAGACTGTATGCACGCTATCGACTTCGACTGGATCAACGGTAACCACCAAGAAGGTAACGACACCGTCTGGTATAAGGTTGACATCCGTCATATCAAGGATAAGCCTAACACCTCGGCTCGTATCGGCTTGAAGAACACCGACGGCTTCACCGGTAAGGTTGTAGCTGACATGTTCTTCACCTGCGACGACGAGAAGCCGTTCACTCCGCAACAGAGCTACACCTTGCATGCTAATGACGACAAGAAGTATGAGCTTGGTCGTGAGTTGTTCACCAACATGGCTGTTGATTATATCCTCATCCGTCTGTTCGCTGCACAAGACATCTTCATCTATGCAGAAGAGTATGCTACCGAGCCTGAGGTGATAGTACCGATTAACGGTTGCGACACCGCTAAGCATATCACTTATAACTTCGATATCGCTCAGAGTGAAGACTCTGTATGGTATGTAGTTGATATCAAGGATATCAAGCAGAACACCACCGGCGACGCCGTTCTTACCGTTAAGAACACCGACGCTACTGAGGCTAAGATCTCGGTATCGCTCACCTACAGCTGCCCTGTTGTAGAGAAGATGATTGACAAGTCGATCACTCTGGCTCCGGGTGCTACCTATGAGAAGACCGCTACCCGCTCGCTCATCAACAACACCTCGGCTGACACCGCTTGGATACTCGTTGTAACCGACCGCGCCATCACCTTCCGTGTTGACCTTATCGACGACCGCGGTAAGTCGTGCTCCACTCCTATCGAGTTCGACTGGGTTAACGGTAACGACCACCCGGGTATGGACACCCTGTGGTATGAGGTATCGCTCGACACAGTGAAGAACGATGAGTTAAAACGCGACATGCGTCTCACCCTCGAGAACCTCGTGGCTCCTACCTCTACCAACGTTAAGGCCGACCTCTTCTTCGACTGCCCCGGTCCTTCAGAGACCGAGGATGATGTTCGTCAGACCTCACAGACCTACACTCTCACCGACGCTTCGAAGTCGAAAGACATCACACGCGCCTTCCTTGAGAACGCAGGCTGGCCTAAGCTCTTCATCAAATATACCTCTACCAACAACACTCACCTGCAGGTATCGCTCATCGATCCTCTGCCTCCTGTAAAAGATACTACTCATGTATATGACACTATCTGCGCAGGCCGCACCGACTATAAGATTGTTGGTATCGATCCTAACAACGTACAGAAAGACTCGCTCCAGGCTCCGCTCTTCGCTGACACACTCATCTATCTGCAAGTAGCAGGTGTTGACTCGTTCTCAGTGAAGTACAACGACACCGAGATGAAAGACTCGCTCGTCTTCCACCACGTAGCCGTTCGCACCGTGCCTGTCATCTGGAGAGACTATAAGATTGCTGACAAGCCCGTTGTGGCTGCCGGTAAGGCTATCGATGTAGCTTCGGCTACCGCCACCGCCACCGCCACTATCAAGGCTCTTGAAGATCAACTCCACAACGAGCTCGACACTATCGTCTTCGAGGTACAAGATCCTGTAACCAAAGCCTTCTCGGCTGTTACACCGGCTCTGCTGCCTACCAACACCAAGGACGTATCGATGCGTTATGTGGCTACCTTCAAAGAGTGCTCCGAGGCTCTCGCCTTCTCTGATACTATCGTCATCCCGGCTACCGCTCCGCAGTACTTCACCAAGTCGTTCGACGAGAATGTATGCTCAGGCTTCACCTTCACACGTCGCAACAACGCTATAGTAACCGTTGATGAGAACTACGACCCGAGTCTGTACAACGATACCGTTGAGTTCGTTCTCACCGAAGGTGTAGAGCTGGCCGACTCAGTCTTCGTTTACAACTACCAGACCAAGGTTCTGCCTTCGAAGCAGGCTGTTACCGTTCTTCCTACCGCTACCTGCGGTGGTGGTGTAACCCTCGCAGCTGCTACTGCCGACCTCAAGACTAAGTTCACTCCTACAGGTCGTCTGGCTGCTATCGACACCATCAAGTGGGAGTATCTCAATGGAGTTGACTTCGTTGACCTCACCGAAGATGTTATGTTCTCTACCGACCAGAAGCAGATCACCGTCCGCTACGTGGCTCTGAGCGAGTGTGCAGACTACGCTCTGGTTACCGGCGACGAGGTGGTTATCACCGTGGCTGACGACTGCCAGCGCGACACCGCTGTCTGGACCGACACCGTTTGCTCGGGTAGCTCAGTTGAGTTCTTCGATGGTGCAACCGTCATCACCGAGACCATCACCGCCGACCAGCTCGACCGCACTTATGCTTATAAGTACAAAGCAGCTGACGGACGCGAGGCAGACTCTGTCAATGTTTACAACTACTATGTATATCATACTCTCACCCTCCCGCAACTCTCCACTCTCGATGCTCAGCCTAAGGCTGTCTGCGGCGAAGAAGTAGAGCTCACCGAGACCGTTAAGGAGTTGCAAGACGAACTCGACGCTGCTGTAGCTGCCGACAAGCTCGTTGCTCCTGTCGTTCAAGTGAAGTGGGAAGTGAAGGATGTTAACGGCAACTGGGTAGAGATGTCGTCGCAACCGACCATCGATCCTTCGATGAACACCATCGATGTGCGTTACCAAGTAACCACCGACTGCGAGGTTGTAGAAGACCAACTCACTATCGATGTTCAGAAGCGTACATCTGAGTCGCTCAAGTCAATCAAGAAATACACAGCTATCTCGCGTTACAACGGCTGGCTGCTCATGGTTGACCAGAAGAACCTCCAGATCGATTATCCGACACTCGACTCTACCATGGTTAAGTGGTACAAGGTCGTTTCACAGAACGATGTTGTAGCTCCTGCCGAAGTGGGAACAGCTAACGAGGATATCTTCCTTGGTACCGGTTGGTACTACACCGAGGGCAAGGCTCTCACCGGTGAGTACTACGCTCGTATCGACTTCGAGTCGTCGGCAGCTGAGCCTTGCGGCGAGACCGTCCTGTCTGAGACTATCACCATCACTTCGCCTTCAGGTGCTCCGCAACTCTCACCGACCGTTGTAGCTCCTCACGAGACACTCTACCTCAGCTCACTCAATGCTGACACCAAGTATCTGGTAAGCATCTACGACCTGCTCGGTAACCTCATCGACCGTAAGGTAATAGAAGGTGTAGAGTCTTATACCTTCGAGGCTCAAGAGTCGGTTGGCTACTACATGCTCAACATCGAAAGCGATGCAGTGAAAGAGACATTCAAATACATTGTAAAATAAACTAACGGAGGATATTGAATTATGAAAACAAATCTTATTAAGACTTTTGCACTCTGTGCAGTACTTTCTCTCTCCTCTGTAGTGTATGCTCAGAGCGAGAAGACAATCAACGACTGGGCAGTTGATGACACCGTGATGATCAAACCTGAGACCAAGCATTATCTCACCGGCGAGGAGCCTTCTACTTGGGTTTATCCTGTCAAGCACACCATCCAACAGGTAGGTGGCAAGCGTTTCCCCAACGGTATCCTGCTTCGCGAGATCATCTCATGGGTAGGTCCTGATGATATCCAATACCCCGACGGCACAGCTCCTGTAAAGGAGCGTGCCCAGGGCAACCAGTATCGCCAATATACTTTCTCTGACTGGCATGTGGGCGACACTGTGATGATCAAACCTGAGACCAAGAATTATCTCACCGGCGAGGAGCCTTCTACTTGGGTTTATCCTGTTGAGCACACCATCCAACAGGTTGGCGGCAAGCGCTTCCCCGAAGGCATACTGCTTCACGAGATCATCTCATGGGTAGGTCCTAACGATATCTATCCCGCAGGCGCTACTAAGGTTCAAGAGCAAGCTCAACCTCAGCAAGAGACCAAGCCTCAAGAGCAACAGCCCGAGCAGGAGACCAAGCCTCAAGAGCAACAGCCTGAGCAGCAGACACAACCTGAGCAGCAGACTCAACCTGAGCAAGAGACTCAGCCGGAGGTAGAGCCCCTCAACACCGACTCCGACAAGTACAAACAAGGTGAAGACCAGAAGAACGATTTTGCTATTCGTACCACTCGTATGTCGAAGCATCATCGCTTCTCTATCGGTCTGCGCGGAGGTGCTGCTTCACTCATGCACCACGCTGAGCCTATGAACAACTGGAAAGTAGGTTTCGACGGACTGCTCGACCTGCAATATGCTTACTACTTCGGTGCTAAGGACGGCAAGAAGACCAACCACGGTATCATCACCGGTCTGTCGGTTGGTTATGCTCAGTCGCCTATCCGCAATGGTGTGGACACCACCTATACCGTTTCGTCTAACGACGGCAACGGCGATGTGAACATCCAATACAACATCCAAGCCGATGAGGTTAAAGAGACCGACCGCCAAATACAGATAGAGATACCTCTTATGTACTCGCTGCAGACAGAGAAAGGCTTCTTCCTCAATGTAGGTCCGCGCTTCATGATGCCTGTTTATAAGTTCTACAACCAGACCATCTCTAACAACGCCAACACTAACATCAATGCTTACTTCGAAGACCTCGGTGTTACCGTTCGTAACGAGGACATCACCGGTGTTCTCGGTCAGCAAGACTACAACACCAAAGGTCAGTGGGCTAAAGGTAAGATGGTGCTGAGCGTTATGCTTACCGCTGAGCTCGGCTGGGAGTGGCAACTCAACAACGGCGACGCTTTCGGACTCGGTCTGTATGGCAACTACGCTCCTTACAACTCGTTCAAGAACACTACCGATGCTAAGTCGCTCATCGATGTAACAGCTCCGCAAGGCTCAACACCTGCAAAGGTTGACATCCTCTCAGCTACCGACACTTATGCTGACAAGATGAACTACTTCGACGGTGGCTTGAAACTGGTTTATCACTTCCAGTTCCCTGCAAAGTAATCGTTTGAACATTGCATAACGAAAAGAGGTTCCCCCATGGGAGCCTCTTTTTTTGTGGCAGTCGGTTGGCTCGCTTGGCTCGGTTGGCTCTTTAGGTGCGCTCTTTTCTGCAAAATCAATCAAAAGGGACAGAAAAAAGCACATTTTGTGTCATACTTGCCTAAGTTTAGTTTTTTTTTCTTACCTTTGCGCAATCGCATGAAAATAACTAAACTTTTTATACAATGAAACGTTTTTCTCTTCTTCTCTGTTTGTGCTGCAGCATGTCGCTGCTGCTCTTTGCAGCTCCTGCCAATCAAACGATAGGCGGCGTTAAGTATGCCTATTCTGAGCTCACAAGCACTTACCGCGTCAGTGGTTACGATCCGTCGTCGGGTCTGAGCTCTCTCACTGTCTTGTCGAAATTGACGGTGGAGGGTAAGCAGTATGTGGTTGATGCTATCTCCGACAACGCTTTCAAGGACCAATCAGCTCTCCTGTCGGTCGTCTTGCCTCTGACGCTGAAGACCATAGGTGAGAGCGCTTTCGAGGGTTGTGTGTCGCTCACCTCGGTGCGCATACCCGCCTCTGTGGTCGAAGTGGGAGCAGCAGCTTTCAAAGGGTGCTCGGCTCTCACAGCCGTGACGCTCGACGGTCGCCCCTCCTCGTTCTTAGGTACAGGCGATACCGCGCCTTTCTCGGGTGTGGGCTCCGCGCTCTCACCTGCCGTCCTTTATGTGCCGGCTGCACTCTATGCCGCCAAGGTGTATAAGAACGGACTCAACTGGTCAGGCTATTTCCTCGTGGCACCTATCATCCCCGCTGCCGAGCAGACTCTCGAAGGAGTGGTCTATACCTACAAAGAGAGTATCACCAACAAGGCTTTCGGTGTTGACCTCGAGCAGCCGTGTTATGTGGTTACGGGCTTCAACGCCAAGGCTGCCGATGCCGTTGCCGATGTGGTCATACCCAAGGTCATCTCCGGACTGCCCGTGCTCGCTATCTATTCGCTCAGCGACCCTATGATACGCTCCATCGAGATAGACACTCTCTTCTCGTATAATGTGCTTGGGACAGCCTATCCGCTAATCATGAACATCGAGAAGATCGAAGCCATCGAAGACCTGCCCGACAACCTCGCTTTTGCCGGACTCGGAACAGAGCTCGCACCGGTCGATGTGTATGTGCCTTGGTTCGACGATGCATATAACATCATGTTCAACATCGCTTATCAGGTAGGCACAGCCAAGGGCGGCTATCTCAATGTGTATGGTCGCGAGCACAAAGAGGCAGGAGTGGTCTATACCTTCAACCGTCAAGAGGGCTATTTCGCAGTCAGCGGTTTCGATGCTGCCTCCGCTCCGAAGACGGTGAAAGGCGATGACTATACTTACCAAGTAGCCATCCCTGCCCGCGCTAAAGGACTCATACCTATACGCGAGGTCAAGCGCTATGCTTTCAACAACACCTTGTCAACGCCCAACTACAACGCCCAGACAGCATTTATCGACCATCTAACGCTCCCTTCGGGTCTGCAGACGATAGAGCCATACGCTTTCTCCTCGCTCAACCTTATCGACTCCATAGTCGTTCCGGCATCGGTCAAAACCATAGGTAACTACGCTTTCACCTCGATGGGC
>OCTW011567424.1_pt1 | contig 10896 bp, 9 predicted proteins | sample 1539671 | NCBI WGS metagenome assembly OCTW01 (sample SAMN02144230, study PRJEB22623) | gut metagenome | biome: sheep rumen | host: Ovis aries | place: New Zealand | reverse complement strand
CTCATATTTATGTAGTTTCAGATGATGAGAATGTTAGAAGAGTATTTGAGGAAGCAGGAAGCTTTGCTAAGGCTTTAGCTTGCGCATCAGACATTACAGTTCAGGCTGATAAGGCAGGAATTGCTGATGATGCACTCTCAGGTGTTATTCCGGGTGCTACTATCTTCGTACCATTTGCTGATATGGTAGATGTAGAAAAGGAGAAGGAGCGTCTTACCAAGGAAAAGGAAAGACTTGAGAAGGAGCTTGAGAGAAGCAATAAGATGCTCTCAAATGAGAATTTCGTAAAGAAGGCTCCAGAGAAGAAACTTGCAGAAGAAAGAGCAAAGCAGAAGGATTATGAAGACATGATGGAGAAGGTAAAGCAGCAGCTTGCTCATCTTGAAGGTCTTAACTAATAGAAGGAAATTGTTAAATGCCTTAATATTAGGGTATGTATTTTAGTTGATATTGGAGATAAAATGATCAATTTTGAAGAAGAACTCAAAAAGTATCATCCTAGCCTTGAGGTCGATCAGGCAGCGGATAAGATTTATGCAAATGACATGACAGATATCTCAGATATTCTTGATAAGATTTTAAAGGATAAAAAGAAAGGTTCAGATGATTATGATATGTCCTAAGTGCAAGCATAAATTACCTGCAGATACAATGGTCTGTGATAATTGCGGAGCTAATCTTGAGGTATATGAAAAGCTTTATAGGCTCTCAAGGGCATATTATGATCAGGGGCTTTACGCAGCAAGATCTGGCAATATTTCACTTGCTAAGGCGATGTTAGTTAAGAGCCTTGAGATGGATAAGAGCTTTATCGATGCAAGAAACCTTTTGGGATTATGCTATTTCAGGACAGGTGCGATAGTAGATGCAATCAGTCAGTGGGTTATAAGTAAGCATTTTGCTGACGAGGGCAATCGTGCTGGCTTTTATATGGACAACCTTCAGGGAAATCCGACCATGCTTAATGACCTCGACAATGCCATAAAGAGATATAATAAGGCATTATCGGCGGCAAGGTCTGGAAATGAGGATACGGCAATTCTTAATCTTAAGAGAGCACTTTCCTATAACCCTGATTTTGTTGATGCGCTCAATCTTTTAGCTCTTCTTTATATAAAGCATAAGAAGAAGAGCAGGGCAGAGAGATATTTAAGGCATGTACTTCAGCTTGATGCTGGTAATGCTACTGCTCTAAATTACATGAAAGAGGTAAGACGTGTAACCTCTGATGGAAGACTTGAAGAGGATAAGAGCAAGGAAATAGAAGAGGATGCTTCAAAGAGCATTGAAGAATTCAAAAAGTTCAAGCTAGATGAGGATAAGCCTAATGTTATGGCCTGGCTCAATCTTCTTATCGGTGCTATTATCGGCATGGCAGTTATGTTCGTGCTTGTAATTCCAACCATTGAGTTCGGTAGAACGAAGAATACGGCAGTTGAAGCTACTATAGATTATTCGACAGAAATAAAGGTGAAGGATTCTATGATTTCTTCACTTGAGGATAAGGTAGAGCTTGTTGAGAAGCAGAAGGAAGAGGCTGAAAGAAAGCTTAAGGAAATGGATGATAGCAAGGTAGACCTTACGGTATATGAGGATTATTTCAATGCGCTATCAGAGTATTTAGAATTGCAGAAGATGGTAGAACCATCTAGTAAGGATTATCAGACTGTTGCCAAGAAGCTTACTAGCGTTGATCTTACAAAAATTGAAGACAAGAGCGCTGTGAAGGCTTTTAAGAGCATGCAGGATAATGTTCTTTCCATGGCAGCTGAGCCTATGTTCAAGGAAGGTAAGGAAGAGCTCGACGATGGAAATTATGATAAGGCAGCAGAGCTGCTCCAGCAGTCAGTGGATTATGGCTATATAACAGACAGAAGTCTATATAATCTGGCAAAGGCTTATCAGAATCTTGGTAAGGCTAAGAAGGCTGTAAAGTACTTTGACATGGTTGTAGAAAAGTTCCCTGATTCAGATCTTGTAGATTATGCAAAGGGAAGAGCAGATACCTTAAGAGATGATGCAGCAGGTACCGGAGAAGGTGAGGATTCAGACGCTGAAGGAACTGGTGAAGAATCTGGTGAAGAATCTGGCGAAGAATCTGCAGAAAATTAATTATTAATGAATTATAAAGGCAGTGATATGCAAGAAAATACGCATATTGCTGTCTTTTTTTGAACTCTATAAGTTTGTTAATACCTTGACAAACAGAAAAATTTATGATAATATATGAAACGGTTATATCTAGTTTGTTGGCATTACACATTATGCCGTTTAGTTGTTAAGATGCACGTTGAGAAAATCAGGTGTAAAAATAATGGAGGTATAAGTTTTATGGCAAAAGCGAAGAATAAGAAGAATGAAAAGAATCTTATCGCTGAAACAGCAGCAAAGATAGTAGGATCATCTAAGGTGGTTTTAGATGATTTAAAGGAAAAGGCAAAGCCGGTTATTGAGGATGTTAAGGAAAAGGCAAAGCCAGTAATCGAAGATGTTAAGGAAAAGGCTAGTCCTGTTATCGAAGAAGTTAAGGAAAAGTCAGCTCCAGTAGCTCAGGCAGTTAAGGAAAAGACAGAGCCAGCAACAAAGATAGTTAAGGAAAAGGCAGCAGCAGCTACAGAGACAGTTAAAAAGAGCGTTAAGAGCGTTACAGAGAAGTTTGTAGATCAGCAGGTATTCGTTCAGTACAAGGGCAAGGAAGTTCTTGTAAAGGACATCGAAAAGCAGGCTGAAGAGCAGTATGTAAATGATGGAAATAAGGCAGGTGTTCTTAAGGAAATCAAGATCTATATCAAGCCAGAGGATAATGCAGCTTATTATGTAATCAATGATTCATATTCAGGCAAGGTTAGCTTCTAATAGCTCTAGATTTACAAAAAAATAAAATAGTGCAGGCTGATGAGCCTGCACTATTTTTTAAGTTTAGGGTGTGCTCTACAAATAGTAAAAGCAAAGCTTAGCTTAGGGTGTGTTGCGAAATAGTAAAAGTAAAGCTTAGCTTAGGGTGTGTTGCGAAATAATAAAAGTAAAGCTTAGGAAATCAAAAAAACATACTAATAACACAATAAGAACACAATTATATCACAAAATAGGTTTATCATATAAGTTGTAAAATAAATATAGGGAAGAGAAAATTTTAGAATGGTTTTTAAAAAGTAAGGTACCTGAAAAATTTTAAATTGGGATTAAAATTAGATTTTAAATTTAGGTTATAAAATAAAATTATAAAAAGGGTTTATATTGGAGGTAATAAAAATGAAGCTAATGAAAAGAATAGCAGTATTAGTCGCCACAGCGGCAGTATTCGGAGTTGTAGCAGGAGCTTCTATGCAAGCCATAAACTGGTATCAGGCAAGAAAAGGTGATCTGACCCGAAACACAATATCAGAAAATGTTAAAGATGCATCCAAAATAGAAGCAACATCTACAGCATCAGGAACAGAAACAGTAATGGCGACGGCAACAGCAACTGATCTTTCGACGGTTGTATCAAATGTAATCCCATCCATAGTGGCAATCACATGTACAGTTAAGACAGAAACACATTCTTTTTTTGAAGATTTCTTTGGACCCCAGGAAAGTACAGCAGCTGGTACAGGAATAATAGTAGGAGAAAATTCAGAAGGAATTCTTATAGCAACTAATAATCATGTTATAGAGGGAGCGACGGACATAGTAGTTACCTTTATAGATGATTCAACAGCGAAGGGTACCATAAAAGGCGCAGCTTCTGCAGATGATCTTGCAATAGTACTTGTAAAATTTGATGAATTATCAGATGAGACAGCAGCTGCAATAAGAATTGCATCAATTGGAAATTCAGATTCTCTTGAAATGGGAGATATGGTAATAGCAATCGGAAATGCACTAGGTTATGGACAGAGCACTACGGTCGGCTATATCAGCGCGACAGAGCGTGAAGTTACCATAGATGGCATAACTCTTAATCTAATTCAGACAGATACAGCCATAAATCCAGGTAATTCAGGCGGAGCTCTCATAAATACAAAGGGAGAGGTCATAGGAATAAATTCTTCTAAGTTTGCCGCTACAGAGGTAGAGGGAATGGGCTATGCGATTCCTATTAACTCAGCAGTTCCTATTTTAAATGATCTTACAGAAAGGGAAGAGCTTGCAGAAAGCGAGCAGGGATATCTTGGTATTAATGGAAATGACATTACTGCAGAATATGAATCGCTCTTTAATCTTCCATCAGGAGTTTATGTATCAAAGATCTTAGAGGATTCCCCGGCAGAGCAGGCGGGCCTCAATGTAGGCGATATCATAGTAGGAATTAACAATACGGATATAGATACTAAAGAGGATATAGCAGAGGTTCTCAGCTATACAAGAGCAGGAACAGAGGTAGAACTGAGGATAAAGTCGCTTCAGGACGGCGAATATGTTGATAAGACAATAAAGGTTACCCTTGGAAGTAAAGCGGGTAAATGATAAATTTTAAAAGCTCTTTTCAATTTATTGGGTTGATATTTACAAAAAAAACATCTGTCATCAGAAATGATGGCAGATGTTTTTTGTGTGAATATTATTTAATTAATTTTCTTTCTTTTCCTCGGTAGTATTTTCTTCCTCGGTAAGATCGTCGTCGTAATCATCATCAAAATCATCATCGAAATCATCGAGATATTTTGGTGTAGCAAAACGGTAAACTGCATAAGCGATAGCAGCAACAGTAGCAACAGCACCAACGATTGCAAGAACGAAGATAACGCTGCGCTTCTTATCAGCATACTTATCCTCTGCAACTTCAACAGCAGTATTTTCTTTTGCGGCACTCTTTGCCTTACTTGCTTCGATGAGATCGTTTATCTTAGTGCGACCAGCGTCAGTAAGATCATTGATCTTTGTCTTTCCAGCATCTACAAGGTCGTTGATTTTGGCATTGCTAGTCTTAATGAAATCATCAAGCTTTTCACGATCAAGCTTCTTACTTGCAAGAATTTCCTTAAGGTCACTTAATTTAATTTTCATAATTTTGTTCCGTCCCTTTCTAAAAAAAAATTTTTAAATCTTCTAAAGCTCATTATACACTACTTTGCAGACAGTTGCAACAAAAAAAGTTTAAATATTTTTAATTTTCTACTTGAAACATTTGCAAAAAAGTATTATACTAATATCATACAAAAAAAGCGTTGAAATGCTTAATTTTATTGAATGTAAACGCTTTCAATATTTTCAAGGCTTTGAGGCACTTTTTAACATGCAATTATTCAACGATAGTCTCTTTGTGTAAATGTTTGGTGGCTTATTTGGTTTGGGAAATAAATAATTTAAAAAATATTACGGAGGATCTTATGAGCTTTATTGAAGGCATTAAGGAGAAAGCAAGAGAGAACATCAAGACTATTGTTCTCCCGGAATCAATGGATGAAAGAACTTATGCAGCAGCAGAAATCACACTTAAAGAAAAGAATGCAAATCTCATAATCATTGGTACAGATGAAGAGGTTGCTGCACATAAAGGAAATTATGATATTACAGGGGCAAAGATAATTGACCCTAGAAAGTATGATCGTTTTGATGAGTATATCGACAAGCTTGCAGAACTCAGAAAGTCAAAGGGTATGACTAAGGAGCAGGCACGCGACATCATGCTTAAGGACTATATGTACTTTGCAGTTATGATGGTAAAGATGGGCGATGCAGATGGCGTTGTTTCAGGTGCATGCCATTCATCAGCTAATACACTTAGACCTTCACTTCAGATCTTGAAGGCGGCTCCAGGTGCAAAGCTTGTTTCAGGTTTCTTCCTTATGGTATGCCACCATATGGATCCAGCTGTTGAAAATCAGACCTTTGTATTTAGTGATTGTGGTTTAAATCAGAATCCATCACCAGAGGAAATGGCATCAATCGCAGAGCAGAGTGCAGAGAGCTTCGAATCCTTAGTTGGAAAGAAGGCAAAGCTTGCATTCCTTTCTCATTCAACTCATGGTAGTGCAAAGCATGCAGATGTTACAAAGGTTACTGATGCAGTAAAACTTACTCACGAGCTTCATCCAAATCTTGTATGCGACGGCGAGCTTCAGCTTGATGCAGCTCTTATCCCTGAAGTCGCAGCTTCAAAGGCACCAGGAAGTGAAGTAGCAGGTCATGCAAATGTCCTTATCTTCCCGGATCTCGATGCAGGAAATATCGGTTATAAGCTTGTTCAGCGTCTTGGCGGAGCAGAGGCATATGGTCCTCTTACTCAGGGTATTGCAGGCTGCGTTAATGACTTAAGCCGTGGCTGCAGTGCTAAGGATATCGTTGGTGTTATTGCAATCACAGCAGTTCAGGCTCAGGTACTTGAGGGTGACAGAAAGTAAGCTTGAAATTACAATATTTTAATAATTAAGTATGCATTTGTAAACGCTTACAAAAGTCTCTTCCTTTAGCTGGTTGAAAAAATATTTTTTTGGTTTACAAGCTAAAGATTTTATATTATAATAATTCGTGGCAGAGGCATGGTCGTGCTTCTGCCACTTATAAAGTAAAAAATGGAGGATAAAATGAAGATATTAGTTGTAAATTGCGGCAGCAGTTCTCTTAAGTACCAGCTCATCGATATGGAGGGAGAAAAGAAATTAGCTTCAGGTATATTTGACAGAATTGGTGAATCGACAGGAGCTGGCGGAAAGCATGTATATAAGCCAACAGGCAAAGAAAAAGTAGAAGATATCGTAGACATCAAAAATCATGCTGTTGCAGTTGAGCTTTTAATTAAAACTCTTACAGATCCTAATATTGGTGTTATCAAGAGCCTTGATGAAATAGATGCATTAGGACATAGAATCGTACATGGCGGCGAGTATTTCTCACATTCAGTACTTATTGATGAGGATGTTAAGAAGAAGATCAAAGAGGTAAGCCCTCTTGCACCTCTTCACAATCCAGCTCATCTTATGGGAATTGAGACCTGCGAAAAGCTTTTCCCAGGTGTTCCTCAGGTTGCTGTATTTGATACAGCCTTCCATCAGACAATGCCACAGAAGGCATTCTTATTTGCTATCCCATATGAGTACTACAAGAAGTACAAGATCCGTCGCTACGGATTCCATGGAACAAGCCATGATTATGTAAGTAAGCGTGCAGCAGAGTTCCTTGGCCTTGATCTTTACAATTCAAAGCTTATCATCTGTCATCTTGGAAGCGGTGCTTCAGTTACAGCTGTAAGAGATGGTGTTTCTGTTGATACAAGTATGGGTCTTACACCACTTGATGGCCTTGCAATGGGCACAAGATCAGGAAATATAGATCCATCTGTTATTGAGTACCTTGTGAAGAATGTAGGAATGAGCATTGACGAGGTTATGAATGTCCTCAACAAGAAGTCAGGTCTTTATGGAATTTCAGATGGCATGTCATCAGATTTCCGTGACCTTGAAAGCGAAGAGGCAGATAATCGTAATGAGGCAGCTCATCTTGCAATTTCAATCTTCTGCTACAGAGTAGCTAAGTACATCGGAAGCTATGCAGCAGCAATGAATGGTGTAGATGCTATTGTCTTCACAGCTGGTATCGGTGAGAACAACCCAATGGCAAGAGCTAGAATATTAAAGTATCTTGAGTTCCTTGGTGTTAAGGTTGACGATAAGGCAAATGATGTAAAGGGAGAAGACAGAATCATTTCTACTCCTGATTCAAAGGTACTTGCAGCAGCAATTCCTACAAATGAGGAAATCGCCATTGCTAGAGATACAAAGGAAATCGTTGAAGACTTAAAGAACTAAGTGGCAAAGAACTAATGGTTCAAAGAGCTGATGGTTCAAAGAAGTGATGCTTAAAAGCGATAATATAAGGTCTGGCGCTAAAGAGTTTAGCCGTCAGACCTTTTTTATATTTTTTTTCATTTGAATTAAGTTTTTCTTTTAATTTTGAGGCTTATGATGTATAATGTAATGGATGCGGATTAGCGTATTCAGTTAATTGGCAAATAATGTAATAAGGGTGTAATAAATGGCTGACAATAAAAATAATTATTATGTACCAGTTAAGAAAAAGAAAATTAATGGAGTAAGGCTTGAGGTCGCAGTCTTCATGGCGATTCTCATTGTTGTGCTTATTGCGGTTATCATAGGAATGGCCGTGTATAATTCGAAGAATAAGAGCAGCGCTAGTTCTAGTGTAAGCAATGATGATGGAACGGCGTCGGTTTCATTAGCTGATGATAAGGGAGAGATAAAAACTCATAAGCTCTGCGATGATCTTAAGGCAGTTGTAGATAATGTAAATGCTTATTCTGATGCATCAAATAAGTGCGAAGGCGGAGAGGTTTTTGCAGCAAGTGTAATAAATATTGATGGATTAGAATATCTTAAAATATCTAGCAATACCATTTCTGTTTATTATCAGAATCAATTTTTTGATGATGAGAATGTAAGCAGCTTCCATAAAAAGGAAGGTATGGTAATTATCTCTAATGGCAGCAGAAGTGTCAGCTATGAAAGAGAGTATGACCTTTTAGGAAATGCTGCCGCCCTTCTTCCGGTTGAAATAAAGACCTCAGATGATAGCTCTGATTATATAGTTTTTTTCCATACTGCAGAGGATGGAACGGTTTCAGATATCTGGGCAGTAGATGAAGAAAGACTTAATGATTATGAGTCAGTAAGCGTAGAAGATACTCTTTCAGCGCTCTTTACAAGCAAAATTGTATTAAAGGATCCGCCTCAGACATCAAGAGCACAGGCAACTACTTCAAAAGAGACAGGAAATGCTGAAACGGGCGGAGCTTTATCAGACGCAGCAGTTACAGATACACAGGCAGATGCTCTTGCTGCAAATGCAGTGGAAGGTATTGCGGCAGGTAATGTTGCAGAAACTGCATCAGAAACTGCATCAGATATAACTGCAGAAACTGCATCAGATACAGCATCAGAAACTACATCAGATATAACTGCTGGAAATACTACTATATCAAATACTACCACAGCAGATACTACAGCTGAAAGTACAGAAGCTTCTGGTTCTGGCAATATCCTTGAGGTTACCTTTAATGGAAGCAAAACGGCGGTGTATCCATATTTTACAGGTAGCGAGACTTCAGGTACAGGAGCTGAAAAGCTCAGCTTTAATAAGGAGCAGGTAATTACCTACGAAAGTAATGCTGTAAATATCAGATGCGAGGTTACAAACTCAGAAGGTAAATACCTAGGAAAGCTAGGACTTGACATTGTAAGAAGTGAGAGCGGTCTTGTAGTTAAAAATGCGACCTATGCTTCTTATGCACCTGCAAATGAAGAGGATTTTGGAACTGTAGCAGTAATAGAACCTTTCGAGGCACCTTTATATGATGAAAAGTATCTTACCATTTACGGAATTGGAAATAGAAGATACCTCATCGAAAAGGACGAGAGTATAAATAAGACAAAGATCAGCTCCTCAGACCTTCAAAAGGGCGATGATGGATATAAGAGATATGTAGGAAGTGATTCATCTATTAAGTCTCATGTTGGAATTGATGTATCAAAGTTCCAGGGGAATATTGAATGGGACAAGGTAAAGGGAGACGGCGTTGAATTTGCAATAGTAAGACTAGGTTATAGAGGCTATTCAGAAGGAAATGTTTATATTGATCCTTTTTATAAGAATGCAATGGAGGGAGCAGCAAAGGCAGGAGTTGATACAGGTATCTATTTCTTCTCTCAGGCCATTAATGTTGATGAAGCCATTGAAGAGGCAGAGCTTTGCATAAAAGAGCTTGCTCCATATAAGGTAAAATATCCTGTAATCATAGACGTTGAGTTCATTGCCAATGATGATGGAAGGGCAAATAAGCTGACCAGACAAGACAGAACAGATATCGTAAAGGCTTTTTGTGAAAAGGTGAAGGAGGCTGGATATGTGCCAGGCTTCTATGCTAATACAAAATGGTCTGTAATGGGACTTGATTTAGCGCAGCTGCAGGAATATGATTTCTGGTTCGCGAACTACAACGACACCTTCTCATATCCATATGAATATGAGATGTTCCAGTACTCAGAGTCAGGTTCGGTAGCAGGAATAGTAGGAAATGTTGACTTGAACATTTGTTTCAAAGATTATTAAAAACTGCTTGACAAATGAAAAGTAAGACTATATAATGTTAATGTTGTTATGCAGAAAATTGTAGTAAAATGCCGTGCAAGAGGCATATTAATTCAATTGTCGGAGAGAGATCAATTTTAAGAGGAGGTGCTACAAATGGGAGCAATTTGTCCAAAGGGTAAGCATTCAAGAGCTAGAAGAGACAGCCGTCGTGCACAGTGGAAGATGACTGCACCAGCACTTGTAAAGTGCCCACAGTGCGGTGCACTTACAATGCCACACAGAGTTTGCAAGAACTGTGGAACATACAATAAGAAGACTATTGTAGAGGCTGACAATAAGTAATTTTTAATTACTTATAAATTCTAAGAATACAAATATACCGTCGTGATGTGAATCACGGCGGTTTTTTGTATGCATTTAAAATGGGCTTTAAAGATGAGATTCTTTAAGGCCCATATATTTTTAGTATAAAAGGTAAAACAGATATTCTTATGCAAGGGTAAGTTTAGCAAAGGCTGCAATCAGCTTTTTAATGCCAAAATCATCAAAGTCTACTGTGACCTCAAAATCCTTGCCTATGTTCGAGATTTCCTGAACGGTTCCTGCTCCGAATTTAGGATGGATTACCCTGTCACCTTCCTTGTAGGCAGGTGGGGTTTTAGAATCAGAACTCTTACTAAAGGAGCTTGCATAGAGCTTGGCATTCGTTGCTGCATTTGAAGCATAAGCTCTCGCACTACCATAGCTGCTTCTTTTCTCTGAAATGCTAGGAGAAGTGAAGGAGCGTGAAGCAGCGCCTATATGAGGATTTGGATTGCTTCCTGCTACCATCTTTAATAGGTAACGAGGGACATCACTGATAAAGCG
>OCTW011591774.1_pt1 | contig 10899 bp, 8 predicted proteins | sample 1539671 | NCBI WGS metagenome assembly OCTW01 (sample SAMN02144230, study PRJEB22623) | gut metagenome | biome: sheep rumen | host: Ovis aries | place: New Zealand | reverse complement strand
AGCTGATCCAAGGTCTGTCCCCAATCCCATGTTTTTCCAGTCCATTTCTTTGTGATGTCGGTCATGGCAAGATACAGAATCTTAAAAAGCGAATCATCTGTCGGAAAGATGGTTTTTGATTTCGTCACTTTTCTTAATTGACGATTGAAATTCTCTATGGAATTCGTGGTATAAATTAGTTTTCTAATCTCTCCAGGGTATTTGAAATATGTAGAAAGTTGCGGCCAATTATTACGCCAGGACGCTATTGAAGATGGATATTTTCCACCCCAATTTTCTTCCAGCATATCTAACGCTTCTAATGCAAGCTGCTCTGTATCTGCCTTATAAACCAGTTTCAGGTCTTTCATGAAGGCTCTGATATCTTTGTAGGAAATAAACTTAGTGGAATAACGAATCTGATGTACAATACATCTTTGGATTTCCGCTAATGGGAAAACTGCATGAATTGCATCCAGAAAACCAGTCAGTCCATCAACAGATACAATCATGATGTCTTCCACACCTCTATTTTTGATTTCATTCAGTACACCAAGCCAGTATTTTGCACTTTCATTACCGCCAATCCACATACCTAAAACTTCTTTTTGACCAGAAAGTCTGATACCTATAGCTACATATACAGCTTTCTTTACCGTTCTATTATCTTCTCGTACATGAAAATGAATGGCATCCATGAAAACGATGGCATATTTCTTCTCCAAAGGGCGATTCTGCCATTCTTTGGCAATTGGAAGAATGCGATCTGTCATATGAGAAATCATCTCTGCAGATGCATCCACCCCATAGACATTAGAAAGGTGTGTTGATATGTCTCTGGTAGTCATTCCCTTTGCATACATGGACAGAACTTGATCTTCAATGTTAGAAATATCTGTTTGATGTTTTTTTACAATCTGTGGTTCAAATTCACCTCTGCGATCACGGGGAATATCAAGATCAATATCGCCCATCGAAGATGTAACCGTTTTATGGTTGTAACCGTTCCGGCTATCATCTGTCTCCTTATTTTGATAATCATACTTCGAATAGCCAAGTTTCTGATCCATTTCTGCTTCTAGCATTCCTTGCAGGGTATCTCCCAAAAGATCCTTCAACATTTCTTGAACATCTTGAGCATCGGTTGGTTGATAGTGTTCCAATAAGCCGTTAATAAACTCTCTTCTTTCTGGTGTCATTTTTCTTCTTCTTGCCATAAAAATATCCTCCTGAATTAATATTTATTTTAACATCAATCCAAGAGGATACATATCACGTATTTAGTTTACACAGAATTATTTACACACTCCCTCTAACTCCTCCTGCATCTCCCGGAAGAATTCCGACGTATGCCACCCATCCATTGCCGCATGAGCAATCGTAAGCGTCAGTGGAAGTGTCAGTTTCCCGTTATCTTCTGTATATTTACCAAATGTAATAATCGGAAACAGCGCTACATGATCCGACACTGTCGATGTCGCATATCCGGTATAATCCAGCCACGGTACACAAGAGATGCAGTAGAAATTCACCGGCTGTCCGGCTTTTGCTTTGACTCCCCGGACTTTCTTTGCAGCTTCTATATCCGTTTCGATTCTCTTATAAAAAGTCGCAAAGTCTGCATCATATTCGCTCCAACAGTCAGAAAATGTGTGATCTTCTTTGTGGAAGATTGTATAATTTGGATGCACAACATCCCACACTCCCGGATTGCCTTCTTCGTCCGTCATCATCTTCATAAATGGCAGGCGGTTCACAACATTTGACGTACACCAGATGAATGCCGCATAGAAATGCACTCCGAACCGGTCGCATTCTGCTCTTAATCTTGTTACATCCAGGCGCGCTGTCATACTGTAGTTTACTTTTAATTTTTCGGTATAATACTTATAGTGATCCTGACGTGACCAGGTTGACTGGTCGATTTTTCTATATGGTGGAAGACTCATAATGTCACCTCTTATTGTATATTATTTCGAATTGATATAAAAAACGCGCAAAAATAGCCGCCCCATGTCTGGTAAACTAGGCGACTATTTTTAATACATAAATTAATTATCAGGACTGACCGTCTATCGGCAACACCCTTTTTCTATAACTATACTAACATCATCTAATGAATATGTCAATTTCTTATTTCATCCCAGAATGACTCCCCATCTCCCCGGTATTTACTTCCAAGAGCTTCCGCAATCGTCGCCGCCATATCTGCAAAACCTTTTCTGGTATGCAGATTCACCCCTGCTTTGATCTCTTTTCCGTATATAAGACAAGGCACATATTCTCTTGTATGATCCGTTCCGGTATATCCCGGATCACAGCCATGGTCTGCCGTAATCATCAGCATATCGTCGTCCCGCATATTTGCGAGGAATTCTCCTAACTGTTCATCGAATCTCGTCAGTGCTCCTGCATATCCTGCAATATCACGCCGGTGTCCATAGATCATATCCCCATCTACTAAGTTCACATAGCAAAGTCCGTCGAACTCTTTCTTCTGTATCTCGATCGTCTTTTCCATATTCTTTTCATTTCCCTGATTCGGGTAGGTCTCCGTCACTCCCTGCCCTTCAAAGATATCATAGATCTTTCCGACACCGATCACATCTTTTCCTTCTGCTTTTAATGCATCCAACACCGTCTGTCTCGGCGGTGCAAGTGAAAAGTCATGCCGTCTGATTGTCCGTTCGTAATTTGGCCATGTTCCGATGAATGGTCTTGCGATTACTCTTCCGACTCCGAGATCTCCAGTCAGCATCTCTCTGGCAATCTTACAGTATTCATATAACTGCTCTACCGGAATTATCTCCTCGTGCGCTGCAATCTGGCATACACTGTCCGCAGATGTATACACGATCAGTGCTCCTGTCTCTTCCTGCTCCCGGCCATAATCATGAATGACCTGTGTCCCCGAATACGGCAGATTACACAGAATCTTTCTTCCCGTCCTTTTTGAAAATTCCTCTATGAATACTTTCGGAAATCCGTCCGGGAATTTCGGAAGCGGATCCGGTGTTACGATACCCGCCATTTCCCAGTGTCCGGTCGTCGTATCCTTTCCACATGATAATTCCTGCATTTTCGCAAAACTTCCGGTCGGATTCTCTGTACTTTTTGCATATTCCATACCATCAATCTGGTAGATTCCTATCTTTTCCATATTCGGAATATGAAGTTTCCCGCTGTCATAGCAGCTCTTCCATGTATTACTTCCGACATCACCAAACTTATCTGCATCCGGAGCTTCCCCGATGCCGGCACTGTCCAATACAATCCAGAAAATACGTTTCATAGAATCAGTCCTTTCGGTCTTTTTCTTTTATTATAAGTCTATATAAGAAGACTGTGCAAGATACAGGAATCTACAATTTGTCATTTAGCTATCATCAGTTTCGGCTTATCTTGCTTCAGCATCGGATACACCATTGGTAAGTATAATCATAAAACACAAAAATAGTCGCCCCAAGTCTGGTAAACTAGGCGACTATTTTTCAACAATAAATCTACTCTACTACTGATTTTCTTACATTCACCTTCGTACGCTCTTCCCGGTCGAAGAATTTCTTAGTTTCACTGATAACCACTTTTCGAAGTCCAAGTAATGCGATTAGGTTCGGAATGATCATCAGTGCATTGGTGATATCTGCCATCAGCCAGATTGGTTCCAGTGTCAGGAACGGCGCTGCTGCAATTGCCAGAATATAAACGATCTTAAAAATCTTGATACTTCCTGTCTTTCCGGTGAGATACAGCACACATCTTTCTCCATAATAGTTCCATCCGAGGATCGTAGTAAATGAAAAGAAGATAATTCCTACTGCTACCAGATACATACCAATATTAAACGGAAGTCCGGCATTATATGCCTTTGTAACCAGAACACTTCCGCTTAAATCAGTTTTATCAAGCAGGCCGCTTGAGATTACAACCAGTCCTGTCATAGAACATGTCAGAATTGTGGTGAAAAATACACTTGTCATTGAAATCAACCCCTGCTTTACACAGGAATCTGTCTTTGCTGCTGCCGCCACGATTGGTGAACTTCCAAGCCCAGCCTCATTCGTGTATACACCTCTTGCCACACCGGTTCTCATAGCTGTCATGAAAGAGATCACAGCCGTTCCTACTGCTCCGCCAAGTGCAGATTCCTTAGAAAATGCACAGGAAAATATCTCTGCAAATGCTCCCGGAATTGCGGAATGGTTCACAATCAGAATCACCATTGAACCACCAATGAAAGAAATTGCCATAAATGGAACAACAAACTGTGCAACTTTCGAGATTGCCTGAATTCCGCCAAGTGTTACAACTGCTGTTAATACAGTAACAATAATTCCAATAACAATGACCGGAATATGGAATGAATCATACACCGACTCTGTAATCGCATTTACCTGTGGAAAGGTACCACATCCAAGAAGTGCTGTTACAACTCCGAAAAATGCAAAGATTTTTGCCAGCCATTTGAATTTATCTCCCATTCCATTCTCGATATAATACATCGGTCCTCCGGCGATTTCACCTTTTTCATCTTTTACACGGAATTTTACAGCCAGAAGTGCCTCAGCATATTTTGTTGTCATTCCAAGAAGCGCAGATACCCACATCCAGAACATCGCTCCAGGTCCACCGATACGAAGAGCTGTTGCCACACCTACGATACTTCCGGTTCCGATATCGGCAGCCAGTGTTGTGCAAAGTGTTGCAAACGGAGATACATCGCCTGCCCCTTCTTCTTTTTCAAAAATACTTTTCAGTGCCCTTGGAAATTTACATATCTGTATTCCTCGTAATTTATATGTAAAATACAGACCAGTTCCCATCAGAAGCACCAATGTCGGCGGTCCCCAGACAAATGTCTGAATTGTTTCCAGTAACTTCATAAATGTTTCCATTTTTTTCCTCCCAGTTGTTAAATTCCTGTCAATAAATAGTCATTTTTTTGGCAACGGATGAATACATCCGTTGCCGTTATGAAAAGTTTATCAGTTACATTTTTAGCTGTTATATTTTTCTTTATCCAGCTCTTTTTCTTTCGCATTTACGATTACGTTTACTGTGGCATCACCGATAACGTTCAGTGGCAGGAGTGCCATTTCTACCGGACGGTTGATTGCAACAACCAATGCGTAAGCGATCATACATGCATCAGATGTCCATCCAAGTCCTGAAAGGATCGTTACGATCAGTGTGGTACCTGCGATTGGAATAGCAGGACATCCCATAGCTGCACAGATTGATAAGAATGCGATCGTTGCGAGGTTGGCAGGTGTTACATCAATTCCTGCACTTGTTGCAATAAATGTTGCTGCGAACATATGCATAACGGTTGTTCCGTTCATATTGATCGTCATACCTGTCGGTAATACAAAGCTTGTAATCTCTTCGCTGCATCCAAGTTCATCAATACATGTCCTTGTATTGAGCGGCAGACATGCTGCCGATGAGTTTGTTGAAAATCCGAACACACCGACCTTCGCAATTTTCTTGATGAACTGAATTGGATTCATCTTTGTTGTTACCCAGATACCGATAGGATAAATTGTAACAACCAATACGAATAAGGTTAGCATTGCAGCTACGATATAAGCAGCAGCCGGTGCAAGGTACTCTGTTCCGTAAATTGCAAATGTTCTTGAGATCAGGCAGAAAATTGCAATCGGACCAACTTTGTTGATTAAGAATGTAAGGTATAACTGAATGATTTCGTTGACACTTTCCAGCACTTTCTTCAGTGGATCAGCTTTTTCTCCCAGTGCATTCATGCAAAGTCCAATGATAATTGCTACTACTACAACTGCCAGAATACTGTTGTTGCTGCTAAATGCGGCAGCAATATTGGACGGTACTGCATTTACGATTGTTGCCAGTGGGTTAAATGCATCCAGTGTTGCTGCATCTGTAACTGCCTCACTTGGAAGTGTTACGTTGAAAAATCCTGCTGATTTTACCGCATATGCAACGATACCTGCTAAGAATGCACCACATACATAGAACAGAAAGAATCCGATCAGTGTACGTCCTGCAATTCTTCCAAGCTTTGTGGAACTTGAAATACTACACATCGCAAGGCTGAGGGATACTAATACAAGTGGTACGATCGCAAGCTGTAATCCTCTCATAAATAACTGGCCTATAATGTAGAAAAGACCAATTGCACTAACACCATCTTCTGCTGTAATGTCCTGGAACAGGATCTTGTTGAGTATCGTCCATGCACCCTCATTACCAGAAGAGATCAACTGCTCTCTTAATAAAAGAAAAGCAATTCCCACCACCAGGCCGCCGACAAGAGCGATCATCATTTTCTTTACAACCGACATTGGCTGTTTTTTCGTTGTGTTACTCATTGTTGTTCTACTCCTTTTCCTTTTTGTTTGTTTTCATTAGAATTTACTAATTTTTTCTTTAAACCGCGCGTTTATTTATGAACTACATACAATGTAACATGGATGCGGTCGTAAGTAAAATTAATTATTTGTCTATAAAATATCAATATCTTTTATATTATCTATATTATCAAATATTAATATCGTTAATATTATACAGCAACATTATTCATTTCTCTTTTCACAACAACATTGATATAATAAAGACAACCAATAGATTCAAGCCAATAAGGAGGAAAAATTATGGCTACTAAATATGGGGAATTATTTTCAGATGAATATCAAAAAAGCTTAAAAGAACAGTTTTGTTATGCCGATACAGATCCAGATTATGGAGACCGGCTCTTCTTTGAGAACTCCGGCGGATCTCTCAGACTCAGGGCTGCTGTAGAAGCCAAAGCCGGACTGGAAGAATATCCAGACTGTCCGGAACGTGTACGTGGAAAAGGATATGATCTTTCTTATTATGTAAGTGAAGGAACAAAAGAAATCCTTGAAGTTGTGTTTGGTGCAAAGAGTGGTGCTCTTATCACTGAACTTTCTGCTTCCCAGACAATGTTCCATGCTGTCGGAACAATCATGGAAAATGTTAAATGGGGAAAAAATGCAGTTACATCTGCACTGGAACATCCGTCTGCTCATGATGCGGTAGAATACTACTGTAAGCAGACAGGAAGAGAATTCCGTGAAGTTCCTGCTAATCAGACAACCGGTGGTCTTGATCCTGATACGATTATGCAGTACGTAGACAAAGACACCGTTTTATTAAGCATCATGGCTGCTTCCAACATTTCCGGAAATATCATGGATATCAAGGAAATTGCAAGACGTGCCAAAGAGATCAATCCTGACATCTACATTGTAAGTGACGCAGTACAGCATGCACCACATGCCGTTATAGATGTTGAAGACTGGGGTGTAGATGTATCCAACTTCGCACCTTACAAATTCTTTGGTGTACGTGGATGTGGATACTGTTATGTATCTGACCGTGTTGCGAGCATGACGCACAGAAAACTCACATGTAAAGCTCCTGATGTATGGGCTCTCGGAACTCCTACACCTGGTAACTTCGCATCTATGATGGCAGTCATCGATTATGTATGCGATATTGCAAAACATTTCCTTGGAGACAAAGCTGAAGGAATGAGCAAACGTGAGCTCTATGTAGAAGGTATGAACAGAATCCATCTGCAGGAAAGAGGACTTCTCTACCGTATGCTGGAAGGAACAGAAGATGTTCCTGGTCTTCGTCATATTCCTGATGTTGAAGTATATGTAGACATGGAAGACCTTACATACAAAGATCTGATCATTGCTATGGGTATCAAGGGTATTGAATATGCAGACTGTGCTCAGAAATATATGGAACACGGCGTGACGATCTTCGAACGTGTGAAGAGCAGCCCTTATTCAAAACGTATCGTAGAAACACTCGGACTTGACGGAGCACTCCGTGTATCTCCTCTTCACTGCCATGGCAGAGATGACGTAGACAAGTTCTTAAAGATCACAAAGGACATTGCAGAAGGGAAATAACCCCCATTCCTCATCTTTTGAATAGCGAGAAGCTGTTATCTGGCAGCTTCTCTTTTTTGTATATAAATATCTGGGAAGTGTACCAAAGAAAGCCTTTCACAGAGTTTTGATAACTCTGTGAAAGGCTTTCCTTTATCATATTTATTCTATTTGTTTACCTGGTTTACTGTATTTCCCTCAAGGAAGGCTTTAATATTATCTACTGTGATATCCATGATTCTCTGTCTTGATGCCTGAGCTGCCCATGAAATATGTGGAGTGATGATACAGTTCTTAGCTGTTAACAGTGGATTATCGCCTTTAATCGGCTCTGTAGACACAACATCAAGTCCTGCTGCGTATACCTTACTACTGTTCAGTGCATCTGCCAGATCCTGCTCTACAACAAGCTGTCCACGGCTGTTATTGATGAGGATTACACCGTCTTTCATCTTGGCAATGTTCTCTTTGTTGATTATTCCTTCTGTAGCCGGGAATAACGGGCAGTGAAGGAAGATCACATCAGAACGGGCAAATAACTCATCTAATGACACATATTCAGCTAGTTTCTTTCCTGCTTCGCTTTCATGTGCATCATATGCGATTACTTCCATGTCTAATGCATTCAGAAGTTTTGCTGTAGCCTGTCCGATTCTTCCAAGTCCGATGATTCCGGCTGTCTTTCCATAGAGCTCGATCATTGGGTAATCCCAGAAGCACCAGTCAGGATTGTTCTCCCATTTTCCTTCTTTTACACATTCGTCGTGATGTCCGTAATGTGAACAGATTTCAAGGAGAAGTCCGAGTGCATACTGTCCTACGATCTGTGTTCCGTATGTAGGTACATTTACCACCGGAATGCCTTTTTCTTTTGCGTATGCATAATCAACAACATTGTATCCTGTTGCAAGAACAGCAATCAGTTTGATATTTTCACATTTATCCATTGTTTCTTTGGAAATAGGAGTTTTGTTGATCACTACAATCTCTGCATCTCCGATACGCTCTGCGATTAATGGCGACTCTTCATAAGAAGTTCTGTCATAGACTTCTACTTCTCCTAATTCTTTTAATGCGTCCCAGCTTAAATCTCCAGGATTCTCTGTGTAACCGTCTAATACTACAATTTTCATAACATTTCTCACCTTTCTCTTTTATTAGCATTTTGTTTTATTTCATTTCCATGTGCAATCCTGCATGACCATCACTTGAATGGCACTTACGCATTCAGCTTTTCATCCAGTGCCTTAATCGACTCCAGTTCTCTGATATAAAGATCCTGGGCCAGATCCAGACTTACATTGACAAAACGTACTTTCTGTCCCGGCTGTGCCTGTGCAATCTTTGCAAGATCCACGGAAATTACTGTTCCTATCTTGGCATATCCTCCGGTGCTCTGTCTGTCCGATAACATAATGATCGGCTTTCCATTCGTTGGCACCTGGATGGATCCGACGGAAATACCATCTGTATTGATATTACCATCTCCGACATGTTCGATCGGCTCCCGTTCGATACGACAGCCCATACGGTCAAATTCATTGGTGATCACACCACTGTTCCAAAAGAAGCTCTTTACTCCTGCTTCTGTAAATTCATCATCCTGTGGTCCCAGTACCACACGAAGAACGATCTCTTTCTTTGGATATACACTTGCCGGTACTTTTCTTGCTTCCATATTCGGAAGTATTGTCTTCGCTGAGACAAATCCAATCTCATCACTTTTTTCAAGTTTTCGTCCCTTTACTCCTCCAAGATGATTACGAAGCAGTGTTGATTTACTTCCCATCACGATTGGAATATCCAGACCGCCTGCAAATGCAATATATCCGCGGCATCCATTTCTTGCTCCTGCGAAGGAAAGCGTCTGCCCTTCTTTCACCAGAACCGCCCGATACATCGGAAATTCATTGCCGTCAAGCATCGGAGTCAGATCTCCGCCCGTCACTGCAATGATATTATCACTGGTAAACTTTAATATCGGACCGATAAATGTCATCTCCAGTGCGCCTTCTCCCATATCGTTTCCTACCAGTATATTGGCGATGTGAAACGAATGATTATCCATGGCTCCTGAGGTAGATACTCCGAATGCCTGATATCCGAATCTTCCTTCATCCTGTACAGTCGTCAGGATTCCACCATTTTCAACTATTATTCCCATATCATGACCTCCGATTCTATGCGTTACCTTCCGGTGCATATGTCTTCACCTTATATGTACCTTTTTCCACATCTCTGCGGATCTTGTCGTATTCCGACTTCGTTACCGGCACATGTTTTACCCAGTCACCGGCATGTACCAGGAATGGATCTTCGTTGTCAAAGTTACAGATATCCAGCGGTGTGCTTCCGATAATATTCCATCCACATGGCTGTTCAAACGGAATAAAATCTGACAGATTCTGCTGTACAACAATGGATCTTGCCGGAATCTTTACTCTCGGTGATTCTCTTCTCTTGAATCCGAACGGCTCATCAAATCTTGCCATATATGGGTGTCCCGGTGCAAATCCCAGCATATATACATAGTATTCATGTTCGGAATGCTTTCTTATGATCTCTTCTACGGTTGTATGCTCCAGCTCTGCACAATATTCCAGGTCCGGTCCGGTCTCGCCGCCATAGTATACCGGCACTTCTTTTACTACTTTCTTCTTACTACTGTTGTCGACTTCATGCATATTATCAAGTCTTTTCTCCAGTTCTTTCACCAGTTTCCCATACCGGATCACTTCCGGACGGTAGTGAATGATCAGTGCACAGTATGTAGGAACTGTCTCGATCATGCCTTCGATTGGATCTTCTTTCAACTTCTCATCCAGCATACGTACTTTTGCATTCGTCTCAAGGCAGATTGTTTTCCCAAACTCTACGGAAACCGCCCGGTCTCCCGCTGTAAGAAATCTTACCTCCATTTTCATACCTGGTATATTGTAATTGACTCATCTAACTGTCACTTACAAATATACCTTCTCCTTTCTACCAACCTTTTAATCCGTGGTTGATTACG
>OCTW011589516.1_pt1 | contig 10900 bp, 18 predicted proteins | sample 1539671 | NCBI WGS metagenome assembly OCTW01 (sample SAMN02144230, study PRJEB22623) | gut metagenome | biome: sheep rumen | host: Ovis aries | place: New Zealand | reverse complement strand
ATGTCATCATTAAAGTAGATTATCCTATCAGCCAAATCTGGGATATTCCAAAAGAATGATTCAATAGTACAACTGTTGAATGTGGGTAAATATTGTTTAGGAATAAATTCATCATGATAAACTATCCTGACATTTTCTTTATTTATCCATACCGGTACTTGGGACTCTCGCGATACAATAAGGACCACATTACGGATAAAGGGCATATATCGAGCAACACCACGAAGAAGATATTTAAGCGTACCCCAAGACCTATAACGAACCTTGGATGGATTATGAGTTTTAGTAACTCGGATATAGTCTTTGACCCAATTATTATCAGAACTGTTTACATAGGTAATCAGAAGATCTATTGATGGCGTACCTGTATATGGTACGTTAGGTTCTGAAAGCTCCGTGGGATGTTCCAATGCATCTACTACAGCTTTAGTATGTGAACGCATGTGCTTCCAGTCATATGCTTTCTCTTTTGCCCAAGTAGATGGGCATTTTCCGGGGCCATCATAATGAAAAGAATATTCTTTTATGATACCCGTCGGAAATGTAAAGCATCTATCGGGAAATTTAGCAAAACAAGTTGCTGTAAATATATCATCTTCAAAACCTTGGCTCTTTTCTGCATCTATGTCAGGCAAATCTACTTGCGAATACATAAATTTAGATATAGCACAAAAGACTAATGGAGAAGGTCTTTTCTGAATTACAATAAACCCGTCTGGGTGACTATCTATTGTATCCATAACTGCTGTGGCATTAGGTACAGATAACAAAGCATCATCATCCAGCATAATAAGATAATCATAGTCAGATGCAAGAAATCGCTTACGGAGTTCTCTTCTTGCACCTAAGATACCTAACTTGCCATAATGAAAAGTTGTTATCTTGTTCTTGATTTCTGGAAGTTCAAAGTCCTGCCAGTTCTGTGCAATGACCATTATATCAACATCAGGCCAAAGTTCTTCTAACTTGAAAAGAAGCTCGCGAAATCTTCGTGAGCGTTCTCTTCTTGTTTCAATGTGATAATCACTATCATTATCTGGAAAATAGGAAATAATACCGAATACCTTGTTTAATGACATATATCACTTTCCTTTGTAACCATTAGCATATGCAGCCTTTGCTTGTTTTTCAGCTTTCTCCTTGGCGTCTTTCCCATAGTAAACCTTTCCAGATTTGCCCCACTGATATCCGCCTGATTTTGTCTTATGTATTGGCATAGTTATCCCCAAACTGATCTAATAAGATTAAGCATCCTCTGGATAATCTTTAATAATCCACTTCAGTGCTTGTTCAGTTTCTTTGCTACAGAGAGGGCAGACACCATTGATACTTTCAATGTCTTGGTCTGAAGCTAACATAGCAGAAATGAAGATACCGTGGCAATTTAAGCACTCTGCAATAAGATGGTTGGTGATATTATTATCAATATCAATAGCAGAGCTATCCTGTCTGCCATCTTCACCCATATCTTCTTCAACTTCTTCGGCATTATCTTCACCATCTAATTCAGGTTCATCAAATCCGGGTTCATCTTCAAATACATTATCAGCAGCAAAGACATTCTTTCTAGCTCTAATTTTAGTTTTAGCATGAACAATTTTCATTATTCTTCGTCCTCCTCGTCTTCTTCGCTATAATCTTTATATTCATTAATAAGTTCCATAATTTCTTCTGGATAAAAGTCATAATCTAGATTATCCATTATATATTCTACGATGTCCTGAAAAGCATCGTCATAAACAAACTGTGCTGGATCAGTTATAGAGTCTACGGCGCCCCCATATCTAGTCCACCTAAGATAATCGGCATAAGGATCCGCACCATTCTCACCAGTATCTAAATCAGTACCGCTATAGAAAGCATCTATAAGATCTGCAATCTTACTATACTCATTTCCAAAGCAAGCGAAAAAATCACGGCTGTCCATAAAATCATATTCTTCAAAATCACCATATTCACTGCAAGCACTCTGAACAATATCAAAACACATATCAGCATCTAGTGTATCCCTAATTGCAGATTCAAGATCATCTTTAGATATTTTCTTAACTGCCATTATTATTCTCCTTCTGAATCATCTTGTTCTTCCATATATCCAAGATACTGGTCAATAAGTTCCTGAATTTCTTCTGGATACTCTATGCCATCGTCAAGATGGTCCATTACATAGTCTACAATCTCATTTAATAACTCATTATAATAAACATTTCCTGGATAATTAGTAGTTTCTACATTACCTACTCTGTCATATCTAGCATAGTCTTCCATAGGGTTAGCTGGAGTATCTGGGCCACGGGTATTATCTAAATCCTCACCATACCAAAACATGCGTAAAATCTCACCAGGATCTTCATTACCTGCAATTTCAAGAAAAGTATCCATATCAAAGAAATAATCATCTTCAAATGTATTATCTTCACTATATGCAGCTCCTACAATGGCTTCGCACATATCATCATCAAGAGTATCTTTAATGGCCTGTTCTAAATCATCTTTAGACACAATCCTTACAGCAGCTGTGATTTTCTGTGATTTTTTATTAGAGGTAATCTTCATATGAATATTCTCCTATTTATATACATATAAATATATATAAGGTTTGGAGGTGGATATTACCAAAACCAAACCTTATAAATTAGATTCTGAAATTATTTCAGAATTTTGTTATATTACTGCATAACAAGTGAGTTAAATGTCTTGAAATCAACTTTGCCATAAATGAATCCCAAAAACTCTGCATATGAAGTATGGAGATTAGACGCAGCAACAAAATCCTCACAAGAGAGTTTGCCATAGATAGCTTTCAGGCAATCCATAACATTTAAAGTTGTACCTTCCTGTTCAATCTTTTCAATTGGGGTAGCAACCTTTTCAACATAGATGTCCCCAGACTTCTCATAGGAATCTGTATGGTTACATATCCAAAGATTATGTGATCTGACAAATGCCTTATATGCACGATCATAATCTACATTGAACTCTCGGCAGAAAATCTTAATAGTTTCAGGGTTAGGCATAATGGCACCTGAAAGATAACCTTTACAGGTAGATACATCTATACCAAGTAAATCAGAAATCTGTGCAAATGACACCCCAGAACTAGCAATCTTATGCGCCCAAAATCCAACATCCTGTCTATGCCGCTTATGTTCAGTTATCTTAATTGAAGATTTTACAGGATTCTTTGGCTTATAAGTATTTGAATATTTTACATGAGTATCTTTATGAGTTTCACCCCAAGCTTCAAATGCTTTGTAAAATTCCTGAATACCCTCTTTTTCATCTACACCAAAAATATTGCAGAAAAGTTTCATAGTTTCCTTTTTAGGGAGGACATAACCTCTCAAATAAGCAGTAGCATATCTATAAGAACAACCTAAAAGAGAAGCCAACTCTTCAAGAGTAACATTAGAATCATGTACGCGTTTCTGCCAGAAAGTTGCTATGGCTTCATTGTATTTCCTACCGCGCCTTTTTGTGATATTCATTTCAAACCCCCTTATACTGAAATTCGTTTGAAAATCTGATTAAGTGCATTTGCCAATAATGTAGTATTGACAAAAATTGTATCAGGATGTGTTTTTCTTACAGATCTGTGATGGGTAAGATAGTCAGCAGCACCATTCATAACGCCCCAGGCAGTACCCTTGAAGTTCTGGTTATCATCAGAATTGTAGCAAGCAAGGAAATCATTTCTTGCATCTTCAAAATGCTGAAGCTGACGGTTACTCATAGTTTCAGGTTTATAATCAAAAACATCATTAAACACCTTGATAACATCATTGTAAGAAATCTTTTTAACGGCAAGATTCTGTGCAGTATCTTCAAAAGTTTCCATATAACCAGCAACATCTCGCATCATTTCTCTTGCCGTGAGCATACGAGCATCCATCTGAGACGAGTGTACGATCCTAACTGTATTAGGGGACTGCCTAAATGAAACATTAAACTGGTTCTGGCAGATGATTCTCAACGGACAAATAGTTGCCTTGATAGAGTTCATACCATCGTGGGAGTTCTGGAAAATAATATAAGGGGTAATGGCGTCCCCCATAAGAGTTACATTGGGTATCTTGGCAATGATATACACAAGACCACTCTGGGTTTCACCAGCTTTGACATACTCAAAACCAACTGAATCCCCACCAATGTAATCAATAAACCCAAATGCATCACGATTCTGGCAGATTTCATACTTGGATGAAACTGTACCAAGCACCTTATCAGTACCTTCAATTACTGTAAACTTTTTATCCGGGTATTCAATGAAGTTGCCTGAACTATCCTGATGGTACATATTCTTCTTAACCACATTGTAATTAAGTCCAGCAGCATTAAGGACTTCTTCAGATGTCTTAAGTCCTGTAATATCAGTACCGATATTAGCAAATGTTGTTGTTCGCATAAATAAAACCTCCGCAAAAGTTATCTTACCTATAATAACGATTGCGGAGATAAAACCATTTTATTTTTAAATTAGCTGATCAGTACCGAAGATATCATCATGTTTGCCAACATCAGCAAGTATTAGAGTTTTCTTATCTTTAGAATATTGGTATTTGAGTACCCAGTCACTGCTACGCCCACCGATATGCAATTCCCAATAGTCTTTATTTTTACCATCAAGCTTGTGTGGATAGTACATCTTGGCCTCATCAGGAGTGAAATTCCGGGTTTGCAAGATATGAACTACTTCATCTAATCGGTCTAGGTCTAAACCGCGTCCAGCACACTTATCTCTCCCTTTAAGATATTTTCTAGTAAACTCTAATTGTTTCATAATAATCCTCTTACAACTTATATCTAGCCATAAATTCCTGATAATCTTCAAATGTAGCTACACCATAAACAGTATCATCAGGATCCCCAGAAACATCAATAACTTCATTAGGGTTATCAGATACTTCTACAACAGACTTGATATATGTAGGATTACTATTTGCCTTTACATAAGTCTTCATTTAGTTCACCTCCTCACACATTGGTAGCCTAATTATACCATAGATATGATAATATACAATATAAATATTATATTTATTTCTTGTTGGCGTCTTGCCAGAGAGAAATAGCATCATATTCACTAGATGTCCACTCTGTGCTATTAGAACACCCAATATTTGAACAAATTACTTTATAACCCCTTACACAATCATTGATTAAAACACCAGCAGAAGAAATAATTTCAGCCTTGCCACCACATTTACAGCATCTACGCATAATAAATTACCTCCAAGAATATTAAAGGTAGAATTTATTAAGGAGTGTTTTCTGCGGATTCTTCTGATTTTTCTGATAGTTCAGAATTAGCAATCGCGATTAAATACTGTCGCTGTGTTTCTTGTGCTGTATGTGCAACAGATAATAATATTGCTGAATAGTATTTATAATCAAAGTCCTCACTATTTGTAATGGTCTTAAATAAGTTTTTAGCCGCAATATCCAACAAGTCATCAATAGGGGCATCTTCCACATGAACATCTTTCAGTGAAAGCATTAGATCTACAATGTCTATATCTGCATATATTGCAATTTGATGCACAGATTCATACAAAGAATTGATATTATGTGTGTTCTGGAAATTTGCCAGTAACATCATAGCCTGTCTAGCTGCCGTCAATTTCGGATCTGGAACTAACTCACCATTATCCATAATGCTATCAGGCATATACGAAATTAAATTATCATAGTATAGTTTCATTTGAGTTCCCCGCATTCTTTGTTCCATAACCCAGCAGAAATTCAAATAACTGTGGGTTATCCTTTATTGAAAGTTCATTATCTACAATGTATTTAGAAACACCATCCTTATTCATAATGATGTTGTAAACTTTTTCATCTACAGTGCCCTTGGTAATAATAGAATATATATTGACAGTAGAGGTAGTACCTGCTCTATGGCATCTGTCCTCTGCTTGCTCCATAGTACTGGGATTCCAAGGCAAATCATAAAAAATAACATTATTTGCTACTGTAAATGTATGTGAAACCCCAAGTTTAGCTATGGTCCCAATTAGAATTTTATATTCAGGATCTGTAATAAATCTGTGCTTATTGGTTTCACAATCTTCAGCACTCATAGTTCCGGTAAAGGTACATACCTTATATTTTGAAGCTAAAAATTTATATATAGTACGAAGAGATTCTACCCAGTTAGAAAAAATAATTACTTTCTCTCCATTGGATATAATATTGTTTACCAATTCCAAGAGTTTTAGCATTTTGGCATTTTTATTCAGATATGCTTTATCCACAGGTAAAGTCTGATCTATTAGTTCCGGGCTGCCATTAACTTGACGTAACCGTAAAAACTTAACCATAGGATTTAATGCAGCCAATATCTCTTCTCGGTGGGTAAGGGCGTCAGCGACTAGTTCTCTATAAAGCTTATCCTGGTATGGAGTATTTTCTACATACTCAATAGTATGAAGTTTGGGGGGTAAATCCAGTACTTCTGACTTCAATCGCCTGATCATATTATCTTGGAGCATCTGTTTCAGTTCAGGAATATTTTTGTATGCAATAACCTGATGATTGCCAAATCCCCCATACACACAGAAAGTTTGACACCAAGTATAGTAATTTTTAATTGTATGACCATCTACTAGCTTTAAGGGCAAGAATAAATCAGTAGGTCTATTTGTAATAGGGGTACCTGTCATTGGGATCCACTCCACAGGAACTACTGTATCTTTTTTAAGTTTTAATAATTGTTGCCCGGATTTTGAAGTAGCAGATGCATTAGTATGGATTTCATCTATAACTACCATGCCGATATATTTCTTATTTAATAAAGTAGTTAAACGCTCTCGGATAAAATAATGTCTATCCCTTTTAGCATGGAAAGCTTCAATATTGGTAACTATGAAAAATGGTAATTCTGGATATGCCTTATCGCCATACATATGACCGCAAAGCAGGTCTTGTAACTTGTCTTCACTACTACCAACCAGTTTAACTGTACCGTCTCTTTTTATCCTAGAACCTAAAATATATGGTACATACTCACCATTAGTATGTTTTTGGATATCTTCTACCCAGTTGTACTTGGCAGAATTGACACAGACTACAATTAAGCAATGTTTAGTACCATTAAACTTTTTGTTATATAATGCTAAATTCATAGCTTCTAAACTTTTACCAACACCCTGCTGATCACAAAGCATAAACCCACTACGCAGACCGCGCTGCTGGCGGTCTATGGCATACTTCATAAAGTCTAACTGATGTTGAAACAAATGCTCTCCCTTTTTGACGTATAGGGGGACATTAGACAAATCAATGTCTGGAATAGTATCAGTAGAATCTAGTGTAGCATTTTCAGCTATATGTTCTGCTGAATACACCTGTAGGGCATTTTCATAAGGAGTTCCCTTAAATTGATTTATAAGGAACCCTAGTCGTGCTAATGGAATAGTCCAGTATTTCTTGTCTGGAACATATTGTCTGCCCGGAACATTTTTAATTAACCGAACTACTTCCGCATCATACTGGAATCTAATGATATAAACTTCTTGATTTTGAACCGCAGTAATCATGTATCAACAAGTAACTTTGGTTAGCCCTAAAGTGCAATGACATACCCCGCTACCACCATTACGGGGATGGTTAGGGCAAGACGCACAAGCCAAAGGAATATTATCATCTAACTCAAAAGGTGAAGGCACATAATTCGGGATATTGAGTTTATCCTGTTTTTCTGCCAACTGCTTTTTAAGGTCTTTGACCTCTTCAGTAAGTTGCTCTATGCTTTTTTGCAACTGTCGAAGTAATTCCTCATCTGCCATAGTTATTCCTCATCTTCATAGTCACCATAATTATACTGTTCACTATCTGTTTGTTCAGATTCATCTAGCATCTTAAAATGCATAAAGTCTTTGAATAATTGTCCGTCAGAAATATTTAAGCCATTAGCTTCCATTACTTTTTCATAGATACGACCGCATCCATATCCTTGAAGTGCATGATATACAGCATTATCAAAGACTTGAATGATATATGCTCGGCACTCATCTTCTGGGGCATCTGCATATTCAAGTCCATGTTCATTCTCACCACACATAAGTTGTCCATCTAATGCTTTGAGTAATCTTTCCTTATCATAGTTAAACGCTTGTATCATAGATACATTGCCATATTCACTCATTCTAAATACCCCCAATTACACCAATTCAGCATCTGACATACAGATGTCAACAAAAGTTTCTAAATCTTCCCCTATCTGATGATCTTCTGGATTAAATGATGCCATATAGATATATTGCCTTGGGTTTCGCAACTTAAACGCTTCAATTATGCACTCAAACAACTCTTGTTCATTATCAAACTCATTGATACCTTGATAGTCTTCCCAAGCATTTTCAAACCAATAGGCTTTGTCATTTTCTAACCAATAGACAAAAGTATGAGTTTCCCCTCCAATACCATCCTTATCTACCGCAATTAAAAACTTTGCCTGTGCTGGAATACCCATAGCATCTAATGCAGATAATTCAAGAAATGCCTGATCATGACAAGAACCCCGTCTTGTGATAAGCACATCTTCGGGGTTCATTAATGTAGTAAATTCAGAATATCCAAAATCCCACATATAATCAGATAACTGTTCAGGATCTTGAAAATCTTGAATGTTTGTAATGTTCATAAAACTCCTATTACAGAGCCTTTAACAACTTCCTTGCAAACTTGATGTCAGGATCCGCCTTAACAATGCTATCCAGCTCTTTCTGACGGTCTGCGGTAAGCTTGGAATAGTTATGCTCCCACTTAAACTTATTCTTCAAGTATGTAATACGCTCATCAATTATCTGCCTAACCAGTTTCTGCATCACAGACTGGTAGCAATAGCACTCCCAGGTTCTGTTGTAGTAGATAGCCGTAGCACTGCCATACTCTCTGTTATCAATAAACAAGGTTGAATCATGTGCAAATCCTGTACGAGTATTACGATAAGCATTTACAAATTCAACTGACTTACCATTAAGCTTAAACTTCTTAAGTTCCATATTCTTACCTCCTGGTGTTTTGATATGTTTGAAATAGAACTTTCACTTATTATAACGATTATGAATTTAGGTAGTAAGTACTATAGGAGATTTCTTTCTGATAAGTTCTTGCAGCTTGGTATCAAACTTTCGCAGTCTATCTACATCCCACTGTTCAAGTTCAGCATAGACAGATTCATCTGATTTAGGGAGACATAAGCAAGGAATTTCTAAGTCCTGACAACATCTGATAATGTCATTTAACAAATCAGAAGTTGCTTCTGGGTCTTTTTCCGGGTCATATCTAACGAATAACATTTCATCTGTCTTGCACTTCAAGACCTCTACTAAATCTTCACCTTTTTCAATCTTGATAGTTTCCATGATGAATTACTCCTTGTTCCAAAGCAATTTCTTTTCTTCCCCAGTAGCCCTATGGATTACTTGTATATAAGTATCTGTAGCTTTCTGCACCAGCCACTCCCTAGAATCCATCTGATAATAGTCAAAGATTTTCCACTCTGATCTTGTAGGTTTTCTACCTTGCATTCAGTTACTTTACCCTTTCTTCTCTTCGTATTAAATTATTTTTATCCGGATCCACATACTCCCAATGGTATCCCCCGGCAGTATTAGATTTTCCAGTCAGTACCATATATACTCCGCTATATTTTTTAGATGCGGCTGAAATAGATGGATAAATCTCTCCTGTTTCAATACAGCGTACTGGGTATCTTGTCTTATCTCCAACATACTCCCAGTGATGCCCGCCAGCCATATATGTAGGATTTTTGCAAGCTCGGAGTATATTTGCTTTAGCTATGCCAAGGCTCTCCCCAGCCCCCTTTATAGAATCATAAATAACACCTGTTTCAATACAACGAACACAACGTCTACGGTTCTCATGTAATCTTATACAGTTATCTTGTATAGCACATCCACAAGATTTGGTCTTATCTAAGTTATTTGTAGCAACAGTAACTATATTTCCACAAGTACACTTACATACAAAGTACACAGTATAATGTTTACTACCCCCAGAAGACTTAAACTTCCTAGTAACATCTATTACAGTAAGTCGTTCATATGGATTATTGGCAAAAACATCTTTGTAATGATCTAATATGCGGTCATGCCAATAGTACTCTTTGTATTGAGATGATTTTGGAAATTGGTCTAATGCAGTTTTGTACAAGTCTGAAGGCAACTTTGGATCATTAAGAAAATCTTCCAAGGTAGTCTTTCTGTTGCGAGAATATTTTAGTACCCAATAATAGTAGGAATCCATTGGAATACCGAAAATATTATGCATATTCTCATAAGTCAAGAATCCATAGAGTTTGAACCAGTACAGAAATTCAGAATTATCTTCATCAAATTCTGGGAAGTTACATAACTCCTTGGCGATTAGTTGACGAACGCGTTCTCTGGAGATACCGTTATGTACTTTACCGATATCTGCCAGAGTTTCACCGCGTAGTCGTCGCAATAACATATCTTTTATGCGGGCATCAGTAATGTTTGCCCCAACCCAAGATAAAATCTGCATTAATCTTATTTCCTCTTATTAGTGGACTTCTTTGTTTTAGGATTCCAGTTCTTCTTCAGAACATAGATACCATGACGAATCTTCTGCCCCCAGCGATTGACAGTTTCAACATATTCTGTTTCAATGGGCCAACCCTTCTTACGGAGTTCAGAAATGATACTAGACAACCTCATAGTACCAAACAGAGCATATGCCTTGACTGCGGTAATCTTACGGTACCTCAATAAGTACTTGGCAACCTGATCAATTAATGTCATTTGAAGTTCCTCCTTTATTTTTTATAAGGCTGGCTGGCGTGGCAGGGGTTGAACCTGCACCCAAAGTGTCAAAGACTCATGTGCTGCCGCTACACCACACGCCAGTATGTATA
>OCTW013400334.1_pt1 | contig 10902 bp, 7 predicted proteins | sample 1539671 | NCBI WGS metagenome assembly OCTW01 (sample SAMN02144230, study PRJEB22623) | gut metagenome | biome: sheep rumen | host: Ovis aries | place: New Zealand | reverse complement strand
TATAGTGGAATTAAGGAGGCAAACTATGAAGATACTTGTAGTAGAAGATGAAAAATATCTCAATAGGAATATAAAAGAACATCTTTTAAGAGAAGGCTATTTGGTTGATCATGTCTATGATGGAGCTGAAGCGCTGACATATTGTGAATTGTATGACTACGATGCTATTGTATTAGATCTTATGATGCCTCATATGGACGGCATGACGTTCTTAAAAAAGATTCGCCATAATAAAAACAATACGCCAGTTCTTATCCTGAGTGCAAAAAGTGATGTCAATGATCGTATTTTGGCATTAGATGAAGGGGCAGATGATTATTTAGGAAAACCTTTTTCATTAAAAGAGTTAAGCGCCAGATTACGTGTTCTTATTCGACGTCATCATCAAAAAGGAAACAGTGCATTGATTGAACATTTTCTTTTTAAGTTGGATATGAATGCCCATCAGGTTATTGTCAATGAAGAGACCATTGCATTAACCTCCAAAGAATATGCAATCTTAGAATATTTATTATTGAATCAGGGGGTTATCATCAGCCGTGAACGTCTGATGGATCATATATGGGAATATGATTATGATGGAACAAGCAATATTATTGATGTCTATATTCGTACATTAAGAAAGAAAATAGGCAAAGATGCGATTGAGACAGTAAGAGGAGTGGGGTATGTCATACGATGAAGCTTACGATTACAAGAAGATTAACGCTGTTTTATTGTGTCATCCTTTCCATTTTCTTGACTGTAGTAGAAGGTAGTCTTTATTTTATACATGAGTATGTCGATGATGCGAATACGAAGCTTTCTTTATCATCATCGGTAATGAATAGTGTTGAATATATTCATTATGAAAATGAAGTGATCTCCTTAGATAATGCTTTTCCTACTTATGTAGGAGGAACGCTTATTGGGATCTTTAATGAAGAAGGAAGAAGGATCAAAGGAAATATTCCTGTTTCTTTTTCTTCAATATCTTTCAAGGAAGGAACTTATCAGCTGAAGAAAGTTGATAAAGACTACTATCTTATTTATGATCATCATCTCATTTTCTCTCATTCACAATCACTCTGGATCAGAGGAATCGCAATCAGAGGAAGTCGCACGAGTCTGATGACGCATTATTTAAGAATTGCATCACTTATCTTACCGGTTCTTCTTATTGCCATATTGTGGATGGGGTACTTTATGACCAAGAGGGCATTGATGCCAATCGTTGATATTTCAAAAGATGTTTCTTCAATTAGAAAAGTCGATGATTTAAGCAAACGTCTTCGAGTAGGTGAAGTAGAAGATGAATTAAGTCAGCTTTCTTATGAAATCAATGAAATGCTAGGGGAGATTGAAGCATCATTTATTCATGAAAAACAATTCTACGGGGATGTATCCCATGAATTAAAGACGCCGGTAGCCATTATTCAGACGGAATGTGAATCTTTGATGGAAGATGGTCATGAGGAAGTGGAACGAATTCATGAACAGGCCATCAAGATGGGACGTATTATCAATCAGATGTTACTTCTTAGTCGTACTCATCATAAGATAGAAAAAGAAGAAATTGATCTGTCTTTACTTTTTTTAAGTGAAGTTGAACAGATGAGAGAGATTGCGGATAAGAAAGAGATTGTCATTAATTCGGATATTGAAGAAGGTATTCTATATTACGGCGATGAAGTGATGCTTATGAGAATGCTTATGAATCTGTTGGATAATGCGATCAAGTATCAGGAAGAAAAAGGGGTCATCAATGTGCGCCTTTATAAAGATAAAGAGATTGTCCTTATTGTAGAAGATCAAGGAATAGGCATGAGCGATGAAGAAAAGCAACATTTCTTTGATCGATTCTATCGTGGAAAAGGGCGTTACTTAAGTGAAGGAAGCGGCATGGGAATGGCGATTGTGAAATGGATAATAGAGAAGCATCAGGGGAGTATTGAAGTAGAAAGTTCATTAGGAAAAGGGACGAAAATAACAGTTAAACTATAAAGATACGATAAAATGAACTTTTTTTAAAAATTATGTTGCATTTTTGTTTCAATACTGTATAATGCAATACGTACCTAAACGTACAACGTGGGAGGACACTGTCCATATAAACCACAACACGGACAAATTTTATAGGAGGTGTGTCGCGTGAGTAAAAAAGTTGTAAGAGTAATGAAGATTCAGTTCAAAGCTGGACAGGCTAAACCAGGACCAGCACTAGCAGGTGCAGGTATCCAGATGCCTAAATTCTGTACAGCATTCAATGATCAGACTAAAGATCGTATGGGTGAAACAGTACCAGTTGTTTTAACAGTTTATGAAGATAAGAGTTTCGATTTTATCTTAAAAACAGCTCCAGCAAGCGAAATGATCAAAAAGGCTTGTAATCTTAAGAAAGCAGCAAGCGATTCTAAACAGACAGTTGCTACATTATCAGCTGATAAGTTAAAAGAAATTGCTGAATACAAGATGCCTGATCTTAATGCGATTGATATTGAAGGCGCTATGAAGATCATTGCAGGAACAGCTCGTAACATGGGCGTTAAAGTTGAAGGATTAGACGCTTAATCAATTCATTGCATTTGATGGAGATATGATTCCGTCATAATAGTGGGAGGTAACAACCGCTAAGACCACTTTAAGGAGGAAAAAGAAATGGCTAAAAAAGGTAAGAAATACGTAGAAGCTGCTAAATTAGTCGAAAAGGGTAAAGCTTATCCTATCGATGAAGCAGTAGCTTTAGTAAAGAAAACATCTATCACTAAATTTGATGCTGGTGTTGATGTTGCATTCAAATTAAACTTAGATACTAGACATGCAGATCAGCAGTTACGTGGTGCTATTGGTTTACCAAATGGTACTGGTAAAGATAAGAAAGTTTTAGTTATCGCTGAAGGTGCTAAAGCTGAAGAAGCAAAAGCTGCAGGTGCAGATTTTGTTGGTGCTGAAGATGTATTAGAAAATATTGAAAAAGGTTGGTTAGACTTCGATGTAGCTATCGCTACTCCTAACATGATGCCTAAGTTAGGTAAGTTAGGTAGAGTATTAGGACCAAGAGGTTTAATGCCAAACCCTAAGACTGGAACAGTCACTATGGACGTAGAAAAAGCAGTTAAGGAACAGAAAGCCGGTATGGTTAACTACAGAACTGACAAAGACGGTAATGTACATATGCCAATGGGTAGAGTTTCTTTCACTGAAGAAGCTTTAAAAGAAAACTTCTTAACTGTTAAAGATTTAATCTTAAAGATTAAACCTTCTACAGTAAAAGGGACTTATGTTAAGAATGTTGTAATTTCTACAACTATGGGTCCAAGTATTAAAGTTGAACTTTAATATCAATTAGGTGCAATCAATATACCGTAGACAGTAACTGGCCAATAACCTTAATTTGTTACCGAGGGATATTGTCAAATGACATTGACAAGCTCTCCTCGTGTTAGGAGAGCTTTTATACAGTATATTGTTGCTATATAGAAATTATATAGGAGGAAAAACAATGGCTAAAGAAGTATTAGTAGCTAAACAGGCAATTGTTGATGAAGTTGCAGAAAAGTTAAATAACTCTGCTTCTGTTGTCGTAGCTGAATACCGTGGTTTAACTGTTGCAGAAGTCACTGAACTTCGTACAGCATTAAGAGCTGAAGATGTAGAAATGAAAGTCTACAAGAACAAGCTTGTTAAACGTGCAACTGAAGCTGCAGGCATGAGCGAATTAGATGAATTCTTATCTGGACCAAACGCATTAGTTTTCGGTCATTCAGATGCAGTTGCTCCTGCAAGAGTACTTGCTAAATTTGCTAAAGATCATGAAGCTTTAGTATTAAAAGCAGGTATCGTTGAAGGTAAAATGTGTGATGAAGCTGAAATCAAAGCATTATCAAAATTACCATCAAGAGATGGTATGTACTCTATGTTATTGGCTTGCTTAAAAGACCCAACTGCAAAAGTTGCAAGAGTTGTTAAAGCATTAGCTGATAAGAAATCTGAAGGTGAAGCAGCACCTGTAGAAACTGCTGAAGCTGCAAGCGAAGAAGCAGCTGCTTAATAAGTAATTAATCGGAGGAAATAAAAATGGCAAAATTAAACATTGAAGATATCTTAGCTTATTTAGAAGAAGCTACAATCTTAGAATTAAATGAATTAGTAAGCGCAATCGAAGAAAAATTTGACGTAACTGCTGCTGCTCCTGTAGCTGTAGCTGCTGCTGGTGCAGAAGAAGATGCTGCTCCTGCAGAAGTAACTGTAACTTTAACTGATATTGGAGCTACTAAAGTTGCTGTAATCAAAGCTGTAAGAGAAATCACTGGTTTAGGATTAGTTGATGCTAAGAAATTAGTAGATGCTACTCCAGCTAAGATCAAAGAAAACATCCCAGCTGACGAAGCTGCTAAGATCAAAGAAACATTAGAAGCTGCTGGTGCATCTGTAGAAGTTAAATAATTTAACCTATACTTATTAAGCCCCGAAAGGGGCTTTTTTGTTAACAGATATGGGACACTATTTTACAAACGACCAATTGGAAAGTAAACCTACACGTTTTACTTTCCAGTACCATGGTCATGAATTGATCTTTAATAGCGATAGCGGAGTGTTTTCTAAAACATTTATTGACTATGGTTCTCGTGTTCTTTTAGATGCGGTAGAGATCAAAGATGCACAGACGCTACTAGACCTTGGATGTGGTTATGGTACATTGGGGATTACGTTAAAAGCGTTAAATCCACAGTTGCATGTGACTATGGTGGACGTGAACCGCCGAGCAATTTCTCTTGCAAAAGAGAACATAACGTGTAATAATCTAGATAACATTGATGTCTATGAAAGCAATATCTACGAAAATGTAGAGGGTACTTTTGATATGATTCTCTCAAACCCACCAATTAGAGCTGGGAAGAAGGTTGTCCATACTATTCTTGAAGAAGCGTATGATCATCTCAACGAGGGAGGCCGACTTGTCGTAGTCATTAGGAAGAAGCAAGGAGCACCAAGTGCTAAAGCTAAAATGGAAGAAGTATTTGGCAATTGTGAAATCTTAAAGAAGGACAAGGGTTATTACATTTTACAATCATATAAATAAGCGCTGCGAAACAATTAATTTTTTTGAGAAAATTATTGACAAAAAAGTGTTGTTGTGATAGCATTCTAAAATGCCAACTCATATCTAAAAGCAGCGCTTTTTGTCATGCTTTTTTATAGGGTGAAGACGTGAGAGAAGGAGTGAAACGGACTTGGAAAAGAATGTAACACGCGATCAGAGACGTATAACTCGACGCGACTATTCACGAATTAGTGGTTCGCTAGAATTGCCTAATCTAGTAGAAATTCAGACTGATTCTTTCAAATGGTTTATGGAAAAAGGTATTAAAGAGGTCTTTGAGGATATTTATCCTATCACAAACTTCAATGAAACATTATCATTGGAATTTGTAGACTGCCATTTCGATCAACCTAAATATGATATTGATGAAAGCAAGGATAGAGATACTATCTATTCTGCTCCATTAAGAGCAACATTACGCCTAGTAAATAACACTACAGGTGAAATCAAAGAAAACGAAGTATTCATGGGAGATTTCCCATTAATGACAGATTCAGGTACATTTATCATTAATGGTGCTGAGCGTGTAATCGTATCTCAGCTTGTCCGTTCTCCTGGAGCGTACTTTGGTAATGGAACTGATAAAGTAGGGAAAACTGTCTTCTCTGGACAGGTAATCCCATCAAGAGGTACTTGGCTTGAATTTGAAAATGACAGTAAAGATGTATTGAATGTACGTATTGACCGTCAGAAGAAGATTCCTGGTACTATTCTTTTACGTGCGCTTGGATTATCAACAAACGAAGAAATCACTGCTGTATTTGGTGAACATGAATTCTTAACAAATACTTTTGAAAAAGATACGACTCATAATACTGATGAAGCATTGATTGAAATTTACAATAAGTTAAGACCTGGTGAACCTGCTACATTAGAAGGTGCCAACTCTTTACTTTATACAAGATTCTTTGATCCTAAGAGATATGATCTTGCTAAAGCTGGTCGTTTTAAATTAGGTAAGAAGTTATCATTATTAGACAGAATTTCAGGAAGAGTACTTGCTGAAGATGTTTATGACGTTGATGGAAATCTTGTATTAAAAGAAGATACTAAAATCACAGTTAAGGAATTAGATATCTTAAAACCAGTATTTGAAGCTGGTGCACATATGCATGACATCAAGACTAATGAAAATATGGACTCTAACTCAAGAGTACAGTGGATTGATGTCTACACAGATGAAACTAAGAGAAGAAAAATGAGAGTTATCGGTACTGATCTTTCATTAAAGAGCAAATTTATCACAATCAGTGATATGATTGCTGCTTATTCTTATATGCTTAACTTAGTTGACATCTTTGAAACAATTGACTTACAGGATCAGGATAGAGTCAACTTAATGAGCAGAATTGGCTTATTGGACGATATCGATCATTTAGGAAACAGACGTGTACGTACTGTTGGTGAATTAGTACAGAACCAGTTCAGAATTGGTTTATCACGTATGGAAAGAGTCGTTAAGGAAAGAATGTCATTATCAGAAGCTGATAGCGTGACTCCTCAGTCTTTAACAAACATTCGTCCATTGACTGCAGCTATCAAAGAATTCTTTGCAAGTTCGCAGTTATCTCAGTTCATGGATCAGATCAACCCATTAGCTGAATTAACTAATAAACGTCGTTTATCTGCGTTAGGTCCTGGTGGTTTATCAAGAGATAGAGCAGGTTATGAAGTCCGTGACGTTCATCCATCTCACTACGGAAGAATCTGCCCAATCGAAACACCTGAAGGTCCAAACATCGGTTTGATCTCAACTTTAGCATCTTATGCAAAAGTTAATGAATATGGATTCATTGAAACTCCATATAGAAAAGTTAATGACTGTGTCATTGACGAAAATGATATCCGTTATTTATCTGCGGATGAAGAAAAGAATTATGTTATTTCTCAGGCTAAGGTTACTACTGATGAAAATGACAGAATTATTGATGAACAGGTTATCGCTCGTCATTTAGGTGAAAACGTCATGGCTAAGCCTGAAGAAATCGATTTTATCGATATTTCTCCTAAACAGATCGTATCCGTTGCATCTTCATGTATCCCATTCCTTGAAAACGATGATGCCACTCGTGCCTTGATGGGATGTAACATGCAGCGTCAGGCCGTTCCTCTATTGGACCCTCATGCACCATACGTAGGAACTGGTATGGAAGCACAGGCTGCAAGAGACTCAGGAGCTGCTGTTGTCGCTAAAGAAGCTGGTACTGTCACTTATGTTGATGGTAAGAAGATTATCGTTAAGAATGAAGACAACCAGGAAAGAAAATATAGATTATTAAAATTCGCTGGATCAAATGATGGTACATCTATTAACCATAGACCAATCGTAGAAGTTGGAGATCATGTAGAAAAAGGTGAAATCCTTGCTGATGGTCCATCTATGGAAAAAGGTGAATTAGCATTAGGTCAGAACGTCTTAGTAGGTTTCATGACATGGAACGGTTATAACTACGAAGATGCGGTTATCATGAGTGAAAGACTTGTGAAAGAAGATGTCTATACTTCAATTCACGTTGAAGAATATGATATCGAATGTAGAGAAACTAAGCTTGGCCCAGAAGAAATTACAAGAGATATCCCTAACGTTGGGGAAGAAGCTCGTTCTAACTTAGACGAAAACGGTATTATCCGTATCGGTGCTGAAGTTAAGGAAGGCGACATCCTTGTAGGTAAAGTTACACCTAAGGGACAGGCAGAATTATCTGCAGAAGAAAAATTATTATTAGCTATCTTTGGTGAAAAATCTAGAGAAGTTAAAGATAACTCATTAAGAGTTCCACATGGTGGGGCTGGTATCGTTCATGATATCAAAGTCTTTGACCGTAAAAACGGTGATGACAACCTTCAGCCAGGTGTAAACTCTGTTGTTAAGGTATATATCATCCAGAAGAGAAAGATCTCTGAAGGTGATAAGATGTCTGGTCGTCATGGTAACAAGGGTGTCATTTCTAAAATCTTACCAATCGAAGATATGCCACATCTTGAAGATGGTACACCACTTGACATCATGCTTAACCCATTAGGGGTACCTTCACGTATGAACATCGGTCAGGTATTGGAATTACACTTAGGTTATGCTGCTAGACAGCTTGGTGGACAGTATTTCGCTACACCAGCCTTCGATGGTATCAATGCAAACGACTTAGCTAACATCATGGATGAAGCAGGTGTTCCTCAGGATGGTAAACAGTGGGTAATCAGCGGACAGACTGGTGAATACTTCGATTCAAAAGTTTCTGTTGGTGTAATGTACATGATCAAACTTTGTCACATGGTTGACGATAAGTTACATGCAAGATCTGTTGGACCATACTCACTTGTTACTCAGCAGCCACTTGGTGGTAAAGCTCAGAACGGTGGACAGAGATTCGGGGAAATGGAAGTTTGGGCCCTTGAAGCATATGGTGCTGCTTACACATTAAGAGAAATCTTAACAGTTAAGTCAGATGACGTTGTAGGACGTGTTAAGACATATGAAGCAATCGTTAAGGGACAGAAATTACCAGAACCTGGTTTACCAGAATCATTCCGTGTATTAACAAAAGAATTACAGGCATTGGCATTAGATGTTGAATTATTAGACGATGATGGCAATGAAGTACAGATGAGCAATATCGAAGATGAAGAACGTCGTTTCCCAAGATCATTCGATAATGAAAAGAAAGCTCATGAAGAAAAGAAAGAAGAAGCAGTAGAAGAAGCATCAGAAGCACCAGCTTCTGATGAAGAAGCTGCATTAGATAGCTATAATGATGAACAGACAGACGCTGCTATCAACAATATCATGGCAGCTTTGGCTGGATCAGAAGAGGATGAGGAGGAAGAATAATGGCATCAAATACAAATTTCTCAGCAATCCGTATTGGATTAGCCTCTCCAGAAAAGATCCGTGCTTGGTCTCATGGTGAAGTTAAGAAACCGGAAACAATCAACTACCGTTCACAGAAACCTGAAAAAGATGGGTTATTCTGTGAACGCATCTTCGGTCCTATGAAGGACTGGGAATGTGCCTGCGGTAAGTATAAGAAAATCAGATATAAAGGTGTTGTCTGTGATCGATGCGGTGTTGAAGTCACTAAGTCTTCAGTTCGTAGAGAAAGAATGGGACATATCGAATTAGCAACTCCAGTTGCTCATATCTGGTATTTAAAGGGTATTCCTTCAAGAATGGGATTAATCCTTGATATGCCTGCAAAACAGCTAGAAGAAATCATTTACTTCGTTTCTTACGTTGTTACTGATAAAGGAACTACTCCTTTGGAATTCAAGCAGGTATTATCTGAAAGAGATTATCGTAACTGTAGAGAAAAATTCGGAAATCAGTTCGAAGCTAAGATCGGTGCAGAAGCCATTAAGATCTTATTACAGAAAGTCGATCTTGATAGCGAATTTGAAACAGTTATGCATGAATTAAGAGAAGCTCAGGGACAGAAACGTCAGAAGCTTCTTAAGAGACTTGACGCAATTGAAGCATTCAGAGAGTCTGAAAATCAGCCAGAATGGATGATCTTGGATGTACTTCCAGTTATCCCACCTGATTTAAGACCAATGCTTCAGCTTGACGGTGGACGTTTTGCGACAAGTGATTTGAACGATTTATATCGTCGTGTTATCACTCGTAACAACCGTCTTAAGAAATTATTGGAATTAGGTACTCCTTCAATTATCGTACAGAACGAAAAACGTATGTTACAGGAAGCTGTTGATGCGTTAATCGATAACGGTAGAAGAAGCAAACCTATCACTGGTGCAGGTGGAAGACCATTAAAGTCTTTATCACATACACTTAAAGGTAAGCAGGGTCGTTTCAGACAGAACTTACTTGGTAAGCGTGTAGACTACTCAGGACGTTCAGTTATCGCAGTAGGTCCAAGCTTAAAGATGTATCAGTGTGGTATTCCAAGAGAAATGGCCATCAATTTATTTAAGCCATTCGTTATCTCTGGTTTAGTTAGAGAACAGCTTGCAACTAACATCAAGGCAGCTGAAAGAATGATTGACAAGATGGATGATGCTATCTGGCCAATCGTTGAAGAAGTTATTAAAGATCATCCAGTTCTTCTTAACCGTGCGCCAACATTACATAGACTTGGTATCCAGGCATTCGAACCAATCTTAGTTGAAGGTCGTGCTATTCGTCTTCATCCATTGATGTGTCCAGCGTTCAACGCCGACTTCGATGGTGACCAGATGGCCGTTCACGTTCCACTTGGTGAAGAAGCAATCCAGGAAGCAAGACAGCTTATGTTAGGTTCACGAAACATCCTTGGTCCTAAGGATGGTAAGCCAATCGTTACTCCATCACAGGATATGGTGCTTGGTAACTACTACTTAACTACAGAAGTTGCTGGCAAGATTGGTGAAGGTACAGTCTTCGCTGACGTTAACGAAGTATTAATGGCTTATGATGCCAAGACAGTACACTTACATACAAGATGTGCAATCAGAGGTGCATCTTTACATAACAAGACATTTACTGAAGAACAGAACAACAGTTACTTGATTACTTCAGTAGGTAAGATTATCTTCAACATGATCTTTGATGGAGAATTCCCATTCATGAACGAAGATAGCAACGAAAACCTTAAAGGAACTCCTGATAAGTTCTTTGTTCCAATGGGAACTGATATTAAGGAACATATCAAGAAACAGGAAATCATTCATCCATTTACTAAGAAGACACTTGAACACATCATCGATGAAGCATTCAAGACTGTCCATAGTGAAGAAATCAGCGTAATGCTTGATAAGATGAAAGATCAGGGATATCATTTCTCAACAGTTGCTGCATTAACAGTATCAGTTGCCGATATCCAGAT
>OCTW011255391.1_pt1 | contig 10903 bp, 11 predicted proteins | sample 1539671 | NCBI WGS metagenome assembly OCTW01 (sample SAMN02144230, study PRJEB22623) | gut metagenome | biome: sheep rumen | host: Ovis aries | place: New Zealand | reverse complement strand
ATATTCATGTCGCATATCGTCTTGTTTCTTTTCATCTCTTGAGAAAATTCTAATTTCTCCGATATCTGTTTTTAAAAATCTTTTTAATACAGCATTACCAAAGGAACCTGTTCCTCCGGTAATCATTAATGTTTTTCCGTTAAATAAAGACATGTTATTTCTTCCTCCTAAATCCAAAATAATTATTTCTCTTTTCTATTTTTTTACAACGATCTGATAAAAAGGTTTAATATTAATAATAATTATACATAGTACAATTAAACTACATACCAGGAATTGTCTATTAATAACCATAAATACTTCTACTATTAATAAACTAACATTAAACACATACGTAATAATATTCAACTTAATTTTAATATACTTCTGACAACCAATAATGCGTAATAACCAAATCACAAAATAACTGATTGAAGTTGCAATTGCAGCCCCATTATTCCCCCATAAAGGAATAAGCACGACATTCAAAGCAATGTTAACGCCAGCTCCAGCAAAACAGGTTATTAGGATTTGCTTTGTATTTTTTGATGATAAATAAATGACGCCTAAATACTCCGATAATGAAAAAAACATAAATCCAACTAATAATATAGGTGATATCTTCCAAGCCTCAAAAAATTCATTTTGGAATAGAATAGTTCCAATCATTTCGCTTGTGCAAATAATCAATGCGGTCATTATTGATAAAAAAACAGTATATACTTTGTATGTATTATTAATAAATGTAGTACTTTCTTTACTACCAAAACCATCTACAGAAGATATCCTCATTGACATAGCAAAAAGAGTTGTTATAGTTGTCAAAATACTTGGGATTTTATAGGCTACAGAATACATCCCTAAGGACGAAGCCCCTAAAAGGAAACTAATCATGTATTTATCAGATGAATTTGCCACCCACCACGCAAGGTTATTCGGGATTAAAGGTAAAGAATACTTAATCATTTCTGTTGCAATCTTTATGTTAACGTGTTTTATTGGTTTTATGTATCTTATTATCCTTATGTGTAGCATCGAATATAATGTGCCACACAATAATCCTAAAATGTCTGCCCATAAATAGCCCTCTATTCCAAGTTTCAAAATAAGCAAAAATAAAATATTTAAACCAACATTCAAAAAAGTCTGAATTACACCACTAACCGTATATATACTTACTTTATCAATTCCTTTTGTAAACTGACCTATTAATAAATTAAATACATTAACTACATAATAAACAAAAATCAATATAGTATAATTGTGTAATGATTTTGAAAAATAAATTAATGGGGTAATCGCAACCATTATAATAATCGAAATAATGGTAAGATACCATCCAATAGAAAACACCTCATTATCACTATAATCTTTATCTAAAGCAAATCTCATCACAGCTTCATAAATAGTCACTGTTAGAATAGGACACAATAAAGTTACTGTTGTAGTAATTAAATCAGCAATACCATATTCTTCAGTTGATAGACAAGAAGTATAAAATGGTACCATTAAAAAAACTAGAATTTCTGCCCCTCTTTCCTTAGCTTATTAGTTTTTTGATTCACCTTAGCCCAATCTATTGTCGTATTAAGAATTCTATTTATAGTTTCTAGATTTCCATCTTTTACAAAACGATTACTTAGTTCGACTTTGTCTAGTATAGTGCAAATCCTATCGTTCATCTTTGACCCTGCAACAGGTAAGACAATAAATGGTCTATTAAAAATCAAAGAAAACATCACAGCGTGAAAAGAGTTTGTAACAACAATCTCAGACTGTCGAATACAATTTAACCACTCATATACAGACATTATTTTATTATTATGTGGTGTTATTTTTTCACAATAACAATCCTTAACATAATCAACAATTTTCCACGCTTCCTCTTGATGCTTATGAAGAATAAAACTAAATACTTTTTTTGATGCTACTGAAGCCCTATCAGCTAATTCATTATAATTATTTTTGTCAATTAATAATGTCGGATCACAAACTATACTTCCAACACATTTTAGTTGTTCTAACACTTGTAAACCGGTGTTCTCACGAACACTGATTTTATCAAACTTTGAAATTTCATTAATAACAGATTTCAAATAACTATCGTCTGCAACTTCAAATCCAAAACTAGCTGCATAAGAGATTTTCTTACAATTCTCTCCTGCAAAGTTCAAAAAATAGCTTTATGTAGGCTTTTTTTCAGCATTCATAGTAAATCCATAGTTCCACACCTGATCACTGCCAACAACAATGCAATCATATTGATTTTCTAATTCAAATAACATCCTATTGTTATAATAATGTTTTTTACTCAACCTTAACTCGTTCTTTCGAAAATCTTTTATTAATTGCTCTTTTCTAAATTCTCTAAATCTAAAATTCTTCATCCAGCTCATTCTTTCGATAATCGCAATCCTTTTTGGCACATAATCAATTATTTCTGTATCCACATCTAATGATTGTAAATACTTTTGAAGTGCATATGCTTGTAATACTGCACCATAATTAGTTGCCCAATGAAATGTTATTGTTCCAATTATTTTTTTATTTCGTTTCAACCTGTTTCTCCTAATCTTTTTTGTTTATTAAATTATGTTTCTCAGCAAATCACATAAACATTTTTCAGCAACTTGAAAAGAATGCTCTTTATTTGTTTTTCTATTATTATAATAGCCACATTCGGTAATTAACTTCGGATTATCACAAAACGCTTTCATACATAAATATAAATCATGAATATCATCAATCTTATAACGCAACCCATTTTTCCCATTCTCAACAATACCATCAAAATTTGAATAATCAGGGACAATAATTGGTATAGAAAAAAATCCGGCCTCATATACTGGACGTGCTTGATGAACATTCTTCACTGGAAACACTACCACATCTGACTTCGAATACCATGTTGAAGTATCATTCGTCATACCAATTATAGAAACTGAATCATGCGATACTTTATTAATCTCATGAATTAGAGAAATACAACATTTTCTAAATTCACATTCTTTCTTATGTAGTAATCGCATCTTAAATGATGGGGTTTCAAATTGTTCGTATGTATCTCCTAAAACATATAATTTGCAATCATACTGTTCTACAAGAAGCTTAAATGCCTTCAATAAATCTAACGCTCCCTTAACATAATTCAATCCACCCAAATACAAAAAAGAAATCTTATAACAATCTTCTTTGTCTATATCTTTAACCAAATATTTTTGTGGATCTACAATATCAGGTATAACATATGTTTTAGTTAATGATAAATTCCACTCTTTCTTATCATACTCCGTCAAAAAAACTACTGCATCAGCTCTATTCATCATATTTTTTAACTTTGCGTTAATATACGAGTTATTTTCTCCACATATAGTTTCTCTTACAAAACATATACACTTTTTGCCGCATTTTTTAACAATATTAATTAACGGAGATTGAATTATACTATTCAATATAATGATGTCAGAATCATCCTTTTGAAAAAACGATAACCAATCCCATTTATTTAACTTTGACGAATAAAACTTTACTAAAGCCTTTATAGAACTTCTGCTAGCATTATGATAATTTAATTCAATCATACTAGGAATATCAGTTCTATATTTAATTTGTTTTTTCACCATATATTCTTTAGTTTTTTTTGATGGGTTGGAAATCGCTACAGTAACATTATTTCCCTGTTTTGAAAGAATACTTGCAATATCAAAACAACTGAGTGTCCCCCCTCCTAATAATCCAAAATGGTGTATTATAGTTATGTTCATATATCCTCCTAGCATGTAAAAATATGTTTTAATTCCAAAAAAATGTATAAGGATTTATTCCCAATGACGATTTTGGTATAGTCATCATAAATTGTATAAATGGCAAAGCCGTCAATAACACATATGCAATAAAACGAATCCTTGTATCTTTCAATTCTGTAATCGCATTACTTAGCATTACAATCATAAAAAATGAAAAATAATAGCTTAGTCTAGTCGCCATATATACTGCATGACTCAATTCTATTGAACAAACATACAAGCTTGTCATAATAAAAAATTGATAATTCTTTTGACTTATCTTTTCATCAGATAAATACAAACAGATTCCGCATCCTATTAAAATTAATATGGCCACTAACTCAACAGAAAAACTAATACTATAATTCATTGCTGTAAAATAACCATACTCATTATATTTATCTAGCGCAAACATCATAAATACAGAGCGAAATGCAAACGAAAAAATCCTTACTATGAATGGTAATATAATGAAAATGATAAGTGATTTCTTACTTTTATATTTCAATTGAAATACCATGTAACATGGCAAAAAACAGATAGCAGTATAGTGAACTGTAAACGCTAAAAGAACTACAATAATAAATGGGAATAACTTTTTCTTTATAGCTAGCTCTGAAGCAATTAATAACAGTGTAACAGCAACAGCTTGTCTCATACCAGTTAAACTCATCGCAAAAAAACCTATAGTAATAAAAAAATAAATACCATAAAACTCATGATAACAATATTTCATTATGAATCTAACGAATACAATACATTCGGCAGCACTGACAATAAACAAAAAGCCTCGCCATGGTAAGCCAACATAATTTCCAGCCATAATAAGTAATTTGTAACCGAATTCATTTTTTATAGAAAAGAAATCACCTGAAAAATAATTTATTCCATTTCTTACATATTCTTTTGCGTATCTTAAAGTATCTGTTCCAACACTATTACCCCTTAAGGCAATCACAAAAAAAACACATATACCCATTATTATAAACAAACGAATCTCCGATTTACGCCTAGGCACTTCGTAATATTCTTTACTTGGAACTAAATTACTAATAGTTATGGTTGGTTTCCAAATAAAACAGAAAAGTGCACAAACTAATATTAATAAATAATAAATTATCATTCTTGTTCTCCTCTAAACGTTTCTAAAAAATCTACACTGTTCTAACAAAATCGCCTAACAATTTAACATAAGTATTGTAGCTAAATAAACGAGAGTCATAACATTTTTTTTTTAGTTCATTTATGGATGAAATAGATCTATTAATTGCATCTTCTAATACAATCGATAACTGACTGACATCTTCAACAACTAAGCCTAATCCATATTTTTCAAGATAATAATCTACATCACTAAACCTTGTGGCAATTACAGGTGTACCACATTCAATACTCTCACCAAATTTTGTTGGAAAACCAGCATTATTCTTTCTAGTACTCTCCCTAATTAACAACGTATAATCAGATTGTTGTGTGGCTTCAAGGATTAAATCATGCGGTACTCTACCTTCAAAGATTATCTCCGCATTGTTTCTGATTGTTGATATGTACTTTTCTGTTTCTGGCCAAATTGAAATACATTCTGCTTCTGTTAACCCAAACAATCTAATACAATAATTCTTATATCTTACATTAGTAAATGCATGAAGAATTATATCAATGCAATCTTTATCTTTACCTGCAACTCCTGCTCCTGCATAAATAAAAGAAATTTTATCATCTCTTACGGTTGTAATGGGAACTTTCACATTCTGTAATGGTGGAACCACTATAACTTTTGTACTCGACTCATAATACTTCTTTAAAAAAGTACTGATTGCAATCATGCCATCTGACTTTTTATAAGCATATCTCATAGACAAACCAATATCAAACTCCTTAACAAAACGTGAAATTCCTTTTAAGTGAATAGCAGTATGCCATTCAGCACAGTCACAAATATATGAGATACCTCTTCTTTTACACATTTTTCTTACACGCAAAAAAGAGATACCTGGTTGATCATACACAATCATTTTTTTCACCCTATCACCATATTCTTCAATTCGTGTAATGGCTCTCATATATACATCCTTTTCAAATAAATACTTAAAGTATTCTTTAGAAGATTTAGGATAAGCGACATGAAATACTGTTATCCCTTCAATTATTGACTCTTTAAACTGTTCATTGTTTTTATGACCGAAGCTTAAAATATACATTTTATATCCATATTCTTTAAGTGCCAACGCATTGGAAAACACCCTGATTGCCGCTGCGTTTCCATTTGGGATATCACACCCCATATACAATATTGCATCCATATTCTTGTTAACCCTTTCTATTTAGTAGATAAGTATATCAAACTTGTCTCTTTTTTTTGAACAATCAAGCAATTGTCAGGATAATCTCCTTTAATTACAGCGCCAGCCCCAACTACACAGCCATCACCAATTCGTGTTCCCCTTAAAATAACAACATTTGCGCCTATCCACACATTATTACCAATATAAACAGGTGTTGTATTAAAATGATTAGACCTCAGCCCTTCAAAATGCCTAAAATCATGATCATGATCATATATTTGTACATTTGGAGATAATTGAACATTATCTCCTATTTCTACATATTCGTGTGTTGCTAACATACAATTTGGCCTAATTGCCACATTATTTCCTATTTTCAACATTGCACCCTTACTAATACGAATTCTTGAACCACCTCTCATTAAAAACCTATTACCTATCATAAGCCTTGCTTTCGAGTCTATTGCAAACTCAGTGCCAATTGAAACACGAGGCAATTTTCCGTATTTCACCTTATGAATGACTTTTAGTAATGATAACTTAAAATATCCATACGCTACAGAAAGACAATTTCTAACATTTCTATTCATTTCTTTTTAAATCAATCCTTTCAATTTCTTTGATATATGTTTCGGTTATTATTGATCTATTGAATTCCTTTTCCATTTTTATTCGAGCGTTTTCCCCCATCTCTTTCTTTTGTTCATATGGTAATTTGACAAATGTTGAGACTTTATCAACCATATCCTCCACATTACGTACCTTAAAAACAAATCCTGTTTTTCCATTATCAATACCATCTTGAACTCCCGGAACATTCGACCCTAAACACGGTCTTCCCATAGCACTATGCTCAAGAATAACATTTGTCATTCCCTCATAATAACTAGGATGAATCACGGCATGTGCACTTTTAATTGCAGGTTGCATTTTGGACTGTTGTCCACAATATTTAACATATCCAGCCTTTTCATACTCATCAATGATCCTTCTATACTTTTCATCATCAAAACTACCATATATTCTGAATAAAGTATTTGGATTCTCTGTATGAATTTGCTTTGCACACTCTAAATATTCCTCAATTCCTTTTGATTTCATTATGCGAGCAACAAAATTAAACACAATTTGTTCATCATTATTCGGATAATCACAAAATGTAAATTTTTCTAAATCTACTCCTGATCCTGGAATTCTTCTATAATGAGTTTTATTTCTCAAAATATTTTGCACCACTCGCTGCTCTTGACCATTTTGATACATCATACATGATGCTCCTGCAAATCCAATTCTATATAATAAATTTAAAACAAAAGATAAAATCCCTTTGCTATCCATTAAACCCGCATTATTTATGATATAAGGAATTTTTAGCATTCTGCAGACCAATCCCCCGTATACTGAACATTTAGTAGTATATGTTAACACAACATCTGGGTTTATTCTTTTAATGGTTTTGTAATAGTCAACAATTAGCCTACTATCTCTCAAAAAACTTGTTCCTCTTCTGTCCATTTGTATTTCTTCAAATTGGCAGCCTTCTTGGGTATACCTTGTTATTTCTGGTCCATTCTCCGATAATAGTACAACTTTATAATTTAATTGTCGTAATCTAATAATTAATTTATCTCGAAAATTGAATGTTTTAGCCAATGGACATATTAACATTATTGTTTTACTCATAATTCTAACTTACCACCGTTTTTATCACAGAAGTATTCTCCATATCTCCTTTTTAGTTTCACGCCATAATTAATTTTTACTTTTGGTAATTCTTCTCCTAACAACTGTTTCACTCTTAAATATGGAAGATTTACTCCAGCTGCTGCAATGACAGAAACCGTTGCAGTAATCCTTGGATTCAAATCCATTAAAACTGCATTTCCATCCATATCTCTCATAAAATCTAATCCAATATTACCATCTAATCCCAAAGATTTAATTACTTGACAACTCATTTCATAAGCATTTTTATCTTCCATTACAACACTTTCTTGTGCAATACTCATTAAACTCACAATATTTTCTCTTCCGGCAATATATTCTACTTCACCATGATTCGCTAATAAATCAACTGTATACTCATTACCTGGCAAATATTCAACAAGTAACATCTCATGAAACTCATCAGCCTCTTTTAATATACTTAACATATCTTCATAAGAAACAAAAAAACTATTAGGCTTTTCATGTACAAATATTTGAAATCTATTTCTTTTAGAATCAATTATTCGTACTCCCCTACTTCCACTACCATCTACTATTTTTAAACAAACAGGAACTTCTGGATAACCAAGATACCTACATCCATCTATAAAATCATCAATCGAATGAACTCCATAATATTTAGGAACAGAAATTCCTTTACTCTTCAAAAAATCATATAATTTCAATTTGTTATTTGCAATTTCAACAGCAATTTGATCAGATATTGATATTAATGTTCCTATGTTTTCGAATTCCACTTTTCTTTTAGATACAGCAGATACTTCTACAGAAATATTTGGAAAATAAATGTCTACTTTTTCTTTTACACAAATATCTAAAACTAAATCTACATATTTTTCATCTGTAGCAACAGGAACTTTATAAAACTTATCCACTAAATAATGAACACTTGGTTCATCACACATATCTATTCCAATTATCCTTATTTTTCTCTCACCGTTTTTTTTAAAACAATTAATTATTCCAGGAATTGTTGGTGACCCAGCTGCTGATAATAATATAGTTAAATCTTTCACTTATATCTACTCCTCAAAAAATACATTAAAAATGTCATTAAATGTTTGTCTACGTTTGATCAACTTTATATCTTGCTTATTGATAGAGATCATAGGGAAATCCGGCATAATAAAAGGTGGTTTATCTACAAGAGAGTAGCCACCTACATTGCCAAATAACACATAATCATCAACAGATATCATTCCTGTAAATTCCCTATATAGAATGTCTTGCTCTAAACAAGTATAACCAACGAATCGAGCATTGTTTACTTTTTGTATATCTTCTCCAAAAGAATATAACCTAATTGGAAGATTTTTCATTTGACATGTTTCACCTAAATTATGGAAACTACAATTTAGCAATACAAAATCATTTTTTCTTACACTTTTTACACCAATTACTTTCCCTAAAAAATCAACATATTTTGAGACAATTGTCGTACCTGGCTCAGTAAAAAGCATAGGTTTATTTTTTTTCTTTTTAAAATATTCAGCAAAAGGCTCCAAAACCTCTTGAGCATATTCAAAATAGCTTGGTGCATTTATAGAAAACTGGACTCTTAGCTCTGGATCCATTTTCCCAAACATTCCACTGCCAAGACTAACATATTCGATATTTTTCAATTCATGCTTTTCTAAAAGGCTTAGCATAGTTTTTGCACGAGTTTTCCATGCATCAATACCTCTTGCTCTACTCATGTGACAGTGTAATCCATTAATTACAACATTATGCATTCTAAGAAGAGAAATTACATCATCAAGTTTCTCAATGTCTATTCCAAATCTAGAGACATAACCAGCATCAATATCAAAATTGACTCTAATACCGGTTTTTATCATTTTTTCAGGATTCATATCAGCAATTTCACATATTTTTCTTGCTTCTTCTATTCTATCAATATTATTTATACCACCAGATAACAAATGATGTTGTAAATGTCTTCCTTTTATAGGGCCGTTAAATACAATTTTGTTTGGTTTATATCCTATTTCTAACGCAAGATCATATTCCATGTCGGAAACAACCTCTGCAAATCCCCCAAGTTTCTTTATACACTTACATATTTCAGGCGTATAATTTGTTTTATATGAATAACAAATATGATAATTAGGATATACTCTTCTAAAAGTATCTTCTAATTCTCTATAGTTTTCTTCAAATTCATCCTGATTAAAAATATAAATTGCATCTCCATATTTCTTTGTTATCTTTTTTATCATATCTGTAGATAAATTAATCATTTTTTCTCTCCTGCAATCATTGCTTTTCTCTCTCTTTATTAAGAGGTTTTCTTACATAACTTCCATAATCTGTTTGACCTCTTTTAAAGATTATTTTAAAAACATTAAAAAATATTTTAATATCATTTACAAATGATAGATTTTCTGCATAATTCACTTCATATTCAAATTGCTTATCCCATGAAATTACAGCACTGGAATCAATGGAATCAGGTGGAATCAACCCACCTCTTACATCAAACCTTTTCAATTCTGAAGGTTTATAATAATCATCATAAACTGGTGGTAATGGTCTCGGACCAATGACTGACATGTCTCCCCTAATGATGCATAATAATTCAGGAAGTTCATCTAATGATGTAGATCTAAGAAAATTGCCAAATTTTGTTTGTCGCATTTCATCAGGTAGCAACTCATTATTATCATCAGTTTCATTAGTCATTGAACGGAATTTAATCAATTTAAATCTTCTTTGTTTAATTCCAGTTCGTTCTTGTGTAAAAAAAACGGGTGCTCCAAGTTTTATTCTTACAGCAATTATTAACACTAAAAATAAGGGACTGATCAAAATCAATCCTAAAATTGATGCAACAAAATCTAAACCTCTTTTGAATACACGATAGAACATTTTTTTCTCCTTACTTCACTTCTCTAATAAGCGTAAATGCTTCAGCTGCCTTTACATTAACTGTTGCACCTCTAAACTCTGCTAAGGCCTTAATCGCTCCAATAGATCTAGCAGCAGGAAAAGCTGAAAGTTGAGATTCAAACACACCCATTGCAGCTAACTTCTCAGCAAAAGTATTGGATATATCTTCATAAACAGTTGGAATAAATTCATTAACAACATTTGGAATATTCCAACCTGTTTCTGAAAGAGTTTCAT
>OCTW011595384.1_pt1 | contig 10906 bp, 5 predicted proteins | sample 1539671 | NCBI WGS metagenome assembly OCTW01 (sample SAMN02144230, study PRJEB22623) | gut metagenome | biome: sheep rumen | host: Ovis aries | place: New Zealand | reverse complement strand
AAAATTACAAAACAGACCGCCACGACGGACGGTCTGTAAGATATAATAATTACAGTCTTTTTTCGTAACTTTGGCTTTGCCGAAGTTACTAGCACTCGGAAAAGCAAAAGAAAAACAAGTTTTCCTTTTGCTTTTCTCTCGTTTTTTCGTAACTTTGCAGCGCAAAATTAAAATGCAGACAATGAATACTCAGAATACGCCCGTCCACATTCGTTTGTGGCATCGTGATTTTTGGCTGATGTCATTTGCCAACATGATGCTGGCTATATCAGTATATATACTTGTACCCTCCATGCCAGTGTGGCTGCTTGAGAAGGAGAAGTTCTCCCAGGTGGAGGTAGGATTGGCCATGGGTTCTTTCGCCCTCGGTCTTTTCCTTTTTGGCTGTTTCTGTTCCTGGCTTGTGCAGCGTTTCCGCCGCAATCGGGTGTGTATTTATGCAATTATGGGTATGATAGGCTCTCTGACCATCCTATATTATGTTCAGGGGCTTAAGCATGATTTGATAGAGTTCTGGATTATCCTGCTTCAGCGTCTCCTTCTGGGTGCCACTTTCGGTCTGGCCCAGATGGTGCTGTTGTCAACCCTGATTATCGATACCAGCGAGTCTGACAAGCGTACCGAGGCCAATCATTCCGCGGCCTGGTTTTCGCGATTCTCGCTCTCACTGGGGCCGTTGGTGGGTCTGATTATGCTCAATTATCAGAATTTCGACGCTGTTCTATTGACGGCTGTGGTTAGTTCCGCGGTGGCTATTGTGCTTATTCTCACGGTGAACTTCCCCTTCCGCACACCCAGCGATAGTCTTCATATCGTCAGCCTCGACCGCTTCTTTCTTCCCAGTAGTGCGCCGCTGTTCGTCAACATGCAGCTTATTGCTGTGGCTATCGGGCTGCTGCTCTCATTGGGGCTCAGCGAGCGCTTCTATGGTGTCATTATGGTGGGCTTCCTGCTGGCTCTGCTGGCTCAGCGCTTCGTGTTCCGCGATGCCGAGCTGAAGAGTGAGGTGGTTACAGGTCTGATACTTCTGCTGATAGTCTTTATACTTATCTATACCCGTCCGTTGCCCATTGTGTGGTATGTGGCGCCGCTGTTGTTAGGACTCGCCGTAGGCATTATTTGTGCCCGATTCCTACTGTTCTTCATCAAACTAAGCCGCCACTGCCAGCGAGGCACGTCGCAGAGCACTTATTTCCTGGGGTGGGAGAGTGGCATCGCCCTGGGCATAGGGCTGGGCTATGCGTTCTTCCTCAACGATGCCGATAACTTGCTTATCACGTCGATGGTGCTCACCGCTGCTGCACTGCTGATGTATAATTACTACACTCACCGATGGTTTCTCACTCACAAAAACAGATAATCTAATATGAATTTCCGACATTGTTTACTGGCCTTTACTGCCAGTCTTGTCATGCCTGCCTGTGCGCAGGAGAAATTTGAGCTGGGCAAGCCCGGCAATAGTAGCTACCGATACCTGGATGAATATCAGGCACTGAAAGAGTATATCGACTACTCAAAGTATCCCAACTTCAAGCTGGGCATTGGCACCACGGTCAATGAGTACCTGAATAATTCGCTGGTAAGAAACCTTACCAACAAGAACTTCATCGAGACCGTGGCCGGCAATGCGATGAAGATGGCGAGCTGCGTCGACGGCAATGGCAACATGAACTTCACTACCGTTAAGAACTATGTCAACACGGCTACCAATGCCGGACTGAACGTCTATGGTCACACGCTGGCCTGGCACTCGCAGCAGGCTAACGGATGGTTGCGTCGGCTCATAGCCGACAAGTCTGATCCCACAGCAGCGGAAGAGTGGGGCGTAGTGGCCAGCAAGGATTTCCGCACCGAGCAGAAAGTAGGTTGGAAAGCCAATGAATCGGAATTCGGTTTTACACTCTCCTTCGACGGTACCAACGGCCTGAAGGTGAAGAGCACCAAGTCATATCAGTATCAGGTGCAGTTTGTGGCTATGGAGAATATCGCCCTCACCAAGGGCAAGAGCCATAAGATGACTATCACCCTCAAGGGCTCCAAGGCAGGCAAGGTGAGCGGCCGTCTGGGCGACTGGAGCACCAACGGACCGAGTGTCAGCGCATCGTTCACCACGGAGTGGAAGGACGTGCAGGTGACGCTTACCCCGGCGCTCGACAACAGCTTCCTGCTGCTGCAGGTGCCCAACTATGTTGGCGAGGTGTATATCAAGAGCATCAAGTTTGAGGGCAACACCGTGAAGACCATTCCGCTGACCCAGCAGGAGCGCCACGACACCCTCGTCTATGCCATGGAAAAGTGGATCAAGGGCATGATGGAGGCCTGCGGTGGCAAGGTGAAGGCCTGGGACTTGGTGAACGAGGCTATCTCCGGCGACGGTAACGACGGCCAGGGCAACTACGAGTTGCAACATTCTAAGGGCTATAAGAGCGGCACGTGGGATGTCGGTGGCGACGCTTTCTATTGGCAGGACTACCTGGGTGATTTGGACTATGTGCGGCAGGCCTGCCGCCTGGCACGTAAGTACGGTCCTGAGGATGTGGTGCTGTTTATCAACGACTACAATCTGGAGTCAGACTGGGATGACAATAAGAAGCTGAAGTCGCTCATTAACTGGATTAAGAAGTGGGAAGCCGACGGTGTGACCAAGATTGACGGCATTGGTACGCAGATGCACATCAGCTGCTTTGAGAACGCTACAAATCAGAATAACGTCAAGAGCCATATCACGAAGATGTTCCAACTCATGGCCAATTCAGGCAAGCTGGTGCGCGTGAGCGAGCTCGACATGGGCTATGTGCGCGGTTCCAACAGGTGGGGCAGCTCTATCAAGACCACAGAGGTCACCGAGGCCGAGCATAAGAAGATGGCCGACCTCTATGAGTGGATTATCAAGGAGTATTTCCGCCTGATTCCCCCTGCTCAGCAGTGGGGCATCTGCCAGTGGTGTCCTACCGATTCGCCTGTAAACAGCGGTTGGCGTGGTGGTGAGCCTGTAGGCATCTGGGACTTGAACTACTACCGCAAGCACACCTATGCCGGTTTCGTTCGTGGCTTGGGTGGCGTTGTTACAGGTATTACCAACGTTCAGGCCGATGGCACTGCTGACGGCGCCAAGACTGTCTACAGTATTGGCGGTAACCGCCTCTCTGCCTCATCGCTCAGCGGGCTGCCAGCAGGTGTCTACATCGTTGACGGCAAGAAAGTTATAAAATAGCTGATACGTTAAAATCATTTAAGCCCTAATATATACAACGCCAACCAAGGTTAAAAGATTGTAAATATTAGGGTTTTTTTTGACTCTCCCCTTACGTCACCCCTTATCTTTGCAATACAATTTACCATAACTAATAATAAGACAAATGATAAAGCCACGTGAGAAGTCATCAAAGAACAATTTTGCTATGCCGCAGAAAATAAGGATGAGTATTGGCGAGTTCTCAAAGTTCTGCCAGGTGACTGTGAAAACACTACGCCACTACGATAAACTGGGCTTACTTGTGCCCAACGAGGTTGATGAGTGGAGTCACTATCGTTATTATGATGTGTCGCAGATGCAGCGGCTCAATGCCATCCTGCGCCTGAAGAACTTAGGCTTCTCGCTTGAGGAAATCGGCAATATGCTGAATGAGGGGACTGACAAACCCAGTATCTCGCAGGTAGAGGCAAAGATACGGTCTGTGGAGGAGCAGATACAGAAACTAAACGACAAACTGGCAATTCTCCGGCAGATAGACAACTATCTTCGCCGTATCAACGACATGGATGGTATTTCCATTCAGTCGTTGCCATCAGTTACCGTGGCTTCCTATCGAAGGGTTCTCAAGCATCGTGATGATCTCACACCTATTTTCACCAAAACCATCAATCCTGAGATACAACGCATAGGATGCAAGCGCTCACTGCCCATCTATGGTTTCGTCATTGAGCACGAGCAGACGTATAAGACGGAAGAAATTGATACGGAATACTGCTTGCAGGTTGAACAGATGTATGCCGACACAGAGATCATCAAGTTCCGGCGTTTACCTGCAGTGCCCATGGCTGTATGCCTGAAGCATGTCGGTTCCTACGATAGTTTCAGTGATTCTTATGCTGAGGTCATGCAATTTATTGCTGACAATGGCTATCAGCAGGCCGGTGAGTATCGTATACAATTCGAGGACAGTATCCAGAATCAGAGCAATCCGCAGAAGTATGTTACCATCCTTCAGGTGCCCGTCATCAGCGATGCTGTCCCCGAAAAGTAATCTTTTGTCTTATTCAATGATCCTGATGCCGCCCTTGTCGGCCGAGCTGACGCTCTGGGCGTAGGCACGCAGGGCTTTCGACACCGTGCGCTGGCGCTTCAGGGGCTGCTGCGGGCGGGCGGCCAGCTCGTCGTCGCTGAGCTTGACGTTGATAGAGCGCGAGGGGATGTCGATGACGATGATGTCGCCGTCCTTGATTTTGCCGATGTTGCCGCCGTTGGCCGCCTCCGGCGAAATGTGGCCTATGGAGAGTCCGCTGGTGCCGCCCGAGAAGCGTCCGTCGGTAATGAGTGCACACTCCTTGCCCATGTGCATCGACTTGATATACGACGTGGGGTAGAGCATCTCCTGCATGCCGGGGCCGCCCTTGGGACCCTCGTGGGTGATGACCACGCAGTCGCCCTTCTTCACGCGGCCGCCGAGAATGCCCTCGCAGGCGTCTTCCTGGGAGTCGAACACCACGGCGGGGCCTTCGAAGTGCCACAGCGACGGGTCTACGCCGGCGGTCTTCACCACGCAGCCGTCCTGGGCGATGTTGCCGAAGAGCACGGCCAGTCCGCCGTCCTTGGTGTAGGCATGCTCGATGTCGCGTATGCAGCCCTCGGCGCGGTCGGTGTCAAGCTCTATCCATCGCTTGCTCTGGCTTCCCATCTTGGTGGAGAACTTGCCTCCCGGCGCACACTGATAGATACGCATGGCGTCGTAGTCGTAACCTCCGAAGAAACTATATGGCTCTACGAGCGAGTATTTCAGCATGGCGTGGCTAAGAGTCATACCGTCGACACGGTTGACGGAGCCGTCGATGAGGCCGCCCTTGTCGAGTTCGCGCAGGATACCGAGGATGCCGCCGGCGCGATTGCACTCCTGCACGGAGTACTTCTGCGTGTTGGGAGCCAGCTTGCAGAGGCAGGGCGTCTTGCGGCTCAGCTCGTCGATGTCCTTCATGGTGAAGTCTACGCCCGCCTCCTGAGCCACGGCCAGCAGGTGGAGCACGGTGTTGGTAGAGCCACCCATGGCGATGTCGAGCGTCATGGCGTTGAGGAATGCCTGGCGCGTGGCTATCGAGCGTGGCAGCACGCTCTCGTCGCCGTCCTCATAATAGGCCAGGGCATTCTTCACTATCTGGCGGGCAGCACGCTTGAATAGTTCGATGCGCTCCACATGGGTAGCCAGTATGGTGCCGTTGCCGGGCAGGCTAAGTCCGATGGCCTCGGTCAGCGAGTTCATGCTGTTGGCCGTAAACATGCCTGAGCAAGAGCCGCAGCCGGGGCAGGCGCAGTGCTCAATCTCGTTGAGCTCCTCGTCGCTCACCTCGGGGTCGGCGCCCTTCACCATGGCCGTAATCAGGTCGGCATTCTCGCCGCGCCAGCGGCCGGCCTCCATGGGACCGCCGCTGCAGAATACGGTGGGAATGTTCAGGCGCATTGATGCCATGAGCATGCCCGGCGTCACCTTGTCGCAGTTGGAGATACAGATCATGGCGTCGGCCTTGTGGGCGTTGACCATATATTCTACGCTGTCGGCAATGATGTCGCGCGAGGGTAGGGAGTAGAGCATGCCGTCGTGGCCCATGGCTATGCCGTCGTCGATGGCGATGGTGTTAAACTCGGCAGCAAAGCAGCCCATTTTCTCAATCTCTTCTTTCACGATCTGGCCTATCTCGTGCAGGTGGGTATGTCCCGGCACAAACTGCGTGAATGAATTGACGATGGCAATGATAGGCTTGCCAAACTGCTCTTGCTTCATGCCCGTGGCCACCCACAGGGCGCGGGCGCCGGCCATGCGGCGACCCTCAGTGCATACGGCACTACGTAACTGGTGTTTCATCTTTTTATTATATTATTTTTTGAGTTCTGTAAGATTTAGTGTGGATGGATAGTTGTTTCTTGAAAAACAGATAAAAACCAGAAAAACAGTAAAAAAAAAATTATAATGGCGGCTTACATTGTTTTTCCCTGTTTTCCTTGTTTTTCCCTGTTTTCCCAAAAAGGAGGTTCGACCCACATATCATTTTGTATAACCATTTTTTGTATTGTTTTATTTCAGTTCCAGCTCCTGTTGCAGTCGCAGGATTTCGTCGCGGTATTGGGCGGCCTGCAGGAAGTCGAGCTGCTTGGCAGCCTCCTTCATGAGCTTCGTCGTGTTGGCGATGCTCTTCTCCAGCTGCTGTCGCGTCATGCGCTCCACGATGGGGTCGGCGGCCATGTCGCCGGCACTGCCGGCCGATGGGTACTGGGTAATCATGGCCGAGCGCTTCAGTTCCTTGATGTCCGGACGGTCGTCGCGGTGCAGCGCGCTCTGCTTGATGGTACGTATAATCTGTTTCGGCGTGATGCCGTGCTCCGCGTTGTAGTTCAGCTGCTTGGTGCGGCGGCGGTTGGTCTCGTCGATGGTGAGCTGCATCGACTGCGTGATGGTGTCGGCATACATGATTACCTTGCCGTTGACGTTGCGGGCGGCGCGGCCGGCGGTCTGCGTCAGCGAGCGGTGCGAGCGCAGGAACCCCTCCTTGTCGGCATCGAGGATAGCCACCAGCGACACCTCGGGCAGGTCCAGGCCCTCGCGCAGCAGGTTGACGCCCACGAGCACGTCGTAGACGCCCTCTCTGAGGTCTTCCAGAATCTTCACGCGGTCCAGCGTGGCCACGTCGCTGTGGATGTATGCCGTCTGCACCTGGTGGTCCATCAGGTATTCCGTCAGCTCCTCGGCCATGCGCTTGGTGAGCGTCGTCACCAATACGCGCTCCTTGCGCTCCGTACGCAGGCGAATCTCCTCCATCAGGTCGTCTATCTGGTTCTCCGTGGGGCGCACCTCAATCTCGGGGTCCAGCAGCCCCGTGGGGCGTATCACCTGCTCCACCACCACGCCCTCGGCCTCGGCCAATTCGTAGTCGGCGGGGGTGGCGCTGACGTAGATGACCTGATGAATCATCTCGTGGAACTCGTCGAACGTCAGGGGGCGGTTGTCGAAGGCTGCCGGCAGGCGGAAGCCATACTCCACGAGGTTCTGCTTCCTGGAGCGGTCGCCGCCGTACATGGCGCTGATCTGCGGCACGGAGACGTGGCTCTCGTCAATCACCAGCAGGAAGTCTTCAGGGAAGAAGTCCAGCAGACAGTACGGTCGCTCGCCCGCCTGTCGGCCGTCGAAATATCGCGAGTAGTTCTCAATGCCCGAGCAGTGGCCCAGCTCCTTGATCATCTCCATGTCGTACTCCACGCGCTCCTTGATGCGCTGCGCCTTGATGGCGTCGCCCTGCTCGGTAAAGAACTCCACTTGCTTCACCAGGTCGTCCTGAATCTGGCGTATGGCGATGGTGGTCTGCTCCTGGCTGGTGGTAAATAGGTTGGCGGGGTAAAGCTTGTACTCCTCAAAAGTGGCCATGCGCTGGAAGGTGACGGCGTCAACCTCTTCTATCTGGTCTATCTCGTCGTCCCAGAAGGTGACGCGCAGCACCACCTCGCTGTAGGCCATGAAGATGTCTACGGTGTCGCCCTTGACGCGGAAGTTGCCGCGCCCCAGGTCGAGGTCGTTCCTGACGTAGAGCGCGGCCACCAGCCGGCGGAGCAGCATGTTGCGGTCCAGTTTCTGGCCGCGGTGCAGCTCGATGACGTTCTCCTGCAGGGCCACGGGGCTGCCCATACCGTAGATACAACTGACGGAGGACACTACCACCACGTCCTTGCGCCCGGAGAGCAGGCTCGACACTGCCGACAGCCGCAGGCGGTCTATCTCTTCGTTGATGGCCAGGTCTTTTTCTATATAGGTGTCGCTGTGGGGTAGGTAGGCCTCGGGCTGGTAGTAGTCGTAGTAGCTGACGTAGTACTCCACGGCGTTGTCGGGGAAGAATCCGCGCATCTCCTCGTAGAGCTGTGCCGCCAGCGTCTTGTTGTGGCTCAGTATGAGTGTGGGCTTGCCCACGTTGGCAATGACGTTGGCCACGGTGAACGTCTTGCCCGAGCCGGTGACGCCCAGCAGCACCTGAGCGGCGTCGCCGCGCTCCACGCCGTCGGTGAGCTGGCGGATGGCCTCGGGCTGGTCGCCCGTAGGCTGGTATTTCGATGTAAGTTTAAAGTTTGCCATATTTTATGCGCTGCAAAGTTACAAACTTAATCTGAGAACGCAAAAAAATGTTTGAATTCTTTGGTGGTTTCCTTGCGAAATAGTACCTTTGCACCGCCGTTGGAGCATAGGCGCCGCTTGTTGAAGGCGTACCGGCGGCAAGATAAATTGCATAGGAATATGAAAGTCATGAAATTTGGCGGAACGTCCGTAGGTTCCGTGAAGAGCATTTTAAGCTTGAAAGAGATTGTAGAGGCAGAAGCCGGACGGGGGCCTGTCGTAGTTGTAGTAAGCGCGCTTAACGGTATCACCGACAAGCTGATAGCCATCTCGGAGATGGCCCGTCAGGGCGACAAGCGCTATCGTGATGAGCTCGACGCTATCATTGAGCGCCACCATCAGATGATAGACACCATCGTGACCGACCCCAAGCGCCGCGACGACCTGTTTAAGCGGGTAGACTCTCTCTTCGAACAGCTGAAGAGCATTTTCTACGGTGTCTACCTGATTCACGACCTGAGCGAGAAGACGCAGGACGCTATCGTCAGCTATGGCGAGCGCCTGAGTTCCAACATTGTGGCTGCTTTATTTAAGAATGGTACGCGCATGAACAGCCGCGACTTCATCCGCACGGAGAAGAAGACGGTGATGGCCGCCGGCCGCCAGAGCCACCACGTGCTCGACGCCGAACTGACCAACAAACTGGTGAAGGAGGCTTTCGCCCCCTACTGCGGTGGCGATGCCGCCGCCCAGAAGGCCGTGCTGGTGGTGCCGGGATTCATTGCCCGCGACCGAGACAGCCACGAGACCACCAACCTGGGCCGTGGCGGCAGTGACTATACCGCCGCCATCATCGCCGCCGCCCTCGATGCCAGTGAACTGGAGATATGGACCGACGTCGACGGCTTCATGACCGCCGACCCGAAGGTGATCAAGAGCGCTTACACCATCAATGAGCTGAGCTACGTCGAGGCTATGGAGCTTTGCAACTTCGGCGCCAAGGTGATTTATCCGCCCACCATCTATCCCGTATGTATCAAGCATATACCCATCAGGGTGAAGAATACCTTCAACCCCACTCACCCCGGCACACTCATCAAAGACAAAATTGACGACGACCTGAAGCCCATCAAGGGTATCAGCAGCATCAAGGGCACCACGCTCATCACCGTCACCGGCTTGTCGATGGTAGGTGTCATCGGCGTCAACCGCCGCATCTTCACCACCCTGGCCAACCGCGGCATCTCGGTGTTCATGGTGAGCCAGGCCTCGTCAGAGAACTCTACCTCCATCGGTGTGCGCGACGAGGATGCCGAGGCCGCCGTCGAGGTGCTCAACCAGGAGTTCAGCAAGGAGATAGAGACCGGCGCCATGTTCCCCATGCACGCTGAGAGCGGACTGGCCACCATCGCCATCGTGGGCGAGAACATGAAGCACACGCCGGGCATTGCCGGTAAACTCTTCGGCACGCTGGGCCGCAGCGGCATCAGCGTCATCGCCTGTGCTCAAGGCGCCTCCGAGACCAACATCTCGTTTGTCGTCGACGGCCGCTTCCTGCGCAAGTCGCTCAACGTGCTGCACGACTCGTTCTTCCTCTCCGAATACAAGGTGCTCAACATCTTCATCTGCGGCATAGGCACCGTCGGCGGCATGCTCCTGGAGCAGATACGCACCCAGCAGCAGTTCCTCATGCAGTCGCGCCGCCTGAAGCTCAACGTCGTGGGCATCAGCGATGTAGACAACTTCGTGCTCGACCGCGACGGCATCGACCTCAACAACTATATGACCATCCTGCGCGCCGGCTATCCGGCCGACACCGACCACATGCGCGACGAGATAGTGAAGATGAATATTTTCAACAGCGTTTTCGTCGACTGTACTGCCAGCCGCCAGATAGCTCAGCTCTACCAGACATTCCTGGAGCACAACATCTCGGTGGTGGCTGCCAACAAGATTGCCGCCTCCAGCGACTACGACAGCTATCTGAAGCTGAAGCAGACGGCCCGCGACCGCGGCGTGTGGTTCCGCTACGAGACCAACGTGGGCGCCGGACTGCCCATCATCGGCACCATCAACGACCTGTGTAACTCGGGCGACAAGATTCTCAAGATCGAGGCTATCCTCAGCGGTACGCTCAACTTCATATTCAACGAGATCAGCGCCGACGTGCCCTTCTCCGAGACCGTGCGCCGTGCCAAGGAGCAGCGCTACTCTGAGCCCGACCCCCGCATCGACCTTTCGGGTACCGACGTCATACGCAAGCTCGTCATCCTTACCCGCGAGGCCGGCTACAAGGTGGAGCAGGAGGACGTGGAGAAGCACCTCTTCGTGCCCGACGACTACTTCGAGGGTTCGCTCGACGACTTCTGGCGCCGTCTGCCCGAGCTTGACGCCGACTTCGAGGCCCGCCGCAAGGTGCTCGAGGCCGAGGGCAAGCGCTGGCGCTTCGTGGCCACGATGGAGGCCGGCGACGACGGACAGTTTACCACCAGCGTCGCCCTGAAGGAGGTGCCCCAGACGCATCCCTTCTATCCACTTGAGGGCAGCAACAACATCGTGCTGCTCACCACCGAGCGCTACAAGGAGTACCCCATGCTCAT
>OCTW011218005.1_pt1 | contig 10906 bp, 8 predicted proteins | sample 1539671 | NCBI WGS metagenome assembly OCTW01 (sample SAMN02144230, study PRJEB22623) | gut metagenome | biome: sheep rumen | host: Ovis aries | place: New Zealand | reverse complement strand
CTTACGTTAATAGCCATAAATACACTCCTTAAAATTTAATTGCTAAACGAATTTTATATATATTACTAAGTAATATAACCACAGTTTTTACTCTTGTTTTAATTCGGTAAGAAAGAGTAAGAGAATCTTCCGTGACTTCTAATAAGTCTCCTTCAAAGATGTTACTTCCTTCCACTGCATTAGTAACATGCACATTCACATATCGACCAACATAGTCCTTAAGGTTTTCAATCTTCAAAGGTTTTTCCGCTCCTAAGGATGAGATATCTAAGAAATATTTTTCATCACTATCATCAATTTCATCGATATAAGCAGATAAGTCTTGTGAGAGTTTCACAATCGTATTCATATCGATTGGTTCCACTCGATCAACGACCACTGAGATGAGAACATCGCCTTTTTCAATCTTACGATTGATGGAGACGAGATCGAATCCAAGTTCGTTCACTTTCTTTTCTAACGATGGTTTGATTTTGTTAATGTCCATGAATATCTCCCTTAAAAACAAAGAGTGGCAACTGCCACTCTTACATATTCATTTGTAAGATACGTTTATCGCTAAACGCAACATTATATTATTTGAATAATTAATATATTGCAACAAAGAAATGAAAAACTTTTTTATAAAAAGAGAATTGAGAACGCAATTACGAATTGAGCAACGTAATAAAACACCGAATAAAGTGCGCGATATGTTTTCGTTCTTTCTCCAACTTTAAAGTAATTGCCAGTAAGCATGAAGTCGCTAGCCATGAAACATAAAGCAGCAGGGAAGAACATTGCTAAAGTTGTAATTGAGAACTTATGGAGACACACCATCGACAAGGATGTCGACACCATTGTCGTTAAACAATATAAATAGAATAGTCCAAATAATAACATTCCTTTTCCGAAGTTAATTCCAACTTTTTTAGCGACCACCATATAAATAGAAATAATAGCGATAGGTAGGACAAATGGAAGAATGATAAATAGGACGTTTCCTGGAATATAGAACTGTGTTAATAATCCGGTCGCATAGCAGATATGTCCAAAAGCAAACGCAAACATACCGGCTAAAATCCAGATTTTTTGTATCTTACCGGTGGTAATGTATTTAAAACCTAGGAAGACATCTCCGAGCATTCCAAATATTAATCCTAGAAGGGTAAATAGTTTGAAATAAAAATAGCCTGGAGTTAAGCAAAACGCCACTATTCCTAACGCCACAAAAAATAGCGAAGCAATCGTCTTAAAAACAATCGTCTTAAGCGAATAATTCGTTACTTTGCTGACGATAAAAATAGTAGACATCGCCGCTCCTAAAACTAGGAGTATAATCGAAGGAATCATATATCTACTTAAATTATATTCTTTTTATAAAAGATGAAAAATAGTTATTTATAAATATCGATTCTAGTTAAGTGGCCACTTTTCTTATTCTTTTTTAAGAATGGATCAACCGCGTTACCGTTTTCATCAAACTTTTTCAGCGCTTTCTGTCCATATCTTAATCGGCAGAATTCATCAACTTTGTTGAATGAATAAATCTTCTTTCCAAAATAGTCATATTCCTTAAATGGATAAATCACATCTTTAGGAAAAGCGAGGCTTTCAACAAATTTTTTTGGAGTTTCTTGGAAAGGAATAATCACTGTTTGAGAGACATAATCACTATCGCGATATTCTTCAGCAATTTTTCTTTCATATTTTCTTAGAGATCTTCTTATAGCTTTTGGATTAAGGTGTAAGAAACCATCTAAAAGGACATAGAAAGGCATTAATAGTTTTGATTTTACAAATAATCTTTTGTGCTTCTTAACATCACTAGGAACACCCATAAATAGACAGATATCCACAAAGATTCCTCTATCTTTTGTGTGATCTGGCAAAGTGATGTGGTTCTTTTCCTTAATAAAAGAATGTTTATATCTCACTTTAAAAGCAGGAATGAGAGGATTATATCTTTTATTCACAGCTTCACAGTCAAAAGTGAAATCTTCGCTCAAGTCATTTTTAAATGCTTCTACTAAGCGATCATAATCAAAATAATCGATGACAATATCACCATCATCATCCCAAGGGATGAATCCTTGATAATTGTATAAGCCTAAAGCAGAGCCAAAGGCTAAAGCATAATCGATATTGTTTTTACGACAAACGCGGTCAATTTCAAAAATAATTTTCTTGACCACATCGTGGACTTGAAAATTATCTACTTCCTCTTTGTTATGGTTGTAGCCGATAACATATCGACTATTATCGACGATATAATCCATTATTAATGGTAAGGGTTAACAATAATCACTCCATCAACACATGTGACTTCAGTGGTTTTTGCTTTAGCAAGCCAGTTAGATCCTCTAACGATTTTCTTCCATTCTTCTTTAGTGCCGCTATAATTGATTCTTTCAAGTTCAACACAGTTAAAGAAGCAGTTGAATCCGATTTCAGTAACAGTGTTAGGAATAGAAACAACACGGAGCTTTAAGCAGTTAGCGAAAGCACTACTTCCAATCTTAGTAACTTCAGCAGGAATATTAGCGACGATTAAAGCTTGGTTCTCTGCAAAAGCATGTCCACCAATGGATGTGAGGTTTGGAGGTAAGGTTGAGCTTTGCTCATATTTAACTTTAGTCACTTCATGAACCTTAGTTAAGTGTTCAATGACAGGTTCTTCATTTTGAATTTCAAGTTCAGTTTCTGGAATGGTGTCTTTAAAGCAAACAGTAAACATTGCGGAAACAATGATGACCATTAAGAAATAGCCAGCACAGACATATAAAGGATTCCAGAACATAAAAGCTCCTGTTTGTTGTTTGTGGTAATCAGTGCCCATAAAGCCAAAGAATAAAACCACCCAAACAGCAGCAAATAAGATTGAGAAAACAAATTCTAAAATGGTGAAGACTTTAACAACACCACTATGTTTAAGATAACCTTTAATAAGGTTAACAAAGAATACGATTAATAAAACGACTGAGAAGAGGCACATCAAGAGGATGACACCTGCAGCTCCCATTAAAAAATATGGGAATAATGGAGCAAAGACATCACCAGTCACACTTGGAGCATAAAGCAAAGCTAATGCTTGATTACTCGCACCAGCGGAAGTGGCTGGATTAATTAAGAATTTGACCATTTCGATGCCAGCTTTGATTAAATCAACACCATTAAAGGAGCTAATTACGCTTGGATCAGGTGTTCCAGCGGTTGTTGGTCCAACTAAAGTAACAATTGGTAAAAACAAATACGCTACTGGTCCGGCTAAGATAATTAAAGTAAAAATGGCGTAGAAAATATTCGCCGCATTGTGTGGGTGATTTATTTTCCAACCATTAACTTCTTTAATCTTACGTAAACTCTTATCTTTTGTTCCCATAGTTCTTAAATAGATTATCACATAATGATAATAATTATTAAATTATTTTTTAAAGCCATTTTGATATGCTTGTTCTTCTAGCTTATTAGCTAGATCGATATTTTGATTAACAACAATTCCATTTCGATAATATAGAGATAGATTATAAAGTGAACGAGGCTCTAACTTTTTTGCCCCTATCTCATAGTATTTAAAGGCCATTGAAAAATCTTGTTTAGTTCCAAGCCCTTTTGCATAGCTAACACCAAGATGGAAAACACAATCCAAATCGTCAAGATTTGCTCCCATTTGGAAATATTTAAATGAGTTAGCGTAATCCTTTTGAGAATAATATAGCCTTGCTAAAGCATCCATAGATTTAACATCACCTAAATCAATCGCGGTGAGATATAGATTAACAGCGATATCAACGTTTTTATCAACACCATCACCATTAAGATACATATTTGCTAAAAGTCTAATTGCAGGAATATAGTCATTACTCATTCCAATCGCTAAATAGTTAAGAGCTTTATCGAATTGTTTTTCTTTTATAAGAAAGGTCGCTAAATAATAGCCACTACTCATATCTCCCATATCAAAACTTTTTTGGAAATATGAAATAGCTTTATTGGTATCAACTTCACAGCCAATTCCTTTTTGATAAAATTGTGCAAGCTTTTTATATCCTGAGGCACAAGTAAAATATTCAAATCTTTGAACAGTCAAAAACGCTTTTTTATAATCTTTAATCTCAACATAATAATCGGCGAGTTTTCCGATTGCGTCTTTATTACCTGCACTAGCGAGTTCTTGTAGATTACTTAATTCGATATTATCCATAGTTATATATTACTATGGATAAAAATCAAAATCAACTAAGAAAAAAGAGGATTTTAGTAATCAAGCAATCCTCTTAAATCTTTAATAATCAAATTCGAATGTTCTTCGGTATATTCGTCTCTTCGATCAACAAGTACTGGAGTTACCATCGCGTTCACCGCACTTCTCATATCATCAAGACCATCACCAACATAGCATGTGTTATCTATTGCCTCATCTAAGATTTCTAATCCTTTAAGAATTGGGTCTGGATATGGCTTATGTCTTTCTGTTTCTTTGTTTCCAACAATAACTGAGAACATATTTTTATCTAGGCCAATGAAATCAAGAACTTCAGCAACATGTTTAGCGTTGTTACTCGTAACAATTCCTAGTTTTTTGCCTCTTTTATATAATTCAGTTAAGACATCTTTGACTTCTTCATATGTCTTTGTGGCTTTCAACACTTCAGGAGCGTCAAGTAAACGAATGATTTCATCTCCAAAGATTTTTCTACTCTCTTTATCATCAGGAGCGTTTAATTCTTCGTATCCTTGGAAAAGAGGAATTCTCATCAAGCGAAGAACAAAGCTTTCTGGTACTTCAACTCCAACTTTTGAATAAGCGCCTTTAAAAACAAGGACCAATGAGTCGTGAGAGTCCACTAAAGTGCCATCAAAATCAAATAAATAAGTATCAAATTCCAACATACGCTGAAGTAAATATACTCGATTATTTTCAAATAATCTATTGCAAATAATGTTTTAAGTATTAAAATATTGCGGGTATGAGAATAAAAATAGCTTCATTTGTATATTGTCTAATATGTAATATTCCAGTCTGCTTCTGCTTATGTTTCGCTTCTGCAGTTATCGGCGCAAGCGACTTCGAGGCGGGAACATTAACGATTGTTTTTACAAATATCGTTTGGCTTAACATTTTATGGAATTTCTTAGTCGGATTCACAATTGCAATGTGTGTTGGAATGTTTGTCCCTCTTACGAAAATCGGTAGATGGTTTGCCGGATTATTCCATGTAAGAAACGATACATACACTGGAAATATGCCTTATAGATTACTTGCGACATTAATCATCACAATAATCTACTATATCGCTATCACACCAGCGTTAACGCTATTTAACTTCTTTGCATTACATGTATACACAACCGCAAGTCAAGCATTCGCAAGTATGCTAGTTAACATCCCAATTATGTTACTTGTTGGATTTGTCTCATCTCTCATCAATGATATCGGTGCTTATAAAGTAGCCCACCTCATTGATTCGGATTTCTAAAAAGGACCATTTGGTCTTTTTATTTTTCACTAACTTGTATTAGAATATTCCTATGCTTAAAAACCTAAATGTTAAGAATTTTGCAATTATTGAAGATATTAATATTTCTTTTAGAAATGGTTTAACAGTCTTAACTGGTGAAACCGGGGCTGGAAAAAGCTTAATTATCGATTCAATCAATCTCCTTTTAGGTGACCGTGCTAATTCAGAGATGATTCGTAATGGAGAAGATAAAGCCACAATTGTTGGCACATTTTCATTCAATAACAAACGTCTAAGTGCGCTTCTTGATAACTTAGATATTGAACATCTAAACGATGAACTCGTAATCTCTAGAACTGTATCAAATACCAAAAACGTTATCAAAATTAATAGCAAAGTGGTCACTCTTAATGAACTAAAGATGGTCGCAAAATATCTCGCTGATATTCATCAACAATTCGATATGGTCAAACTCCTAAATAAAGAGAACTATATGGAAATCGTTGATGGCTTTAAATATGATCTCATTAATGAATATAAAGATGTTTACCATTCTTCACTCGCTTCACTAAAAGAAAAAGAAGATGAATATCTTGCTCTCAAAAGAAGAATTGAAGAGATTAAAGAAAGACGAGACATCTATGAATATGAACTAAAAGAGTTGACTTCTTTCGGTTTAAAAGAGAACGAAGAGGAAGAAATTGATTCCGAAATTGATCTCCTTAAAAACTTCGATAAAATTTATGAACTCCTTCAAGAAACCAAACAATTAATCGAAAAAGATTCACTAAGTGATATCTATTCAATCAAGGAAAACATCAAAGAGCTATCAGTCTATCAAAATGAATACATTGAGACTTATCAAAAGATTAATGACTACTACTATGAACTTGAAGCCATCTATGACGAATTAAAGAAAAAGGTCCGTCATCTTGATTATGATCCAAATAGGCTCGATTATCTCCAAGAAAGAAAACTCGATTTAAACACTCTTAAAAAGAAATATAAAAAGAACGTTCCTGAGCTCATCGAATATCAAAAAGAATTAGAGACACTTCTTCAATCAAACGAAGATCTTGATATTTCTCTATTTGAAAAGAGAAGAGAACTAAAATCCTTATATGATGAAACATATGAAAAAGCACTAGCCCTTTCTCAAATTAGAAAAGAAATCTCTAAAGGCATTGAAACTGAATTAATGAATAACCTTAAAGATTTAGCGTTAAAGTCAGTCTTCTCTATTGTTATTAATACCCAAAAGAAAGACGAAGACTTATCGTTATCAATCTTTAACGAAAACGGAATCGATGACATTGACTTCTATATCGAAACCAACATTGGTGAAGGGCTTAAGCCTCTTGCAAAAGTAGTTTCTGGAGGCGAAATGTCTCGTATCATGCTTGCGATAAAAGCGTTATTCATCAAATCGCAAAAGATTATGACTGTCATCTTTGATGAAGTTGACACTGGAATAAGTGGAGAGATTGCTACTAAAGTCGCTCAAAAGATTAAAGAAATCTCCTTAAGTAGCCAAGTAATTATTATTACTCACTTACCTCAAGTTGCTTCTTTAAGCAATAACCACATCAAGATTTCTAAGGAAATTGTAAATGGTAGAACTTACACCACTATTAAAGAATTATCACTTGAAGAAAAGATTTATGAAATCGCTCTCATGATTAGCGATGGCAAAGTATCTCAAAAGCAACTTGAATACGCCAAAGAAATGGTTATCAATAATAAATAAAGGCTTCTATAAGAAGCCTTTATCTTATCTTTTTCTTCTTTAAGATTGCCCAGCCACCAACGATTGTGACTAGAGAAACTGCTGCAATTAAAACAACAATCATACTGTTATCGGATTGGGAAGATGGTAAAGAATTATAGGCACTGCTAATTGAGTAAGCATCATCGTTATAAGAGAGTTCTTTATGTTCGTGTCTAGCCCATGCTTCAAGTCTTTCTCTAGCGGACTTAATAACATAGTTATTAGATGTCCAGAAAGTAGACTTGTCTTCACTGGACATAGAATTCAATTTGCTGATCGCTAAATCAAGCTTTGTGACACATTGATTATTGGTGTCTTCATACATGATGTAGTTAGAAACATTGGCCACATTATCTTGGCCAGATAAATCAATTCTAAGGTTGAAGTTGGAGTATGAACTTGATGTGGTTTCACAGGCCACTTTAAAGAAATAGTAATTGTTGCTAGATAAGTCAGCGTTATCAACTAAGGTCCAACTTGTTCCATTATTACTGACATAGATTTTCTCATCACTTCTAGCATTAGTAGCACGGCTAGTAATCGCAACAGAAGTAATTGGAGAAGCGGTTGCAACTATATTACGAAGCTCACCAGTTCCTTTTCCAAATGAGAAATATTTGGTCTTACCTGTTAAATAGACATAGATATTTGTTGCTGAGCAAGTAATACCATTAATATTCAGACTAGCGTAGTTGCTCATTCCATCAGCGGTTGTGCCAGTAATACCAGCGTTCGCACCTTGCGCACCAGTCAAACTAACTGAGTCAGAACTGATGGTTTGTGAAGCAGTTCTACTGACGGCCACATTGAAATTATAGGCGGTTTCTTGATAGGTTATCGCAAATTGCTTTTGTGTACTTGCGCCTCCACTAATAGCATCTGCGTAAGTAAATTGATAACCATCACTAGCAAAGTTGAAATCAGTTGTTGTGCTCACTGCACCACTTTGATAAGTCAAAGTAACAGTGATGTCGCCTTTAACAATTGTTTCGCCTGGATGATATGATTTCGAGCATGTAACATTAACATTCGTTAATACGTCGTTAATAACTGTTGCATTAAATGTTGTAGTCATTGGTGTTTGTGAAGTCGCTAACGTACCAGTATATGTAACAGTGACAGTCTTTGTTCCTGCTGTTTCACTACTAAAGCCGCTTAAAGAATATTCAGCACTCTTAAGAGTTGAACTTGGGAACTTAACACTATCAGTGTATGAAGCAGTAACTGTTAAAGCGGATTCGTTTAAAGATCCACCAACATAGATGTCTCCACCAGTGTATGTTGCACTAAGTGAATTAATAACTTTTGCGGTTGATGGTTCGTAATCAAACTCAACAGTGATTGATTTAATTCTAACTTGTTTTCCAGGTTTGGTGATTTTAACCACCAAATCGTTTTCAAAGCCAGCAATCGCATTTGTCTTGCTGACTGTATAAATTGTGTCTTTGTAAGTGCTGCTTGTTGGTAAAGCACCTGATTGAGTAGCATTAATTTTATTAGAACACGCAGCTTCTCTATAAATAGAGAACGTTGTAGAAGTTGGATCGCTTCCACTTCCATAAGTCGCGTTGTTAATTGTAATAACGACGTCTGAAGCAATTTCTTTGCCGTCAAAAACATCAGGGAGTAATGCTACAGAAGTTGAATTATTACCATTTGGACAAAGCAAGTAATTATTTGCGTCATCATAATTGGTCAATGTCCATGAATCACCAATTTCGGTGTAATCAAAAACTTCTTTGTAACTATGCTCGTCACCACTACTAGATGAAGAAACAGTAATTTGATATGTTGCAGTTTTTGTAGTTCCACTATAAGTGTAACTAACTGTTACTGTTTGATTTCCAGTATTGCTCATGTTGTAACCAGAGAATGTCGCTGAAGAAGTGACATTTTCGCTTGTTGAATCAGAGTAATGAGCGGTAACCGTTCCACCAAAGACAAATGTATCACCAACAGTGAACGCTGTTTGATATCCACTAATGGAGATGGAAGACAAAGTCTTAGGTGTAGGAGTAACTCCTCCACTAGAGAGGGTGTATGAAATAGAGTAGGCTTTAATGCCTTTACTAATATTGGTAATTGAAATGGTTAATTTTGTTCCTGAGGCAGTTGATGAATTCTTCACTGTAACATCACTATTCGAGGTAATAGATCCGGTTCCAATTGTCGTTGTTCCAACTTTGATGGTCACTGTTCCAGCGGAGTTATTAAATCCACCAAAGGAAGCACTAACATTTGTAAATGAAGCAGCATATGACAAAGTCATCTCGAAGTTAATTGATGAAGCTGCGTTACTACTTGAGCCAATTTGAGAATACTCCGCATTTGGAGTAAATGAAGTCGTTCCTGAAGTCGTTACAGTCCAACTATTTGAAAGGCTATCGTTACCAGAAACACTGGTGCCGTTGACATTCAAACTTCCAGTAGCGTTACCAAAGGTAATTGTGCCAGTTCCACTTTGAGAAGGAGCGTTAACTGTCACGGCTAATGTATCAAAACCATCGCCATATCCGGTAATAACATTAATGTTAGTAGTTCCACTACCAATCGCAGTAACAAGTCCTGTATCTTCATTAACTGTCACAACTGATTCATCTTCACTTTCAAACATGAAAACTCTAGATGCATTAGATGGAGTAACAGTAATTGTTTCTTCAGCGTTATATGTATCACCAACATCGAGGGTGACTGTTTTTGGATTAAATGCAATTGAAGTAGCGGCGACAATATTGGCAACATTAACTGTAACTTTAGCAGTTGCGGTATGTCCGTTTTTAGTAGCGGTAACAGTTACTTCTGTACTACCAGCACTCTTGCCTTCAACTAAGCCGCTATTGCTAACAGTCGCAACGTTTGTGTTTGCTGAACTATATGAAATAGTTCCATTATATGTATCTAAGTCGATTTGGTGCTTTTCGCCAACAGAAATATTTAAGGTTGATTGAATGGTTGAAACATATGGTTCGCTAATATCTAAAAGGTTAGCGATATTAAGTCGACCGTTTTTGATTGCGGAAGGGCCAACATCACTAAGACTTGAATCCCATCCACTCACAGAAACGTATTTGTTTTCGTAATATCCAATACCATCAGCACTGGCTTGAAGTTCGCTTAAGAATTGATCAGGAGTTCCGTTTGGATTCTTTTGTTTCCATAAACAAGCAGCGCCTGCAACGATTGGACTAGAGAAAGAAGTTCCTTGGGTATCTGCGTATGTATGAGTTGGAGAGTTCTTACTTCCGGCTTTTTCAGCAGTATATACATATCCTGGCGCTAAAATATCAACATTGATTTCACCGGTTTGAGTAGATTTAACATAGTTAGTGAATTCTGCAAGTGCGGTTGCGTTACCTTTATGGTCCCAATCTCCAAGAGCACCAACACCGACGACATGTGAGTTACATGCTGGGTATGATTTGTGCCATGTTGATTCGTTTCCAGCAGCGGCAACAACAATAATTCCAGCATTATATGCTGCGTTACACGCGCTATTTAGATAAGTAGCAACAGAAGATGAGCCAGATTGTTGGTCTCCCCATCCATCTGTAAATGTTTCAGAATATGCGCCTAAAGACATGTTGATAACATCAACACCTTGAGAAACAGCGTATCTAATCGCTCCATCAATAGAGGCAAATGAAAAGTCAATCTTAAGAGCTAAGATATCGGCTTCTGGAGCAATACCAACTCCACC
>OCTW013383304.1_pt1 | contig 10907 bp, 9 predicted proteins | sample 1539671 | NCBI WGS metagenome assembly OCTW01 (sample SAMN02144230, study PRJEB22623) | gut metagenome | biome: sheep rumen | host: Ovis aries | place: New Zealand | reverse complement strand
ACGATTCTTGACGGTGTCGCTAAAATATCTTTTAAATCAGCGATCGTTTCTAATAACTGATTTAATTCATTTTCAATCTTTTCACGTTCCAAACCAGCCAAACGCTGCAGCTGCATTTCACGAATCGCTTTCGCCTGTCTTTCTGACATATCGAATTCATCCATTAAACGCTGCTGAATGATTTCCGTGGTACGTGAGGAACGGATCAGTTCAATGATCGCATCGATCTGATCAATGGCTCTTTTTAAACCATCCAAGATATGGGCACGATCTTCAGCTTTTTTCAAATCAAACGTGACACGGCGACGAATGACTTCTTTCTGATGATCTAAATAAACCTGAATTAAGTCCTTTAATGATAATGTTTTTGGTTCATTATTAATTAAGGCAATGTTATTCACACCAAAAGTATTCTGTAATGAAGTCAGTTTATAGAGCTGATTTAAGATCACTTCCGGCTGGACATCACGACGTAATTCAATAACCACACGGATCCCATCACGGTCAGATTCATCACGTAATTCCGTAATACCTTCAATGTTTTTATTTTTTACATGTTCGGCAATCTTTTCGATTAAACGCGCTTTATTGACCATATAAGGTAATTCGGTCACGATAATCGCTTTTTTGTTGTTGCCAATATCTTCAATTTCGGTTTTAGCTCTTAAAGTAATTAAGCCATTGCCTGTTTCATAAGCTTTCTTAATCGCTGAACGCCCTAAGATATAAGCGCCGGTTGGAAAATCTGGACCTGGTAAATAGTTGTCCATGATTTCGGTAACGGTTAAATCAGGATTCTTTGATAAAGCTAAAATCGCATCAACAACTTCCCCTAAGTTATGGGGGGGAATATTCGTTGCCATACCGACCGCAATCCCCGTTGATCCATTGATTAACAGGTTAGGAATACGGCTTGGTAAAACGATTGGTTCTTTTTCTTCACCATCGTAGTTAGGCATAAAGTCAACGGTATCTTTATTGATATCACGAACCATTTCCATACAGATTTTGGACATTCTTGATTCGGTATATCGCATGGCGGCAGCGCCGTCACCATCGATCGAACCAAAGTTCCCATGGCCATCGACTAACATATAACGATAAGAGAAATCCTGAGCCATACGAACTAAGGCTTCATAAATTGAGGAGTCACCATGAGGGTGATATTTCCCCATGACTTCCCCAACAATTCTGGCTGATTTCTTATAAGGCTTGTCACTATAACAGCCTAATTCATTCATCCCATGAATGATACGGCGCTGGACCGGTTTCATCCCATCGCGGGCATCCGGCAGGGCACGCGCCATAATAACGGACATCGCATATTCAATGAAGGATTTCTTCATTTCACCCGTCAGATTAATTTTCTTAATTCCACGTTCTTCCATGACGTCCTCCTACTAGATATCAAGATCTGCGAGTTCGACATACTTCGCATTTTCTCGAATAAATTCTCTTCTTGGTTCAACGTTTTCGCCCATCAGCTGATCAAATAACATATCAGCGGTCATGGCATCGTCTAAGTTAATTTGTAATAACACACGTTTTTCCGGATCCATTGTTGTATCCCATAACTGTTCGGCGTTCATTTCACCTAAACCTTTGTAACGCTGAATCGTGTATTTAGCGCCTTCACCTAACTCTTCACGGAGTTTATCTAATTCATAATCACTGTAGAGATAATGTTCTTCTTTACCGTGTTTAAGCAGGTAAAGCGGTGGCTGCGCGGCATAGACATAGCCGCCTTCAATTAATGGTCTTAAGAAGCGATAGAGGAATGTTAACATCAAAATTCTGATATGACCCCCATCGACATCGGCATCGGTCATGATGACAATCTTATGATAACGTAATTTTGAAATATCAAATTCATCACCAATACCAGTTCCAAAAGCAGTAATCATCGAACGAATTTCAGCGTTGCCTAAGATACGTTCTAAGCGTGCTTTTTCAACGTTCAGGATCTTCCCACGCAGTGGCAAGATAGCCTGAGTACGACGATCTCGACCGGTTTTCGCACTTCCGCCGGCAGAGTCCCCTTCGACGATGAAGATCTCGCATTCGCTTGGATCTTTCGACGAGCAGTCAGCTAATTTACCTGGTAAGTTAGAGACATCTAAAGCCGTTTTTCTTCTTGTCATTTCACGGGCACGTTTGGCAGCCATGCGGGCTTTAGAAGCTAAAGTGACTTTATCCATGATGATCTTGGCGACATCAGGATGTTCTAATAAGAATTTATCTAATGCCTGCGAGAAAACTGAATTCGTGATTCGGCGGACTTCCGCTGAACCTAATTTCATTTTGGTCTGGCCTTCATACTGCGGATCCGGATGTTTGACAGAAATAATGGCCGTTAATCCTTCACGACAGTCTTCGCCAGAGAGATTATCATCCTTTTCTTTGAGATAACCGTTTTTACGGGCATAGTTATTAATCACACGGGTTAAGGCTAAACGGAAACCTTCTTCATGGGTTCCGCCTTCATGCGTGTTAATGTTATTACAGAAGGAATAAATATTGGGCTGATAGCCATCATTATACTGCATGGCAATTTCAATTTTGACATCGCCATCCTGTTTGAATTTACCGCTGCCTTCACAATCGATAATTTCGTCATGTAAAGGCGTTTTAGAACGGTTCAGATAAGCGACGTATTCTTTGATCCCGCCTTCATAATGATATTCTTTCTTAACGGGATGCTCAGGATCGCGCTGATCCTCTAAAATCATTTTTAAACCTTTATTTAAGAAGGCTAATTCACGGATACGGGTATTGAGGGTTTCAAAATCATAGGTTGTCGTTTCCGTGAAGATCGTTGGATCGGCTTTAAACATAACCGTTGTTCCGGTATCATCACAATCGCCGACAATGCTTAATTCATCAACTGGAGAACCGCCATTTTCAAAACGCTGGTAATAGATTTTCCCATCACGATGTACGTAAACTTCCAGCCATTCACTTAAGGCATTAACGACTGATGCCCCGACCCCATGCAGACCACCAGAAGTGGCATAAGCTTTGTTGTCAAATTTACCGCCGGCATGTAAGACCGTAAAGATCGTTTCAATGGTACTTAAACCAGTATCCGCATTGACACCGGTTGGCATCCCACGACCATTATCGATCACTTTAATGACGTCATTTTCCATCATCACCACTTGAATCTGGCTGCAGAAGCCCGCTAAAGCTTCATCGATTGAGTTGTCGACAATTTCCCAGACAAGATGATGCAGACCGGTACTAGAGGTCGAACCAATGTACATCCCTGGACGTACACGTACCGCTTCAAGTCCTTTGAGGACTTGAATGTCGGAGTCATCATAAGCATCAATTTCTTCTAATCTTTTTTTATCCATCATATTCCTCCTTAACAAGTTTTCCATGATTGATATACATTTTCTTAGCCCGTGACACAACATCATGATGAATGCCTTCAACGGAAGTCGTCGTAATGAAGGTCTGGACTTTATTTTCAATTAAATTTAAGAGTTTGGTTTTTCTGATGTCATCAAGTTCACTTAAGACATCATCAAGTAAGAGCACGGGGTATTCGCCTACTTCCTGACGAACGATTTCGACTAAAGCGATCTTCATCGCTAAGACGATCGATCGCTGCTGGCCCTGCGAGGCATAAAGCGTCGCATCCTGACCATTCAGATCAATCTTCAAATCATCTTTCTGAATACCATCCGTCGTGGTCGCATAACGGATATCACGTTCATAATTATGTTCATATTTAGCGAGAATGGCTTCTTTAGAAACTTCTTTATACCGAGTCATGTATTGAATCGATAATGATTCTTCCTGGCCAATATAGCCATAAAGGGTATGACTAATATCATTAAGCAGCTTCACAAAAGCCTGACGCCGATGAATCAGATCGACTTGTAACGCTGCCATCTGTTCACTTAAAACTGCTAAATAAGCATCAGCTGATGCATGTTTTTTCTGCAGTGTCTTCAAATACATATTACGTTCTCGTAACAGTTTGTGATATTTGGAGATGTTATACATATAGATCGGGGAGATCTTTGTAATCTCGCTATCAATCAGCTTTCTGCGCAGCTTGGGCGATCCCTGAATCAGGGATAAGTCCTCTGGCTGGAACAGAATCACATTGAGATAACCAATATAATCAGAAAGTTTAGCAATATCTTTTTTATTAATAAAAGCACGCTTGCCTGCATTACTGACCACAACTTTCATCGTTAATGGCTTTTCACTAGAGATCACTTCGCCTTCAACCACACTAAAATCTTGTTTAAACATGATCATTTCCTGATTGCTGGCGGTTTTAAAGCTGCGGCCATTAGCGAGCAGCGCTAATGCTTCCAGGACATTCGTTTTTCCTTGAGCGTTATCACCAATGAGAATATTGATAAAAGGATCAAAGGAAAAAGTCTGGTGCTCGTAATTGCGAAAATGAGTGAGTTTAAGCGTTTGGATCAGCATGAACGACAAACGTTTCCTGATCGTAACTAAAGCTGTCCCCATCACGCAGTTTCTTGCCGCGACGGGTTTCTACTTCACCATTTACTTTAACCTCTCCTTCGGCGATGACAATTTTTGATTCGACGCCGGAAGATGTTAAATTTGCAAGCTTCAGGGCCTGGCCTAAAGTAATATATTCAGTATGAATTTTCAGTTCCTGCATATTTATTTCTCCTTTTATCATATAGTCTTATTATACCATAAAATAATAGAAATTTGTAGGATAGAGGGCATATCAAGACAAATAAACAAAGGAATAGAAAAACATGATTTTAAACAAAATCTTCTTAAATCAAAAAATTTGACGATTTAGCACTATCAATAGAAGAAAACGATATCTCAAGTAAACATTATGAAATAATATACAAATAATAAAAAAGAGAAAGTATTAATAAAGATACTTTCTCGCTTATTTCTTAATACGTACGAACGGGTAAAATAACCTGAATATTATCATCATGATCGACATCAGTAATCATGAACGGACGCATATTTTCCGTGAACTGAATCTTTACAGTTTCGGTATTAATGGAACGGATCGCTTCATTTAAATATTTCGCACTAAAGGAAATATCTAAAGGTGCTCCTTTATAGAATGCTTCTGGTAATTCTTCATCAACGGAACCAATTTCCTGAGAATTAGAAGAAATCCGGACGCGATCAGGACTCATCGATAACGTAATGATGTATTTTGCATCATCAGATAATAAAGCGGCACGATCAATGGCTTTTAATAAATCATTCGCATTAATACTTAAACTGCTGTTAAAGTTATTCATTAATAACTTAGAAACGTCAGGATAAGCACCATCGATAAGACGAGAGAGAATCAGGAAGTTGCCAACGACAAATAAAATCTTGTGGTCAGAGACAAAGACATCCATATTTTCATCTTTTTCAATCATACGAGAGATTTCGGATAATGATTTTTTGGGAACCACAATATTGAAAGACTGATTTTCTTCTAATGATGTTGTACATTGCGCTAAACGGTAACTATCAGTAGCGACGGCCGTTAATGTCGTCTCTTTTGCTTTAAAGTTAACCCCTGTTAAAGTTGGTCTGTTTTCTTTATCGCTGGTAGCGAAAACTGTTTTTTCAATTAACCCTTTTAATAACTGTGAGCCAATCGTTAAATGCACACCGTTCTGACTTAAATCAATACGTGGGTAATCAAAAGCATCTGTCCCATTTAAATCAAATTTAGAACTGCCGCCCTGAATACGTGTTAGGGTGCCATCTAAGATAAAGATTGACACGTCATCGGAATCTAAACGTTTAATAATTTCGACAATGTATTTGGCGGATAAGACAATTGCCCCTGGTTCAATAATTTCTAACTGATCCGTAATCGTTGTCTGAATGGTGATATCACTATCACTACCAGTTAAGATCAAAGCTTCATCAGTTAATTCAAATTTGATCCCGGTTAAGGCGGGCAGTGGTGTTTTCTGAGAAACAGCACGAGAGACATTCGCTAAGGCATTTAAGAGAATCGATCTTTTGATTTTAAATTTCATGTTTGTTCTCCTTCTTTTATTTTATTTCTTTTTATATCATTAATAATAATAACGTTGTGCACAATTGTGCGTAACTCAAAATAGCATGTATTGTGGATAACTTTTTGAATTATTCACGGTGTATAACTTGTGCACAATTGTGAATAACTATGAGTGTGACTTACTCAGTTTCTTGCGTAAGTCCTCCACCGCCTGCTTATAGTTTTTATCCTTTTTGATATTCTTTTCCACCTTATCGCAGGCTTTCATGACCGTCGAGTGATCACGACCGCCAAATTCCTTACCGATCTGGATATAAGACATATCATTGAGCAGGTTACGAACTAAATACATGGCAATATGACGAGCCACGATGACATTAGACGTACGAGATTTCGAGTTGATCTGCGCGACAGTCAGATTGTAGTAATCAGCGACCGTTTTCTTAATTTTATCGACAGAAAGGTCAACTTTTCGGACTTTTTCTTCTTTATAATCATCTTCAAAAGCCTGCAAAGCAAACTCTAAGTCAATGACTTCAATATTTTGCCCAAAAACAAGTTTGTAGAAAAGCAGACGCTTCAAAGACCCTTCAAGTTCACGAATATCACGATTAAAATGGGAAGCCATAAAATCGAGTACATCTTCCTTGATGGGATAATCGACTTTTTCAATTTCTAATTTTTTCTTCAAAATAGCTTTCGATGTTTCAAATTCTGGGGTATCGATCGATACTGTTAATCCATTGGTAAAACGAGAAATTAACCGGTTTTCGATCCCTTTTAAGTCCTTTGGCGGCTTATCACTAGTGATGACGATCTGTTTATTTTCGTTCTGCAGGGAGTTAAAAATGTTGAAAAACATCTCAGAACTCTGCGTTTTAGACGCAATAAACTGAATATCATCAATAAGCAGGACATCGATGGAACGATATCTTTCATTGAATTCATCAATCATATTATGGGCGATAGAAGAAACATAATCATTCACAAAGTTCTCCGTCGATGTATAAAGAATACGTTTTACGCCCTCTTTATCACGCTTTTTTACAAAGTTTCCGATGGCATTTAAAAGGTGTGTTTTACCAAGTCCGGAATTACTATAGATAAAGAGCGGGCTGTAAGCAGCCCCGGGCTTCATCGCCACGGCCAGAGAGGCATTTTGCGCGATTCTGTTAGAGTTCCCGACTACAAAATTATCAAATGTGAAATCAGGGTTCAGATGGTCATCTAAAGAAGGCTTTTCTTCCTCTTTTTTCTGCTTTTTTCCAGCATATCCTTTTTTATAATCAGCCTCACTCATAACTTTGATCGTGAGGTTTGCGTCGAACAGTGAATTATATGTTTTTTCTAATAAAGGCACATAATCTTCAATCATGCCTACATTAAAAGCATAGGGAGTCGTGGCCAGCAGTTCATCATTAATAATGTCCTGGGCAGTGAGATCGGCGATGAAGGAGTCAAAAATGACTTTATCATCAAACTGATCGCGGAAATCTGCCAGACATTGTGACCAGTTCTCAGCGAGCGACATATAATTTCACCTCTTTCGTCCTCAATTATAGGGCATTTTGTGCATAAAAAGAAGTGAAAAAAAGTTATTCACAACTTATGCACATAGTTACGCACATAATAAAAATGCTTGATATGTCGGTAAATTTTGAGTTATCCACAAATTTCGTGGAACAAAGAAAAGTGCATAACTCAAATTGTGCACATTATCAGATGGGCATAACTGTGCGTAACCTCTTTTATGCACCGTCAGAATCACTGCTTACGCACCTCGTAAAACACCCTGTTTTATTGAAATTTATAGAGTTATTCACAATTGTGCATAACTATTGAATCACATGTGCATAACTTGTGTGTAAAACCCTAAGTTATGCACAATGGCACCCTTCAGTGTACACACCAAAAGAGCTATGCGCAAGCGGAACTTCTGAGGTCTTCTTTTCGGGCGCTAAAAAAGAGGCTTCTGTCCCCCAAAAACCTCTTCTATACGATTTTGATATATTAGAATTGAGCTGTTTTGTCTTTTTCCGAACTCAAGCAAAATAGTGAATGTGCATAACTTTTTAGCGTTTTTCTGGTGGAAAACCCTACAGAAAAACCAGGAATTTGTGAGTTATTTAGCCGAAAAATGGCAATTCTCCTGGATTCATGGAATCTTTTCCCGAATTTTGTTGACTTAAAGGGCCATTTCCCATATAATGGATGAGCATATGTTAACTTAGTATAAAGTAATTTAAACAAATGGAGGTAAATGAATATGAAAAGAACATATCAGCCAAATAAAAGAAAAAGAGCTAAAACTCATGGTTTTAGAGCTAGAATGGCAACAGTTGGTGGCAGAAAAGTCATTGCTAGACGCCGTAAAAGAGGAAGAAAAGTATTATCAGTTTAAAAAATGTCCACTTTAATGTGGCTTTTTTTTCTAATGAGACATGAAAAAACGATATAGAATTAAAAAGAGTCAGGATTTTGAAAAAATCATTCATAAAAGAAAGAGTGTCGCAAACAAACAGTTTGTCCTTTACTACTTCCCCAATGATGATCATCTGAGAGTCGGCATTTCGGTGTCTAAAAAACTTGGTAAAGCGGTCGTCCGTAATAAGATCAAGCGTCAGGTGCGAATGATGGCTCAAGACATTTTTGATGTCGATGCAAAATGTGATTATATCATTATAGTAAGGAATCAGTATCTGAAGAACGATTTTGAAACCAATAAGCAGCTGCTGGATTCTTTATATAAGAAAACTCTACAAAGGATGGAAAAGTAAATGGTACTTGATGAACGTACAAAGAAGTATTTAAAGATCTTTGCATTACTTGCTTTCGTACTATTGTTAACAGGATGTACTAACAACATGGACGCCCATGGCAAGTTAAAAGCCAGCCGTGCAATTACTGAAGCAACAAAATGGACGCCTAAAGCCGGCTTCTTTGATTTCCTGCTGGTTATTCCAATTGCAAAGGGCATCTTATTCCTCAATAACGTAACAGGTAATATTTTATGGGGTGTCATTGGGATGACAGTCCTGATCAACTTAATTATCTTACCAATCATGATTAAATCAACGGTGTCAATGCAGAAGATGCAGATGATTCAGCCGGAGATGGAAAAGATTCAGAACAAGTATAAAGGAAAGACGGACCAGGCTAGCCAGTTACGTATGTCGGCCGAAATCCAGAAACTTTATAAAGATAACGATGTCTCAATGTTCAGTTCTTTTGCGACATTCTTAACCTTACCAATCATGTTCGCAATGTACGCAGCCGTGCAGCGTGTGCAGGTGCTTTACAGCTCTACTGCGTTTACCTTAAACTTAGGGGCAACGCCAATGGGGCAGATCGGTAAAGGTCAGTTCGCTTATATTATTCTGATTGCGGTGATGGGTTTAACCCAGTGGTTAGCGATTGAAATTAACAATATTATGTTAAAACGTAATCCTAACTATAAAGAATCTCAGCAACAGAAATCAATGAAGAGTATGAACTACATCATGGTCTTAATGATCGTTTACTTTGGTTTGACAATGCCAGCGGCGATGTCATTCTACTGGATTACAACCAACATCATTACGATCATTCGTACTGTATTCATTCAGATCTACTTCATTGAAAAAGCCGATGAAGAAAAGAAAAAGAAAGACGCAAATGTCATTAGATAAGGTGATTTTATGAAAAACTATGAGGCGAAAACATTAGAAGATGCCATCAATAACGCCTGCCAGGATTTAGGTGTGACACCAGATCAGTTAACCTATAATGTAATCGAAGAAAAAAAGGGTTTATTTAGTAAGAAAGTTGTCATTGAATGCTTCACAGAAAGCATGGTTGAAGAATTCATTGAAAACTATTTACGCACGATCCTTACCGATTTAGGCTACGATGTGGAAATGGCAATCTTTAAACAGGATGATCGCATCTATGTCAACTTAGATACCGATCATAATTCCATCTTAATCGGGAAAAACGGTGTCATTTTAAGAACCTTAAACTTCATTACGAAGAATGCGGTCAGCACTACTTTCAAAGAAAAGATTGAATTAAGCTTAGATATTAATGGTTATAAAGAAAACCGTTATAAAAAGGTCACTGCTTTAGCCAAACGTTTTGGCAAGCAGGTGCAGCGTACCCATGTGGATGTTGCATTAGATCCGCTGCCAGCTGATGAACGAAAAGTTATTCATCAGGTCATTGCAGATATGGATCACTTATCAACGAAATCCCAGGGGGAAGGCCGTAACCGTTTTATTACTATTCATTATGTTGAGGACTAGAGGAAACTCTAGTTCTTTTTTATGTGTTCATATTCCCTTCACATTACTTTATTATAGTATCCTTGTCAGGAGAAACCTGACAAAGCTAAACAATCATATTTAAATTTCCCTTCCCTAATTTTGATGTCAATGATAATAGACATCACGAAGACATGTTTCCCCAGCATGTCTTTTTTTGTCACCTTTTTTCTTATAGATGGCTCTTATAAGTAAATGGAGGTTACTTATGAAAAAATTAAAAATGGCCATAGTTGGCTTATGCCTGCTTTTAAGCTGTATGATTAAGCCGGCGAAGGCCCAAAGCATGTCAATCACGTATTCTAATCTTGCCGATCTCAAGACGCAAAAAAGTGTCGAAGCAATCATGTTAAAAGATGGGTTATCTAAAGCAAATGTGAAACGCTTTTTCAAAGATGTCAACATGTATAATAAAGCCATCCGCTATACATCACTCATTTCCCAGGGTTATAAAACCGCGATCCCCAATTATGACAGCGTGAAGCAGTCACAGCTGTGGGAAAAGAGCCAAGGCTCTTTCATTGGCAATAACTGTCGCATTACGGCTTTTACACTTATGAAAGATCAGCTGAAAATCACTAAATCGGCGCAAGATCAGTATCAGACATTATTCATGG
>OCTW011599379.1_pt1 | contig 10908 bp, 10 predicted proteins | sample 1539671 | NCBI WGS metagenome assembly OCTW01 (sample SAMN02144230, study PRJEB22623) | gut metagenome | biome: sheep rumen | host: Ovis aries | place: New Zealand | reverse complement strand
CCCTTCAATAAAATACATTTTAAAAGAACAGGGAATAGATTGCGGAAAATGCAGAAAACCATTTCCGGAATTAACGGAAGATCAGAAAAAGTATATTTTAAACGTTGTAAAAGAAAATATGATATTTAAGGAAATATAATGTTAGAAAGATTTTATAACTGCGATAATTTTGTTGTATATGATTTGGAATGGAATCAGGGATTTGCCTATTCAAATTATAGAATGCCGCATGAGATTATAGAAATTGGTGCATGCAAAACAGATGGCAGAGGAAATATAAATTCACAGTTCAGTCAAATGATCCGTCCGGTTGTTTACAGAAAAATAGATAGGCATATTCAAAAGGTGACGGGAATTACACAAAGAGAAATTGAAGATGGTGATACCTTTGAATATGTTTATGAAGAATTTTGCAGATGGTCAGAAAATGCATTCTTTATTACATGGGGACGAGATGATTTTCCTGTATTTAAAAGAAATATAGAATTTTTCAATCAGAAATTAAAACTTAATGCACCGATTGATTTACAGCTTATCTTTGGTTTTATTCAGTTTAAGGATGAAAGCAGACAGATTAATCTTCATCAGGCTTTAGATATGATGAAAATTGATTCAGACATACCCGCGCATCGTGCATTATATGATTCTATTTCAACTTGTTTACTGCTTCCTGAAATAGTTAGAGGTTTAGAGAACCTTACAGATGTTGAAAGAGACCATCTGGAAAAAATTCTTGAAAAAGAAAAATGTATCGCAGAATCAAAGGTTATCTGTCTTCCAACACGGTATAAACATTATGTAGAAGCTATTTCAGATAAAAGAGTCACAGAATTTTCCTGTCCAATATGCAGTAAAAAAATATCTTTTGAAATTCCGTGGTTTGATGAAGGAAAGGAAAAATTTTCTGCTCTCGGAAATTGTGAGGAACATGGAAAAGTGCAGGGAATTATTCATTTCAGGAGAGACACAAGAGGTAATTTAGTAGCAAATAAAAGAATGATTCACGCTACCGATATACAAACAGAGGCCGTTGAAAGAAAATATGCGCTCTTCAAGAGCATTCCTGAGAAGAAAAGGCATCATAGAATAGAAATGAAAATGGAATCCACTTGAGTTTTTATGATATTTTGATATAATGAGTCATGAATAATAAGACTGATTTAAAGGGGTAAGACGATGAAAAAAATTATTATAATGATCATATCTTTAATGATCATGTCACTCATTTTCTGTGCGGCAATGGCAGAAGAGAGTGATATCGAAGTCACAACAGAGTATCGTTGGTTTGTAAATCAGTATAGAAATGTAAGAACCGTAAAAGTTTCATATTATGATGATGTATATGCATATAATCACGGAGAATATGGTCTTACACCTTTTTCTTCAAATGTTCCTTCAGAATATTTTGTGAAGGATGAGAATGGAACATTAGCAGTTGCCCCTATTGTTCTTGATATTACAGATGCAATGCGCATTCGCCTGTATGGGGATGACGTCGGAGAAACTGCGCTTCTTTATGGTCAGTATTGCGAGCGTGTAAAAGGAAAAAAGGGAAAAACTGGTTTTTCAGGTGTTCATGAAGGAATTGATTTCGTAAACAACAAGGGAAGCGAAATACATGCCCTTCTTGGTGGACTTGTCACCAAGGCTGGAGACCATAATGGAACGGTTGCTATTTATAACGAAGAATATGATGTAACCCTCTTATATCTGCACTGTCAGAAAATTAAAGTAAAACGTGGAGATGTAGTGGATGTGAGCGACGTAATTGCACAGGAAGGTTCTGTTGCAATCTATGCCGGCCAGGAAAACAATGTAGCTTATGCCAAGAGAAATGTTGTGCATGTGCATACCTCCCATTACACACATGTTGAGATGCGCAAAGGAAAGCATACTTCTTCCAATGCCTATAGAAATACAAAGCTGGAAAGCGATTGTCCATATGAAGTAATGATGCAGGTATTTGGAATTACGGAATCGGGACGTCAGCCGGTTACTGCAGCTGCAGTTGAAGAAGCAAGAAGAATGAGAGAAGAAGCTGAGGCAGCGGCAAGAGCAGAAGCAGAAGCGACTCCGGTACCGACGCCAGAACCGACACCGGAAATAAACGTAATCGAAGAAGTAAAAGATGCATCTGAAGAAGGATATGGCTTTGAAACAACGCCTGAACCTCAAGTAGAAAGCACCCTTCCCCCTACAACCTTATAAAATATGGAGGGTTATTTCAGAAATTACACAAATAAAAATTTTAAATTTAGTATTGCATATTGTGTGATTTTCTGCTAGAATACCCTCTGTTGCTGATGTAGCTCAGTCGGTAGAGCGCATCCTTGGTAAGGATGAGGTCGCCGGTTCGATTCCGGCCATCAGCTCCATTGAAAAAAGCTAGGTAATTCCTAGCTTTTCTTCATTTTTGGAAAACCATATTTTCTTCTGAAAACAGCAACATTTTAGGAAAAAGTAAGAAAGACAAGAGTAAATTTTAAAATTCCAGCTAATATCCGCTTACTGATAATGATTTGTTTGATGTAGAAACAGTATTATAAGTTATGAAAAAAGCTAGGAAGTTCCTAGCTTTTTTTATTTAACGTTAAGTATTTCAAGAAAACCAGTTAAATTAAAAATTTTACGAATTGTCTCATTTACATTTAATGCCTGTATTTTTCCTTTTTTTGATTGAATTTTTTGAGCAAAAATAAGCAGAACTCTTAGTCCGGCAGAAGAGATGTATTCAACTTCTGAAAAATCGATATTTAAGTTGGTAGAGTCTCCAATATCGGACAATAATTTATTTTCTAATTGAGGGGCAGTAATAGTATCAATTCTACCTTCAATATAAACATTTAAGGTATTTCCATTTTTTTCTGTATTTACTGTCATTTCACTTTCTCCTCTATATCATTATTTGGTCCTTTATATGTAATGCAAAGCATAGTCAGGTCATCAAATTGCTCTGCATGATCAACAAATTTATCTATATCCTGTTTTACGGATAAAAGCAATTGATGAGGATCAGAAGAAGAGCTATTGTTCAGAGAATTGAGCAACCCTGAAATTTCGAAAAATCTGTTTTCTTTATCCGACGCTTCTGGAACACCATCAGTATAAACGAAAAGTGTGCTTCCCGGTGAAAGAAATAATTGATAATCCGTATATTTTGAACCGTTTATTCCTCCAACAACAAAGCAATGTTTATCGGAAAATACTTCGAATTTTCCATCTTTATGGCGAATTACAGGTTCTTCATGACCTGCGTTACAAGCGGTTAAAACTCCGCTCTTAAGGTCCAATATACCTAACCAGACAGTGACAAAAAAATTCATCTTATTATTGTTACATATCTGCGAATTAACAGTGCTTATGATTTCGGAAGGAGAGCTGCTGTTAAGAGCGCAGTTTTTTATTGAATTTTTTGCCGACATCATGAATAGAGCAGCAGGAATTCCTTTTCCTGAAACATCAGCAATTACCAATGCTAACTGATTTTCATTCAGATAGAAGAAATCATAGAAATCCCCACCCACTTCTTTAGCAGGAATCATCAGTGTATCCAGAACAAATTCTTTTCTGCTGGAAAAATCAGGTTTTATTTCAGGAAGAGCAGATTGCTGTATTTTATATGCAAGGGATAGTTCTGTGTTGATTCTTTCTTTTTCAGCTGTTATTTTTGTTAAATCGTTGGTATATCGGACAATGTTTGTCTGCATTTCTTTAATTGAATGATAGAGATCTCCAATTTCATCATTCATATTGAAATTGAGATCAATAATATCGGATACAGTATATCCATCTGATATATTGGAGAATCGCAGTGTTTCACATTGGAGAAGAATTACAGCACCTTAAATCAGAATCAATTATAAACAGATGAACCTTTTTACGGATAGTAAATTAACACATGATAAAAAAGAGCACTCTTTTCCTTAATGATTTCATTATTCTGATTATATTATAAAGGAACAGAAAAAAATGAAAAGAAAAAGTACCGTCAAGAGACGATACTTTTTTTATATTATGCCAAAGAATAAGCAGCAATTCCTGCAAAGAGGAATATTGAAAAAACGGTTTCGATGGATAAAACGGTTGAGATGTATTCCCCTTCCTTCCCTACATCTGTATATAGAGGAATGATAAAGGGTGCAGGAAGAGAATAAGCAAGAAGAAGGGCTACAAATTGAGGCTTATTAAATGGAATAAAGGTGAAGATAATTATTCTTCCTAAAATAAGCAGAACAAGCATCACTGCAAGACGCAGCAGGATGGTTTTAAAAACAGGGATGAAAAGTTCGCGGCGGAAAGAAAGTTCGTACCCTACGATGATCAGGATTAATCCGGAAACCGGAGCACTGATGAAAGAAATGGAAGAAGAGATCAAAGAACCGACAGGAGATGATAAAAGGAATTTTGAAATTCCGGTTACACCAAGGATAACACCTAAAACGGTTCCGATGAAAGAAGGATTATATAACGCCATCAACAGATCACGAGGCTTGCTTTTTCCTCCTCCTACAGATTTGAGCGCCACCATAAAAAAGGTATATGCGCCTAATGTCTGTCCGATATCAACCATTGCAAATATACGGGTTTGTCCGGCATATAAAAGGCCGAAGAGTGCATATCCAAGCATTCCGCCTTCAAAATTGGTTACTAGGAAAGGAAAAAACTGATCATGCGGCTTGACGAGTTTTCGAAGGAAAAAACCGGCCAGAAGGCCTAATGCGCATGAAAAATAAACAGTTAAAAAAGTAACCACGATACTGCTGCTGTATTCTGCAGTAAAAAAGGCATTAAACAAAACAACAGGAAGCAGTACATTGCTTACCAATGCCTTAATACCTGTCAATCCGGATGGCTGAATGATATTTTTTTGTTTGCATAACCATCCAAGAAGAAACATGAGGATGACAGGCAAAACCATTTCTATGATGGAAAGGAACATGTCGTATTCTCCTGAAAAGCTATTTATATTCTATGAATGAAAAAGCCGGAGCAAGCGCTCCGGCTGAAGCGCCATTTCAATGAATGGCGTCCTGGTAGAATTCAAATGCTTCTTTGTCGGTGAATCCTTCGTGCACGATCTTACGGATGGCTTGTGCCATTTCCACGCTGTGGTTGCTCTGGAAAATATTGCGGCCCATATCCAGACCATGTGCACCGCCCTGGATAGAACGATAAGCTAAAGTAAGGGCTTCTTCTTCAGGAAGTTTCTTTCCGCCTGCAACAACGATCGGAACCGGGCATGCTGCAACAACTTCTTCAAAGTTTTCACAGTAATAGGTCTTAACCATCTGTACACCCATCTCTGCAATGATTCGTGTTGCCAGTTTAAAGAAGCGGTCCGTGCGTTCCATATCTTTTCCGACAGCAACAACACCAAGAGTTGGAATGCTGTAACGGAATCCGGCATTGATCACTTTGTTCAGATTGTCAAGAGAAGAAAGCTGTCCATCTGCACCGATGAAGGTTTGAACAGCCATGCAGTCTGCATTCATACGGATTGCATCTTCGATATCAACGGCAACGACTTCGTGGCTCAGGTCATCGTTGAGCATGCTGCTGCCGCTGGAAACGCGCAGTGCAATTGCTTTGCGGTTTTCCGGCGGAACACAGGTGCGCAGGGCTCCGCGGGTCCCCATAAGGCAGTCAATGTTCGGCATGAGCTTGGGAATAACAAGATCAAGTCTTTCAAGTCCTGCAGTAGAACCCATAAAGTATCCGTGATCGAAAGCGAACATAACCGTATTTCCGCTCTTTGGATCAAAGATATTGGAAAGGTGCTTTTTCATGCCCCAGTCCAGGTTGTTGGCGCCTTTTACATAAAATGGCTTTGTGTTGGCAAATTCTATATCTGTATGGTAATCCTTGGCAATTTTAAGTCCTTCTTTATCAGCCATGGGAATCATTCCTTTCTTTACGTGTATTTTTAGGTTAAAAAGATACGGTACTGACACCTTATTATAAATGGAAATAAAAGAAAAACAAGAATGTCAGTTTTACAGGGACGAAAGCAGCGTCATGCCGCTGCTTTCATCAAAAGACGGAGGAAGCCAGGATGGCTTCCTCCTTAATTTAGATTAGAACGGATAGTTTGCTACGTTCTCAGCAGTGAAGACAACGCGCTCGGGCAGAAGCACGACACCGTTGTTTTCAGCAGCAGTTTCCTGACCTTCTACGAGGTCGCTGTTTGCAAGAATTTCAACTTCGCCGATTTCGGGGATGTCGATCTTGTCGCCAACGTGAACGGTATTGCCGGCAGAGACATAGGCGGCCAGATAGCAGCCCATAGCGCCCTGGATACCGCAATCCCACAGACCCCAGCGAGTGCAGATGCCGTTCTCAAGATAGGTGGTCATGCCGGAAGGCGGGCAGAAACCGGTAATGGTTACGTCCTTTGCAGTCAGACCCTTATTCTGGGCGGCACCGCACTGTCCAGGAAGAGCAGTGGAGTCGTTGCAGATGATCAGGTCGATATCCTTATAGGTATCAAGAATGGATTCGCCGACAGTAACAGACTGGGCAGGATCCTGGTTGGAATAGAAAGGCTCGCTTACGGCTACCCAAGAAGGATATTTTTCTTTGATGTAAGCATCGCCAGCCACATACCAGCTGTTCTGGTCAGCAACGGAAGGATTGGAGAAGTGCCATACATATTTGACTTCGCCGTTGACGTCCACTCCGCGTTCCTTCAGAGATTCAACGCCCATTTCGACGAGCATCGGTCCAAGGACGGAAGCGGTTCCCTGAGAAACCATCAGAGCACGGGAATCAGGAGATACGTCAGAGTCCCAAGTGCTGACATAGATGCCGGCAGCCTGAGCTTCCTGGAGTTTCTCATCCAGAGCGGTAGCATCAACAGAGGAGATGCAGATAGCATCCACGCCCTTGTCAATGGCCTGCTGGATCAGGTCCAGCTGGGTGGTAACAGAAGCTTCAGGTGCACCAATGTAATCGACCGTCAGGCCCCAGTCAGCTGCATACTTCTGGGCGCCGTCATTTGCTGCCTCGAAGAAGGAGTTGCCGGATACTTTCGGGATGAAAGCAACGGTCATGCCGTCAACGGGGCTCTTGCCGTCTGCCATTGCGGTGCAGGCGAGTGTGAGAACCACACACAGTGCAAGGATCATAGCCAGGACTTTTTTCATGTTGAGTTTCCTCCTTTATTTTTTTTATCCCAAAAGGTGCTTTCCACGGCACCTCATGAAATACGTGGAGCATCAGGCGGAAAGCCGTTTCTTTTTGTTTCTGAACAGCGAGGAGAGCATATGCTTTCCTGCAATTTCACGCCCGAGAACAACAAGAACAAGAATTATGCCTACAGGAAGGTCAAGGTTCTGCGTACTGACCTTAAAGCAGAGAGGCAGTCCATACCGAAGAATGCAGATGATAAGAGAAGCGAGAACAGTTCCGAGAATGCTTCCTTTTCCTCCGGTATTCAGCGTTCCGCCAAGAACCACAGCGGTGATAATAGCCAGCGTATATCCGGAACCCAGATTATATTTTGCGCTGTTTACGTTTGCTGTAAGAAGCGTTCCTGCCAGTGCAGCGCTGACGGCAGAGAGAATGTAGGTGCTCATGATGATCAGCCGGGTATTGATTCCGGAGTATTCCGCAGCCTGCTGGTTTACACCTATAAGATAGAGCCGTTCTCCATATTTTGTACAGTGAAGAAGCCAGGCACAGAAAAGGATTAATACGATGTAAATTACGATCTGAGTCGGAAGCCCGAAGAGCGTTCCTTTTCCAAGAAAGCGATAATCTACAAATTCACCGGAGCTGGTTTTTGCCGGAAATCCGCTGATGCCCTGGTAGGCCGGCGTTGCTGACATTCCGGATACCAGAAGAGCGAGTCCGGAATAGAGAAAGCTTCCGCCCAGGGTGACAACCATCGGCTGAACACCGCAGTATGAGATGAAAAATCCGCTGAGTGCGCCGCAGAGGGCAGCGACAATAACTGCGCAGATAACGGCAACCCAAATGTTCAGACCGGCATCGCTCCAGAGCACACCCTCAATAATACTGGTCAGACCGATAATGGATGCTGCCTGGATGTCGATTCCTCCGGTAATCATGACCAGTGTGACAAACAGGGCAATAATGCAGACGCTGATGTAATTGACAATACTGGTCATGATGGATGCAGGACGCAGAAATTTCGGATTTGCTGCACCGAATATGACAAATTCTAAAATGAGAAAGACAAGCAGGAAGGTTTCCCAGCGCTTTAATACTTTTTTAATCATATTCACAGATTGCCGCCTCCTTCCACTGTCCGGGACAGAAGGCGTTTTCTTCTGGCCATTTCAATGGACCGCCGCTGTGCAAGAGCATCTACAACAACGATGACAATCAGCATTATTCCGGTAATGGTGTTGTCATAGGTTGAAGGAAGGCCGATAAAGACGAGAAGCCGGCTGATGGAGGACATGATCACCGCACCGATTGCAGCGCCGACCATGTTCCCAAGTCCACCGGAAAGGGAAATTCCGCCGAGTACACAGGCAGCTATTGCCGTCATTTCATATCCGTTTCCGGCAACGGTCATAACCTGTTTATACTTTGAGGCAAAGACAAATCCGCCCAGACCGGCAAACATGCCGCATAGAATATACGCCAGAAGCTTTGTACGGAAGACGGAAATGCCTACCAGATTTGCACCGCCGGGATTGTCGCCGACAGCGATAAAATACTTGCCCTTCCTGGTCCTGGTTAAAAGGATATGGGCAATGGCGACAATTACAATTGCAAGCGCATAATAAAGAGTAATGCCCGCAAATAATACCTTATTGCCGTAGACAGCGATGGTTCCTCCAAAGTTTTCAACGGTGCGTCCGTCTGAAACGATATAAACAAGGCCGCGGATTACACCATTGGTGCCAAGGGTAAAAATGAGGGAAGGAACCCCGAACCAGGCAACGCCGATGCCGTTTACCAAACCGATTACTGCCCCGACGGCAAGGACGACCAGAAGCATCTTGCCCATGCTTCCGCCCTGCTGTGCGATCAGACCGGTGATTGCGGCTGTAAGTCCCAGGGTAGCCCCGATGGATACGTCAATCTCCCCTGTCATAATGACAAAAGCGATGCCGATGGCCAAAAGGGTGTACATGGTGGCGGTATTAAAGCTGTTGATAATATTGCTGTAAGTAAGAAAGTTTGGATCTGCAATGCCGGTTATCAGAAACAGGATGATCAGAAAGATCAGGCTGGAGATCCACCGTGCTTTAAATAGGTTCTTAAGTTTCGTCATTCTGACACCGCCTTTTTCTGTACAATTCCGAAAGAGGCACTTGTCAGGGTATCCTGCGTGATTTCATCGTGGGTGAATTCACCATTGACTCTTCCCTGGAATACTGTAATGGCCCGGTCGGCCAGTTCAACGATTTCCTCAATATCAGAGGAAACCATCAGAACGGCAACGCCGGAATCTTTCAGCTGATGAATAATCTTATAAACATCGCTTCTGGCGGCGGCATCGATACCGCGTGTGGGTTCATCAAGGATCACAACCTTCGGCGATGTGGAAAGAGATCTTGCAATGACCACTTTCTGCTGATTGCCGCCGGACAAGCTGCCGATCAGGTCTTCGAGAGATACTATTTTAGTTCGGAATTCATCTACATACTTCTGCGATATCTGATTCTGGCGGCGCCGGTTCATATTCAGCTTGCCGATTTCAGACGTGCCGAGAAGCGCGGAAGTTGTATTGGAAGAAATGGACCGGATTTTAAACAAACCGTGATAATGGCGGTCTTCCGGAACAAAATTGAGGCCTTCCTTTAAAACACGGCTTGTGGAATGACCGGTAATATCCTGACCGTCAAGGAGCACATGGCCGCTCAGGGTTTTATCCCTTCCGAAAATGGTGCTGATCAGTTCTGTACGGCCGGCACCGACTACACCTGCAATTCCGAGAATTTCTCCCGGATAAAGATCGAATGAAATATTGCTGAACCCGTATCCTGTCAGGTTTTGAACCTGGAGGACCGGTTTGAGATCATCGTAGCGGACAGGAACATAATCGCCGCTGCCGTAATCGTGAATCTGTGCATCCTTGGGGAGAAGTCCCTGAATGAGCATCTCCCTTGTAAACTGTCCGACGGGGCCCTTCAGGGTAATGCACCCATCGCGCATGATGGCCACATCGGTAGCAATTTCGAAAACCTCATTGAGCCGATGTGTAATGTAGATCATGCTGATGCCTTTTCGCTTCAGATCCTGAACGACTTTGAACAGGGACTGCACTTCACTGAAAGTCAGTGCGCTTGTCGGCTCGTCCAGAATGAGAACCTGTGCTTCCCGCATGAGGCCGCGGAGAATTTCTACAAGCTGCTGCTCGGCAATGGAAAGGGTATTTGCCTTGCGCTGCAGATCCAGATGGAAACCGAGCTCTTTCATATGCTCGGAAAGACGTTTTTTGAGTTCCAGAGTGCTTTCCTTGAACCCCATCAGGATATTTTCCAAGACGGTCATGTTCGGGAAAAGAAGAGGCTCCTGCGGAACTAGGTAAATGCCTCTGGCGAGAGAGGCAGCCGGGCTGCCGAGACGGCAGGGCTCTCCATCCATAAGGATTTCGCCGCCGTCTGCCTGATAGATGCCCATGATAATTTTTACCAGCGTGCTTTTACCAGCACCGTTTCCGCCGATCAGGGCAAGAACAGCACCTTGAGGAATGTCCAGATCAATTCCTCGAAGAACAATATTATTTCCAAAGGCTTTTGTAATGCCGCGTACGGAGAGCCTGGGCTTGGATACGGCAGACTCGTTCAAACGACATCACCTCCATCATTTGACAAATGTCTGGACAAAAACCAAACTTACGATTTTATGATACAACCCAGCAGTGCATTTGTCAACTGTTCAAACAGAAATTTCAATAAATAGCAAGTTTGTTTTTTGTCTTATACGGAG
>OCTW011557613.1_pt1 | contig 10909 bp, 6 predicted proteins | sample 1539671 | NCBI WGS metagenome assembly OCTW01 (sample SAMN02144230, study PRJEB22623) | gut metagenome | biome: sheep rumen | host: Ovis aries | place: New Zealand | reverse complement strand
GTTCTAATTTCATCAATAACTCTAAATTAAATGCCGGCCAAAACACTGGAGGGGGTGCAATCTTTTTCAGATGCGCAGCTAATGGAGCAACTGCTATGGTGGATAATTGTAATTTTACCAATAATTATGCTCGTTATAATGATTTTGGCGGCGGAGCAATATGTATATTGGGTGCTGGATCTGTAAATTATTGTAATTTCATAAATAACTCTGTATATTCACGTAATTCTCAAGTTTCTGGTGGCGGAGCAGTTTATTTCTATAATGGAGGTTCAGTTTCAAATTCCAATTTTGTTAATAACTCAAGATTTGGTGTAACATTAACTCCTGGTGGTGGAGCAGTATTCTTTGGGAGTAATGTGGCTGGAAGTACTGGATTGGTTGAATATTGTAATTTCACTGATAATTTTGCAGATGGGCACGGGGGTGCTGTAGTCTTTATTCGTTCAGGGATTGTGGACAATTCCAATTTCACTAATAACAGTGTAAGGGAGGGGAATGGTGGAGCAGTATACTTCCATTCCTCTGTTGGCGAGGTTTCAAACAGTATCTTCATTAACAATGCCGCAAAAGACGGTAGCGGTGCTGGAATTTATATTAACTCCGGAGCAAGTGCAATTGTTGAAAACTGTAAGTTCATAAATAACCGTGTAGGGTATTATGGAGGAGCCGTTTCCGGTTCTGCCTGTGTGGTGACCAATTCCAGTTTTAAAAATAATTTTGCTAGCCTGAGTGGAGGGGCCCTTTCGTTAAATTCTGGAAACGTATTATATTGTAATTTTATAAACAACACAGCTAACAGAGGCAGTTATGCAGCAGGGGCAATAAGATTCGTCTCTGACGGTATAGTTGATTATTGTAATTTCACCAATAATTATGCGAGGAGTTCCGAGTACAGTGCGGGAACAATATCATTTGTGTCTAAAGGCACATTGTCCAATTGTAATTTCAACAATAGCTTTGTGATGGGGGATACCTCTTTATGGGCTGCTGGAGCGGTCATGTTTGCTTCAACAGGTACTGTAACAAACTGTACATTTACTAATTGCAGTTCAAAATCCAACAGAAGGGACGCTTCCGGAGCAATACTTTTCCTGTCTGATGGTAAGGTGTATTACAGCAGCTTTGTAAACAACAGTGCTACTGCTGAGATTTCTACACCGGGTTCATATGGTAGTGGAGCAATCTGCTTTAGCGGCACTTCATCAGTAGGTGAGGTTTACCATTGTAATTTCACAAATAATGCTCTGTATAGCTATAATGGAGGAGGAGCCATAAGATTTGCAGGCACAGGTATCGTGGTTAATTCCACTTTTACCAATAACTCCGCCAATTATTATGGAGGTGCAATATATTTCGCCGCCAAAGGTACCGTTGACAGTTCCAACTTCACATACAATCGTGCAAAAATAGGTTCAGCAATTTATTACTACAATCCGGGTGAAAGTAAAATTACCAATACAGTTTTATTAAAAAATAAGGCGGATGCCAAATCATTTTCAATTGAGCAGAGTGCAAACGTATTCACCATCACATTTTCAGGTAACGACAATCACTTGAATGCGATTTATACAAGAAATGATGAGGCTTTGGAATTTGAAAACGTTACATATTGGGGAGCTAAAGGCATTTCAAACACAGGATCAAAGATATCCTCTGCAAATTCAAATGAACCGGGTCAAAACATTACAGTATCAATTTCCCATGATGATATTTCTGTGGTGGATGGTGTTTTAGTAACTGATGAAAACGGTCAGATAGTCCTCACCATGCACACTGCAGGCATTTTCAACATCAATGTCAAACACGATGATGATGAATATTACACTGCCTCAATCCACAGGACAACCCTTGAAATTTCAGGAAATGAGACTACCACCAAGTTAAATGTGGAAAAAACAGCTATTGGAATTAAATTGATAGCGAAAGTCGATGCCAAGGTAAATCCTGCAATGGGCAACGTGACATTCACCTTAACCGACAGTGAAGGAAGAATGGTGTACGTCCGTAATGTTTATTTAACAAATGGTGTGGCTGAATGCAATGTCATTCATTTGCAGGCCGGAGTATACAATATTACAGCAGTTTATAATGGTAACCGCACCAACTGGCCTTCAAAAGACAGTTTAATCTACTCATACAAGTATGATCCTATAATTGTAATCGAAACCGAATCCATCAAGCAGGGGCAGGTGGAGATAATAAACGTCACACTCAATGGAAACAAACCTGATTCAATCAATGCAACCCTAATTAAAGATGGTTACAGTCAAACTTACACAATCAAAAAAGGTCAATTGATATTGGAAAACCTGGAAACAGGTGTTTATACCATTATTGTATCATACGAAGGAGATGATGAATATGAAGCCAGTTCAAACTCATCAACATTCCATGTTGTTAAAAATATGGATTATATCATTAATATTAAAAGCATAGTCACAACAAATGGTGTTGTAAACATCACTGCCGTAGGCGATTTCAACAATTCCGAGATTGGCGGAAGATTTGAATTCCTCCTTCCAGGCAACCAAGTCCTTCGTCCATTTTTAAATAAAGACAATAAAACCTGGTGGTTCATGTACTACTTCGGAGGAGAAGGAGTATACGATGTTAAAGGACAATACATTGGATTCAATCAAATTACAGTCAATAATGGAACTGTAACAATCAAAGCGATTAACAGCACTTATGAAATCAAATTGGATGTCACTGTCGCAAGTTACGCAAGCAACACCACCATAAAGGTGACAGTTCCGGGCGAACTTAAGGATAATGTGAACCTGACAATTGACGGCATTTCATACACAATCAAGATTGCTGATAACGGCACAGGAGTGCTGAACATATCCACATTATCAGCAGGCAATCATTATATTCAGGCCACCTCTGGAAATGAGTTTTATGCAACTAAAACCAATTCCACTATGATTGTTGTTCCAAAAGCCACTCCAAGCGTTATTGTTGATGCACCTGCCACAATTGCACCGGGAAATAATGTAACAATCACTGTCAGTGTCCTGAATGTTAGCGAAGGTTATGTGACAGTCATCATCAACGGCAAGGAAACTACATTGGCAGTTGGAAGCGAGGGCAATGCAACATTAAACATTACCGATGTCCAGCCGGGTCAGTACAATATCTCAGCCAAATTCTTTGGAAACGATAACTTTACAGAAGCACAAACAAAAGAAAACGCTACTTTGAATGTTCCTCTTTTTGATGCATCAATAAGTGTCATAAATATCACAGTCAGTGATAACAACAATGTAACAATCACTGTTAAGGTAAATAAAGCGGATGCAACAGGCACTGTCAACATAACCTTGCCGGACGGTAAAAACGTCACTGCCAAGGTCATTGATTCTATTGCAGTTGTCAATCTTGGAATTTTACAGAACAATGTTGAAAATTACACTTTGCTGGTCTGCTATTCCGGTGATGAAAAATATTGCGCAAACGCTACAACAGCCAACTTTAAGGTGGGCAAGTTAAACAACGCCACAGTCATTATCCATATACATCCCGGACATGTTAGCGAATACACTACAATAACAGTATTCGTTCCAGAGGGTGCTGATGGCAACGTTACAATCAGTGTTGATGGAAATAATATCGCTCCGGTTATCAAAAATCCCGACGGATCATTTACCGTTGATGTGATGACAACCTTAGGTGTTCATGAAGTCGTCGCCAAGCTAGTGAATGATACAGGATACAGGGATACAACAAACACTTCAAGCTTCACAGGAAGGGATGTTGTGGACCATGTCATTGAAATCACAGTGATTCCACGTCAATACGGTGAAAATACAACAATCATAGTCGATGTTCTTCCGGAACTTAAAGATAATGTTAATTTAACCATCGACGGTGTGGAGTACAGTATTGCTATTAATGAACATGGAAGTGGTGTTTTAAACATTTCCTCATTGGCTGCAGGCAATCATTTGGTTGAAGTGACTGCGGGCAATTATAAATACATTACAAAAAGCAATTACACAAGTTTCAAAATAGATAAGGTCCATCCGATAATCAATATTCTTGTTGATGCCAATGGTCCTGGAGAAAATATCACAGTCACAGTTGGAATTGATGAGAAAGCCACAGGAAGAATGGTCATTACAGTTGACGGTGCAGATCATGTTGTCGATGTCATCGGTGGAAAAGCCACCTATACTGTTGTGAACGCCCAACCGGGTAAACACAATGTTTCTGCAATGTATCTTGGAGACAATAACCATACAGAATCCGAAACTGTCAAATCAGAATTTGTCATTCCTGTTTTCAACACATCAGTTAATGTTATCCATGTGATAGTGGATAAAGATAATAATGTGACAGTTGTTGTCGCCATTAACTATGCTGACGCAACAGGCACTGTCAATATAACCTTGCCAAATGGCCAAAATCTAACAGCTGATGTTGCCGGCGGTGTTGCAGCCATTAACCTGGGAGTATTGGTGAAAGCGGATTATGCTTTGGATGTCACATACTCAGGCAATGATAAGTATGCAGGCAATTCAACAGTTGCAAAATTCACTATCGGCAAATTAAACAATCTCACAGCGAATATCAATATCGTGGCCGGCAGGTATGGTGAAAATACCACTATTACAGTCATAGTTTCAGATGATTTCACTGGAAACGTGACAATAAGTGTCGATGATGTTGAATATCAGGGTGTGAAAGTTCAAAACGGCATCTATGCAGTTAATGTAACAACTGCTGTGGGAAGGCATAATGTAACAGCCAATCTTGTAAACGACACAAAATATAATGATGCAACCTTAAAAGATTCATTCATAGGTCTTCCTGTCGATGATTATGACATTAATGTCACTATCGCTAAGGATACAGTTGAAATCAATGTTCCTTCTCAACTCAAGGACAATGTAACAGTAATCCTGGATGGTGTCAAACGTGATGTGGCATTTAATGATAACGGCACTGGAATTTTGGACATCTCTGATTTGCCAAGTGGGACTCATCAGATAACAGTTTCCACAGGCAATGAGAACTACACAGCAAAAACATATCATGCCACATTCATAAAAGAGCATGATGATCCGGACTACAATGATGCGGATATAGTAATCGATTTGGACAACAGAACATTAAACATCATATTGGATAAAAATGCCACAGGAAATGTGACAATTATCATTGATAATGTCACATATGCTGCTAATGTTGCAGATGGCGTTGCTAAATTTGACTTGTCCAACTTGTCATCTGGAGAATATCCTCTTAGGGTTGAATACTCTGGAGATTCAAATAACTATCCAATTTCCGTGAATACCACAATCACCCTTCCAAAACTGGATACTCCAATGAACATTACTGTAGGCAACAATATTGTCATCACTGTTCCGGCAAATGCCACTGGAAACATAACAATCTATGCTAATGGCAATATCTACACCTCAGAAATTAAAAATGGAAATGCAACATTTGCCTCTGGATTGACCGGCACAATAGTTGCAGTTTACAATGGAGACAATAATTACCTGGCCAATAATACGGTATTCAATATTCCTGAACCTGTGGTTACCTATAGGATTGTTGCTAAAAATCTGGTAATGTTCTATCTTGACGGTTCCCAATACACTGCCCGTGTTGTTGACAGCAATAACAATCCTGTTTCAAAAGCCACTGTAAAGATATCAGTCAACGGTGTAACATATCACCGCACCACTAATGCCAACGGTTATGCTTACCTTAAAATTAAACTAAAACCTAAGACATACAAGGTAACTTCGGAGTTTAATGGAATAAAAGTCACCAAAAAGATTAAGGTAAAACATGTGGTTTGGGCTATTAAAACTAAAAAAATCAAGAAATCCGCCAAAAAGGCTTCCATTAAGATTCTTGTAAGCGGTCCTAAAAAGAAAACCCTAACCAAAAATGTGAAGTTCAAGTACAAAGGCAAAAGAAAGGTTAAGGTTAACTTCGGAATCGAGATGAAAAAGCAGAAAGTTAAAGTCAGATTCAAAGGCAAAACCTACAAGGTCAAGGTGAAATCCAATGGTAAGGGTACCTTTAAACTCAAAAAGAAGACTGCCAAAAAACTTAAAAAGGGCAAAAAATACAAGACCAAAGTCAAATTCAAGGGATCAAAGATTTACAGCAAGGTTAAAGTTAAAGTCAAGTTCCTTAAAAAGACTTATAAGGTAAAAACCAACAAGTTTGGTGTCGGCAAGTTCAAAATAAACAAAAAAATGATGAAAAAGCTTAAGAAATACAAGAAATTCAAGAAGGGCAAAAAAATAAAATACACAATAGCCTATAAAAACGATAAGATAAAAAAATATGTGAAAGCAAGAAAATAGGGGATTTCACAATTCCCTTTTTAAATTTTTTTTGGAATAAAATTTTAACACTATTTTTATATATGATGAAAAAAATAATTATATTCAGTTATTTTATATAATTAAATATTAGGAGATTAATCATGGCAAAAAAAGATAATAAGATTTCTATGCCTCAAACCGGTGCAGGTTTAGTAAGATACTTTGATGAAGAAAGTTTAGGTCCAAAACTTTCACCTGAACACGTTATTGTTGCTGTTGTTATTTTAGCAATCTTATGTTTCGTTTTAAGATATTCTGCTTAAGAATATTTTAAACATTTTACTACTTTTTTTATGGATTTTCATGTTGACAAAAAGAATTATTCCATGTCTAGACTGTGACCTGCAGGTTCCGGAAGGCCGTGTGGTTAAGGGTGTTGAGTTTAAGGAAATCAAATATGCAGGAAACCCTGTTGACCTTGCAACACGCTATTATGAGGAAGGAGCAGATGAAGTTGTAGTTTTGGACATCACCGCTTCACATGAACGCAGAGCCACAATGGCAGATGTCATTGACAGACTCACCGAGAACGTTTTCATGCCGATCTGTGTAGGGGGAGGAATAAGGAAAGTTGACGATTACATTAAAATGCTTAAGGCCGGAGCGGACAAGTGCTCAACCAACACCGCAGCCATCAAGAACCCTGAACTTCTCACCGAAGCATCCAGGGTTGTAGGATCACAGGCTGTTGTAATCGGAATCGATGCCAAAAGAAGATATGTTTCACATCCCGATGACGCCAAGGACAAGACTGTAATCGAAACCGAAAAGGGCTACTGCTGGTTTGACACAAGCATCTATGGCGGACGCGAATTTACGGGCATTGATGCTGTCCAGTGGGCAGTGGAATGTCAGGAGCGCGGAGCCGGAGAAGTGCTTTTGACCAGTATGGACGGTGACGGAACCCAGAACGGCTATGACATTGAACTCAACAGGACAATCAACGATGCGGTAGACATTCCGGTGATTGCAAGCGGTGGTGTGGGCGAGCCAAAACACATATTGGAAGTGTTTGAAAAAACCGATGTTTCAGCGGCTCTTGCAGCAAGCATATTCCATTTCAATCAATATTCCATAGGCACCGTCAAGGAGTACCTTAAGAAAAACAATGTGGCTGTTCGCTTATGATTATCAAAGCTCCCATCAACCTGGATTTGACAATCAATTCAGGCCAGACCTCACAGCCTCCATGGAGACTGCATGAAGACACATTTTCAAATGCCGTAAATGTTGACGGCAAACCTCTTGTTTTTAAAGTAAAGCAGTCTGGCGAGTATCTTGATTTCAATCTGAATGATGAAAAAGCCGTTTCCAAACTTAGATACATATTTGACTTGGATTATGACTTAAGCAAGTTCTACAGATATCTGGACAATCAGCCGGAACTTGAGGACATGTCAAGGTTCTGCAACGGATTGAGACTCTTTCTGGCAGATGATCCCTTTGAGTGTGTAATCTCATCGATATGCTCTGCAAACAATTCCATCAAAAGATGGACCAAATCGATTTCTCTCATCAAGCAAAAATGGGGAAAACAGCACATGGATTACTGCATGTTTCCTCAAAGTAATGTGCTTGCAAAAGCATACTTGGATGATGAAGAGGAATTTAATTTGTCAGATATTAAAGATATTGAAAGCTGTGAAAATAATCTTAAGAATTGCGGTGTGGGATATAGAGCACCATACATGAGAAGGGCAAGCGAGTTATTTACACTTGAAATGGACCTTTCGGAAATTTTCAAGATGAGCTATGATGAGGCCTTTGAAACAATACTTGAGGTGCCGGGCGTAGGTCCCAAAGTGGCTGACTGCATATTGTTATATGGGTTTAACTTCAGGGAAGCCTTTCCGTCCGATGTTTGGATAAAAAGGATAGTTTCACACCTTTACTTTGACGGAAAAGACATCAGCGTTTCAAAGGTTCGTGAATTTGGAATGGAAGAGTTCGGCAAAAATGCGGGATACGTTCAGCTGTACATGTTCCATTATGCCAGAATGAGCGGGCTCATGAGCAAATTAAAAAAATAATTATTTTTTCATTAATCTTAATGGATTTTTAGATAATTGATCTAATAATGAAAAAACTTCTTCGCTTTTCTTTTTAGAGGAGTTAACTTTATTTAATCTAAATTTTCTTTTGAAATAATCTGCATGATTTCTATTATTTCTCAATATCCTTAATTTTTCTCCAAGTTCATTTTCTTTTCTGAAAGGAGAATTTTCTAGTTCTCTAATCAAAGTTCCATGTGAATCTGTGGAAGGTAAATGTTTTCTAAACGAAGTTTCATAATAATCTTTCACTGAATTAAATACTGAATAATAATAGCGTGTTGCAGAAGAACGTTGATACTCTTCACTATTGGAATAACTTCTCAAATGATTTCCAACATCATAGAATTTTTCAAAGTTAAATGAACTCATAATTACCATAACTCCACACAAACTAAACCATTGATATTTTTTGAAAATTTGGATAAGTATAATGGTTCATTTTTAAATTTTTTTAACTTTTCATAATCTTCATCAAATGAAATCCCTTCAATATAAATCATTATGAAATCCAATTCATTTAACTCTGGATCTTTACAAAATTCAATAATTTTCTTATAATCGGGAAAGTAATCATTAATTAGTGGTGTTATCTCGTTAATGAATCCCAAAATATTTTTATGTTGTTCAATGAAACTCTTAACACTATGGATTTCGTGAATATCGTAAGTTTTTGATAATCTTTCAAATTCCTCATCAATATCGGGTTTAATTGACAATCCGGTGTATGCATTTTCCTTCGGTATCTGCATAACAAGTCTTGGTGAATAATTTTTTTGCATAATTTTTACCTCATAATTTTATTTAATCATTAATTATAGTTTGCATACTTTAGTATATATAATTTTCATTTTAAATTACTCCAATTTAATAAAATAAAAGCAATATTGTTCTTTAATCATAAAATAATTGACGCATGTCTAAATAAATATTCTAATAAAAATGATTATATCTCTCAAAATTAATATATTATTTTAATGGAAAAGAAAAATCTGATATTAGTAATCTGCACTGTATTGTCATTTTTCACAGTTTTTGCGGTAAACGCAGTTACAATTGTAATTCCATCAATCGCTTCTGAATATCACATGAGCAATATCATCCAGAACTGGGTTACAATCATATTTCTGCTTGTAGTGGCCGTTCTATCAGTTCCGGCAGGTCAGATTTCAGGAAAATACGGCCTTAAAAAGGTAACCATTGTAAGCGTAATTCTGTTTATAATCATTTCAATAGCAAATGTCCTTGTAACTTCTCAAGAACAGTTCCTCGCATGCCGTTTAATTCTTGGAATATCCTTGGCATTCATAAACGTCACCTCAATGGCAATGATCGTATCGGCGTTTCCTCCAGAGGAGCGGGGAACCGCACTTGGAATAAACATCACGGGAGTGTATATTGGACTGTCACTGTCTCCTGTATTGGGTGGAATCCTAAATTATAATCTTGGATGGAGATCAGTGGTTCTATTTGGCGTGCCGTTCTTATTCGTTATACTAGTACTGCTTTTAACAAGAATCAGTGATGAATGGATAACATTCAAAGGCATTCCAATCGACATAAAGGGATCCCTTTCCTACGGTGTCGGAATGGCGCTTTTCATGTACGGCTTTACCATACTAAACACACAACAGGGAATAATTCTAACAGTCCTTGGAATAGCCATTCTTGTCGTGTTTGGAATAATTGAGCTTAGACAAAATCATCCCGTATTCGACATAAGATTTTTCAAAAACCACAAGTTCCTTTCAGCCAACTTTGCATCACTTTGCGCATACCTTGCAACATATGCGGTAACAACCATCCTAAATTACCATCTTCAGTACATCAAGGGATTGGATTCACAGACCGCAGGCATAATACTTCTTGCGGCACCATTGTGTCAGGTGGTGCTTGCGCCAATCGCAGGCAGACTGTCCGACAAATTCGTTCCACAGATTCTTGCAGCCATGGGAATGGCATTGGGTACAATTTCACTATTCCTGTTTTCATCCCTGAACGCTCAAACCCCGATGTTATATCTCATCATATCAATGATTGTCTATGGAATCGGTTTCGGATTGTTCTCACCGCCAAATACAAATGTCATAATGGGTTCGGTTCCGCCAAAGGACACTTCAATCGCATCAGCATCGGTTGCAACAATGCGTACCGTGGGCCAGGCAATGAGTATGGGCATATTGACACTGGTATTTGCATTTGTCATGGGTGATGTTCCGATAATTGAAAAATACTATCCTCTGCTCACTCAAAGCTGTCAGATAACATGCATAATATGTGTGGTGTTGTGTGTATTGTCAGTTTTTGCCTCATTTGTTGGTTTTAAATCACAAACTGAATTTTAATATTTTAGTATGGCTGATTTGGGATGAGTCTTCTTTTGAGTGGATTTTATGTGAGATATTCCTTTAACGTACTGATTTTTCTCAGTTAGTAATCTTTTGAGAGTTTATTGATTTCCTGGTTGATATTCAATGAATTTTCTAATCCGATGTATGTATTTTC
>OCTW013421889.1_pt1 | contig 10911 bp, 3 predicted proteins | sample 1539671 | NCBI WGS metagenome assembly OCTW01 (sample SAMN02144230, study PRJEB22623) | gut metagenome | biome: sheep rumen | host: Ovis aries | place: New Zealand | reverse complement strand
CTGCTCGCCCTCGTCGCAATGGCGGGGCAGGCAAAAAAGACTATCGTATGGGAAAACCCATCTGTTGCTTATTCAGCCATTCCGTATTTTCAAATCCAGAAGGTGGAAATGACGAAGGAAAAGACAGCCATGTATGTCAGGATGGCTCTTTTACCAGGTTATGGCTTCCGAATCAGCGAAGACAGTTATCTGCAAACAAATGGGAAGCAGTATCGCATCATTGGAAGTGACAGCATACCATTGGGAGGAGATTACATTGTTCTCGACGATAGCGGAAGGAAAGACTTCGTTCTCTATTTCAAACCCTTACCTTTGGACACGAAGGAATTTGACTTCTTGGAAGGTTTGGCGAAAGGCGACTACAAGGTGTTTGGCATCCACGACAAAGACTATACGATTCCTCCCGCTTCAGTTCCAAATGAATACATGGCCGATGATGACGAGGAAGGATTGGCGGAACTGAAGTTCGACGCTACGCCAGCCACCATTCATTTCAAGTCGTTGAACTATCGTAAGGGAATGAACACGAAGATTCAAGTGCAATATGTAGATTTGAAGAATCCTGCAAAGCCTATGGATGTCTACACGAATCTGAATGATGATGGTGAAGCCAGTCTTAGCCTCCCCATCTGCCTGCCTCAAATTGTGTGGATCGATATCACTAACATTCCATGGAGTTCAATGGGGTGTGTATATCTTTCACCAGGTAAGGAAGTGACCGTCCTTGTTGATATGTTGCACGATGACAGCAGGGCCAATAGCAAGATTGTAGGTGCCAAAGGCTATTACGCCAAGTTTGGCAAAGATTGGCGTCAGTCAGCTTTTGACAAGAAAACAGAAAATGGTCCTCAGAAACCTACCGTTAAAAAGGAAGACATTCACGATGTGCAGACGCTGATAAGATATTGTGATGAAGAACGGGAGAACTACGGCAAATGGGTCAAGAATTCAAACTATAGCAAGGCAATCAAAGATTATTTGATACAATTCGCATATTCACCGATATTTATGTTTGAAGGCGAACAAGATTCCCTGTCCAAAACAAAGGAGTTTACAGACTATGTGCTTCGCAACTACACTCAAAATCTATACAATAAAAATATACCATTCTATAACACTTTTGTGGAAGGCAGCAAGTACTATGCAATGACAAATACACGAGGCTTCAATGCCGACCTTGCCCGCTATTGCTACTATTTGCCACAGGTGCTTGACTCCAAACAATTGGAGAAACCGCTCATCGAGGACAAGAATCTTTCCGACCTCTACGACAAATATGTAGCCGAATATCAAGCGACCGTTACAGCTAATAAACAAGGGCTTGCCGACAACATCCACTACCTCGATATGACAGACGTGGTTCCCGAAGACATCCTGCAAACAATCCTCGACAAATACAAAGGGAAGACCATACTCATCGATATATGGGCCACATGGTGCGGTCCCTGTAAGTTAGGGCATGAGAAGATGAAACCGCTCAAAGAAGAACTTAGCGACAAGGACATCGTATATGTCTATCTCACCTCGCCTACTTCGAATTACGAGGAATGGAAAAAATACATTGCTGACATTTCTGGCGAGCATTACTTCCTGACCGAAGAGCAGTTGGATGCCATATTCAAACAGTTGGAGGGTACGGGATACCCCACCTACGCCTTCTTCGCTCCGAATGGGGAAAGAACAACCTCTTTCTCTGGCTTCAATCTTGAAGCAATCAGAGAAGCATTGGAGAAAGCGCTCAACAAATAAAACGAAAAGAGCATGAACAAGCAAACCATCATCACCATCCTTTTCATCCTTGCAGTTCCCCTCGCCCCTTGGAGAGGGCTTAGGGGTGAGGCTTCAGTACAAGCAAAAACCTACAAGACCATAAAGGCCCCGGAGTGGATGGCCTGTGTGAATGTCTGGGGTGACGGACTGAAAGCCCAGGAGGTCTTTTTCAGGGATACGGCAACCACCGTACACTTTATCATGGAGTACCCCAAAGGGCAGTATTTCCGCTTCGTCAAGGAGAGCTACCTGATGGACGAGGACGGTCATCGCTATCCCTTGCGCTCGGCAGAAGGTCTGGCGCTCGATACATGGGTGCAGTCGCCTGAGAGCGGAGTGACCGACTTCACGATGCACTTCGAGCCTTTGCCCAAACGGGTACAGGTGTTCGACTTTATTGAGGGCGACGTGAAGGGAGCGTTTATGCTGCTGGGCATCCACGACAAGAAAACCAAACTAAAGGCTCCGACGCTGAAAGCGCTGTCGGATGCCAATCCATACGCCGTTCCTAAAGACTGGTTCAAGACCGACACCATCACCATTCGCGGACGCTTCGAGGGCTACGATGCCGAGAAGGTCGGCTTCTCCTCCATGGAGTGCCTTTATGAGGACGTGTTTGAGAAAGATGCAAACACGCTGGTGTTCGACATTGCTCCCGACGGCACGTTCGAAAAGAAGTTCCAGGCCAGCTATCCTATCCGTGAGATGTTCTTTGCTGAACAAACAAAGATAGGCTTCGACGCGATACCTTTCTTCGCCCGTCCCGGCGAGACCATCGAGGTTATCGTGCGCCCCAATGAACACGGCCAGTACGATTGTTTCTACGGCGATGGCAGCAGCAAGGACGTGGAACGTTGGCTGAAATCCAGTCTGAAGATGAGCGACCTGGCTTACCCCCTACGTATGTTTAAAGGAAAGTTCAGCGAAGCCAACGAGATGATGGAGCGCACGTGGAACAATATGTTGTACAGCTTGCAAAAAGAAGGTCTCCGCCAGCATTTCACTCCCCAGGAGATGCAACTGGCGTTGGCCGACCTGCAGGTGCATTTCACCTATGCCGTGATGGACTATGCGATGTATCACGAGGATGCAGTGAGGAAATATGAGCAACGAGACGGCCGCTATCAAACGGTCATTCTAGACAGTCTGGAATGGAACGAGATATACAAGACGGAGAGCTACAAGGCGCTGCACCGTGTGGATTTCGACAATCCTTTGCTGCTGACCAGCGACAGCTATCCCATCACCCTCAACCGCATCCAGTATGCCTGTCCTGTCAACAGGCAAAAGTACGAAGGGGTGCTGAATGAGAATGGCGGATATGTGAGCAGTCTAGAAAATGCAGAGAAGATTATTTCCAATAATGTTCTGGCCTTGCGAAACCTGATGGGAACAGACCACGATGGCTTTATGGCGCAACTCTGCGCCTATAAAGACATGGCGGGCAGCTTCGACAACTGGCGCAGAGACGAGGATGAACTCCAGCGCGTCCTTGCCGACACAACGATGACTGCCGATGAGCGCAAGGAAGCTGAGGCCTTTTTTCAGTCACCCGGCAAGATGATGCCCCTCTATCTCAGCAGACTTTCTGATGCCTATATTCACCAGAAGGCGGAGGCTTTCTATGTTGCAAAGATGGCACAGACGGAACTGTCCACGCCATTGCCGGCCGATAATCCCTCAGCGGACCTTATCCGAAAGCTCTCTGCCAAATATCCTGGCCGCTTCCTGATGATAGACTTCTGGGGAATGGGCTGCGGTCCCTGCCGCTCAGCCATCCAGAACAGTAAGAACCTGCGGGCAGAGGTTGCCAAGCGAGACGATATCAAACTCATCTTTATCGCCGGCGAACGAACAGCCGAGGGCAGCGAGGCCTATCATAACTACGTGAAGGAATGGCTTGCCGACGAAGAAACCATCTGTCTTTCCAACACCGACTTCACCCGTATGCAGGAGCTCTTCCGTTTCAACGGCATCCCCCACTACGAGACCATCACGCCCGATGGCCGCCGAGTGCGCGATGACCTCAACTTCAACGGCTACTATAACTTCGAATTCACGTTGAACAGGCTGAAAGAGAAATTCAAATAAAAACAAAAAGTATATGAAAAATGGAACACAGAGACTCAGAGCCACAGAGTTTCTTTCTCTTTAGGTTACTTCTAAAAATTCAACAAATCATCTGTGATATCCGTTTCATCCGTGTTCAACATTCTGAATATCAGCGAAATAGGAAAAAATCAATTCTCAAATTCGTGATTAATAGAAAGTCTCTTTAAACAAGACCTCTGAGTCTCAGTGTCTCTGTGTTCAATATATAGAATCAAAAATAACTTTTATGAACAAGTCAACTATCATCACCATCCTGCTCGCCCTTGTCGTAATGACGGGCTGGGCACAGCAAAAAGTATGGGACAACGTTATGACGGGCCATACCAACGTACCCGATTTTAAGGTAACAAAAGTAGCGATTTACGATGACCGCACGGAAGTGTTCCTTCATCTTGAGATGCCTCAGCAGACGACAGGCGAGTCCGTGCCCTTGGCCACCAAGCCTACGCTAACAGCTGACGGGAAGACATACGCCGTGAAAGGGGCCACTGTTATCTCGCTGACCGAGCCCTACACCATCCCGACAGGCGGCAAAGTGGATTTTTCGCTCATCTTCGAGCCCATCCCCGAGAATACATATTTGATAAGCGTGGCAGAGCCCAATTTGTGGAGCATTGCCAACGTGCACGATGCTGACAGCCAGCCCACGGGCATTGCCAATACCTACTGGCGCAACGAGGCAACGGGCGACTGGCTGATAGGATTCACCAAGCAACATGTCATATATAATAATAAGGTGTATGACATCGTCAGCCAGACGGTGAAGAAAGATGCCTATACGCTGACGCTCAACGACGGTACTACTATCCGCATCGGCAAGATAAAAAATGGCCTGCGCCAGATTGCTATAGGCAAAAACAAGGCAATTGTCTGTAGTCCGATAACAGGTGCCGCCCTGCCCGACTATCCTACGAAGGACGCGCGCAAGGGCTTTGTCGATAACGGCTACAACGTGAAGGACAGCGTGACCATCATTGGTTGGCTGAAGGACATGCCGGAGGAGGCCAGGAGGCAAGGCGGTGACTTTAAAGTGAGCGTTATTGACTTCCTCGTTGATGAGGAAGAGACCACATATGCCAAGATGGATTCGCTGGGACGCTTTACCCTGAAGATGCCCCTGCTCAACTCTTCAGAGGTGTTTATCGACAGGAAACGGTTACAACAGCGCACTGTGTTGGAGCCTGGCAAAACCTACTTCCTTCTTTCCGACTTCATGACGGGCCAGACGCTTTGGATGGGTGACGACGTCAGAGTGCAGAACGAACTCGTGGTCTATCCCCACGTCTGGTGGATTAAAGACCGTATCCCAATAGAACAACGTGGAAAGGCAAATGCGATGGAATTCAAGGCAAAAACCGACAGCAGCCGTGCCGCTGCTACAGCCAGCCTCGAAGAGACCATCGCCCAGCATCCCAACCTCTCGCAACGATACATCGACTATGTGGGAGGCTACTATCAGACGGCTCAGGGCGAGTCGCTGATGCAAGGGCGCTACTCGATGCCGAACTATGAACTGCCTAAGGAATACTGGGACTATGTGACCAGGGAATGTTGGCAGAAGGCCATTAAACCTTATACACTCTATCGTGACTTCTTAAATTTCATGGACAACTATCTCGACCAGATTATGCGCTACCGGACGTGGAATGAGTATTGGCCTTATTCTGATTATTTCCATGCATTTGCCTCAAACAATGAGGAACTCGACCTGCTCAACCGATGGAATAACTGGAAGAATGAAGCCAATGCTAAGGTGATGGCCGCACCAGAGAAAGAGAGGGAGAAGGTGGTCGAGAAACTCAACGCCGACAATGCCGACATGATCCAAGAGGTGGACAAGATTCTCTATGGTCCGAAAGGTATGAAAACACATCGCGGAATTAATCTCATCCAACGGATGAAGCAAGATACCTTTGCACTCGACTCCATCGGTGCGGACCAAATTATCAAGGACATCTGGCTCTCGAAGTTGGTTGATGGCATCATTGACGAAACGCATACATCCGTGTCGCCGATGGTCATCGACACGCTGAAGGCTATGGTGAAGAATCACTTTGGCATCGAGCGGATAGAAAAGGCGAACGACTACTACCTTGCCATCGAGAACCGCGAGTTCGACAAACTGGTGCTGAAATCGTCGGATAACCTTGCCGACCTCAGCGAAGGCGAGGCGCTGCTGAAGAAGATTCTCGAACCGTATAAGGGCAAGTTCGTGCTCTTAGACATCTGGGGCACCTGGTGTGGTCCCTGCAAGGAAGCACTCAGCCATTCCACCGAGGAATATGCCCGACTGAAAGACTACGACATCCAATATCTCTATCTCGCCAACAAGAGTCCGCAGCAGTCGTGGGAGAACGTCATCAAGGAGTATAACGTCAGTGGCCCGAACGTAGCGCACTATAACCTGCCATGGGAGCAGCAGGCTGCCATTGAGCGCCACTTGAACGTTCACGCATGGCCCACCTACAAACTCTTCGACCGCGACGGAAATCTGCTTGACCTGAAGGTAGACCCGCGCGATCTCGAAAAGCTGGCTGGCCTGCTGGAACAGATGCAATAAAAAGACGGAAGCTTCCCCCCTCGCCCTGCCGAAGTCTCCCCCCATTGCCCTGCCAAAGTTCCCCCCATTGCCCTGCCGAAGGCTTCCCCTCGCCCTGCCGAAGGCTTCCCCCTCGCCCTGCCGAAGGCTTCCCATCGCCCTGCCGAAGGCTTCCCCCTCGCCCTGCCGAAGGCTTCCCCCCATTGCCCTGCCGAAGGCTTCCCCCTCGCCCTTCGGAGAGGGGGTTAGGGGGTGAGGCTGGGGTTAGGGGGTGAGGCTGTGGTTAGGGGGTGAGGCTGTTAGGGGATGAGGCAGGGTCAAGAGAAAGATCCACAGTCTAAAACCGTCAATCGCAGGCGACAAAGACGACAGATATGGGCGACAAAAGCGGCTGAAAGAAAGAACAAATCCATTGGAATCGTTCAGCAATATCAATGGATTTGTTGAACGAAACCAATGGAATCGTTCAACGAAATCAATGGAATCGTTTCGGATAACTGCCAGTTTTTCTGAGTTTACTTGCCAAATAAATTCAAAAAAACTGGCAGATTTTTTAAGGAAAGACGCCAAGTAAATTTTCCACCAACACCAAACGCCCATCACCCAACAACCAGACCCGTGCAGTCTGATGGGAATGGTTGCCTGAAAAACAGGCCGTGAAACGTTTACTGGGTTTACCGCATTCTTCCCACACTTTGCCACACCAGACCGAACATTGCTCAGACAATCCACTGAATCTGTGGAAGGACCATCGCCTTTGCGTTACGCAGTCCTGCCTTCAGGTTTCTTCTTCCAATCACTGGAAAAAACGGACCGAAAAAGGGAAAATGGCAAAATAGTGTAAGAAAAACACTAAAATGTTTGGCGGTATCAACTAAAAGCACTATATTTGCAACCGAAAACAAACGCTGCTAAAACATTCAACTTATGAACAAACTGCTAAAAAGAGTCTTTTCAATAGTATCGTTGTCGATGATTACAGTGGTTGCCGCGCAGGCCGACGACCGCCAGGAGATGACCATGAGTGACGCACAGGCCATGACGAAGAACGCGCCCTACACCCACGTTTCGGTGCACGACCCGTCGGTGGTGTGGGAGCCTGCGAGCCAGCAATACTACATCTTCGGTTCGCACAGGGCATCGGCCCGCAGCGCGAACCTGTCGCAATGGACGCCCTTCACCGCTCCCTGGTGCGTGCCGGGCGTGAGCGACGACGCCGCCAACAACGAGGCGTTCGTGAACAATCAGACGACCACCGTGACCATTGGCGGTCAGACGGTGAACTTCGGCTCGTACAACGTGATGGCATGGTCGGCAGCGGGGAGCAGCAATCCCGCTTCCTACGACATCAACGGCAACATGTGGGCACCCGACGTTTTGTGGAACAAGAAGATGCAGAAGTGGTGCATGTACCTCAGCATCAACGGCGACAACTGGGCATCGAGCATTATTCTACTCACCGCAGACAACATTGGCGGCCCCTACACCTACCAGGGACCTGTGGTGTTCTCGGGATTCCTCAACACCACCAACATGGGCATCTCCTACAAAAAGACCGACATGCAGCTGGCTCTGGGCACGCTGTCGCAGCTGCCTGCTCGCTATAATCAGGGCTCCAACTGGAAGCGCTACTGGCCCAATGCCATCGACCCGTGCGTGTTCTACGACGAAGACGGACTGCTGTGGATGACATACGGCTCGTGGTTCGGCGGCATCTGGATGCTGCGCCTCAACGAAGACAACGGGCTGCGCGACTACGACTACACCTACGCCAGCGACTACGACACCAGGGGAATGGGCCTGACCACCGACGCCTACTTCGGCAAGCGCATAGCCGGAGGCTACAGCGTGTCGGGCGAGGCCTCGTATATTGAGCACATCGGCGACTGGTACTACCTCTTCGTCACCCACGGAGGTCTCGAGTCGAATGGTGGATACCAGATGCGCATGTATCGCTCTCAGACCGTGGACGGCCCCTACAAAGACCCGCTGGGACAGACTGCCACCTACACCAAGGCGGTGAACAACTACGGCACCGGCGGCGACCGCCACGGCGAGAAACTGCTGGGCAGCTATGGCGAATGGGGCTATCAGGCCGTGGGCGACGACGGAGAAACGGCGCAGGGACACAACTCCATCATCGCCGCTGACGACGGACGCACCTATCTGGTCTACCACACGCGTTTCCACAATCGTGGAGAAGCCCACGAGGTGCGCGTCCATCAGGTGTTCCAGAATCAGGACGGATGGCTGGTGGCAGCGCCCTTTGAATACACCGGCGAGACCACAACCGACCAGGACATCGCCTCGCAGGCAGCCTTCGCCGACGACGAGCTGACGGGCGAATACCAGCTGCTGGAGCACCGCTACGCACTGGACCACACCCAGAAGGAACAGGTGACACCCGTCACCATTACGCTGCACGAAGACGGCACCGTGAGCGGCGAACGCAGCGGCAGCTGGCAGACCGTGGAGGGCACCTCCTACATCAACCTGACGCTCAACGGCGAGACCTACCGCGGTGTAACGATAGAACAGCAGGTGGACCCCACCGTGATGAAGGCCGTGTGTTTCTCGGCTTGCAGCGGCGGCGGAGTGAACATCTGGGGCTATAAGCTCAAAGACGGCTACAATCTGGCCAGGACGCTGGTCAACCTGAAGGTGCCTGTGTATGCCTCGAAAAGAATCAGCAGCAACCAGAATCTGTATGGCATGAGCGTGGAACCGGGCGTTGAGGTGATCTGGACGTCGAGCCATCCCGACATCATCTCCGACGAAGGCCACTACAATCCCGCAGGGCTCACCACAGCCACCGACGTGACCCTGACGCTGCGCCTGCAGACCAAGCACTACTTCTACGAGAAGACATACAAGGTGAAAGCGCAGCCTGAGAGCATACCCGACGGCGACATCACCACCGGTCGTCTGGCCTATTACGACTTCAACGCGGCACCTTTCGTCAACGCCATGAACACCGCGCAGACGGCAACACTGGAAAGCGCCGGCACGGCACTGGCGCCCGCTACCGAGAGCGACCACGAACGCATGGGCAGCTTTGTGCACCAATGGTTCGGCATCAACGGCAACGAGAGCTTCACGGAAATAGAAAACCCGCTGAAGGGGGCCACGCTGAGCGGATTCAGCCTGGCGTTCTGGGTGAAAAGAAACGACGACAACCTGTGGGATGCCTTGTTCGGAATGGTGAACAGCGTGACAGGTGCGCGCCTCTATATGACCGGCAACACCTACATCGGCTTCAACAACAACGCCGGCAACTGGATAGACATGAACTATCCGAACGACGTGGTGACTGACAACATCGGCGTGGGGCAGTGGCATTTCGTGACGCTCTCCGTGTCGGCCACCGACGGCATCAGCCTCTATGTTGACGGCAAGCAGAAAGCCATTTCGACTGCCAATGGCAGTCTGAACGGCAACGCCATCAGCAGCGCATCGAGCTTCGACGCCTCGCTGCTCGTGGAACTGGCCAGCCAGTGCCCCACCCTATGGCTGGGCAAAGGGTCGTTCTGGGGCAGCGCCGACGCCTGTTTCGACGACCTTTTCGTGTTTGACCGCGCACTCACCGCGACCGATGCCGCTGCCCTGAACACACTGGAGAACCGCGTCTACGACTTCCGGCCGCAAGCCACCCTGCCCACAGCCATCCACACCGACGGCATGGCCACGCGGACAAACGGGCAAAACACCATCTTCGACCTGCAGGGAAGGAAACTCGACGCCAGCAAGCGAACCGCCAAAGGCATCTACATCGTCAACGGAAAGAAGACCGTCATCAAGTGACGTTCCGGTCATCGCGTATGATAGAATGAAGGATTCTCTATGGCGCTGATATTCAGGAACGCCTTGAATCAGAGACAGAATTGCGAACAAATATCAGAAATTACCAGAAATAAACATTTACAAATCAAAAAAACAACAATCATGAAGAAGATTCTACAAAACATGCTCCTTATCGGAGCTTTGATGCTGGTGTGCACTCAGGCACAGGCCGACATCGTGGGAAACGAGAACAACACGACGGGCTATCTCGGAGCCTTCAGCGACCCGTTTGTCGTGGAACCCGAGCAGACTCTCTACGTGGAGTTCGTGAACTATTCAAGCAAAGCCCAAAACTGGAACAACTGGCTCGTGGAGGTGAACAACGCAGAGCACGGCGCCGACGGCTACACCCAGTACTTCGTGTTGCGAGCCGACAACGCTGCCATGTCGCCCCAGGGCGTGTCGTGGGAGGACGTATCGTGGTTCACATCGCTTAGAAGCAACTTCAACTGGGACACATTCAAGGAAGACATGGACGGCTCACTGGTGAAGCTCACCGTGAAGCGCTCGGGCAAGACCGTCGACGTGTATGCCGACATAACAGCCCTGTCGGGAACAAGCTATTATGAGCACTTCGTCATGGATTGCGGCGACGGCACGCAGGACATCGTGGTGTATCTCTCGGTAGACGGCTCGCATCTCGACGTGGA
>OCTW011452104.1_pt1 | contig 10911 bp, 9 predicted proteins | sample 1539671 | NCBI WGS metagenome assembly OCTW01 (sample SAMN02144230, study PRJEB22623) | gut metagenome | biome: sheep rumen | host: Ovis aries | place: New Zealand | reverse complement strand
AGCGGTGCCCACATTCTGCTGATTTCTCAAGGAAGCTTTCCTCAAATTCTAACATTTCCCCAAAATTCGCCCTGGCACATACATCCATTAATCGCTCATCATATATAGGACCTTCCGGCGCAAAACCATATGGCCCATAATCCTGTAATTTATGAGACAAATCACCACTAGCCACGTATACTACTCTCCTGTCAAGTTCCTCTACAGCTTTCTTAATCAACATACCATATTCATAATGAGTGTATAAATCAAGTCCCGAAAGACCGGTTCTGACAAGTTTAAAATCCCTATATTTTTTAGTGATATAATAAAGAGGAACCATGGTTCCATGATCCAATAAAGGATCCTTCTCTCCCATAAATCCAGCCGGGAAATAAGTCTTATCTGCAAGATATGCTATATGTTCAACCAATTCTACATCATAGTCAACATAAGTCTTCACATTTCCTGCACCAAAACTTGCAAAAGAACCTCTTGCACCTCTTCCCGATGAGATGTGAAAATAATCAGAATACATCACAGAATGCGGGCTTGATATAATAATCGTATCAGGCTTAAGCTCACATATTTTATCAGCCACACTCTCATATGACTTAATCGTTCTCTCCACCTGCCTTTCGCTTCCTTTTCCAATTTCAGGAACAATCATTGGTGGATGAGGAACTATAAATGCACCAACTATTGACATAATACCCCCCTATTATTCTGTAACTGCACCCTCTTTATCCATTAATCTCTATATCTTCAAAAGCTCCTTTTCTCAACCATACAGACACCTTGCCTGAATCTGTGTAAAATGTGCAATTACCATCTTCCCTTACCTGAACAGGTTCAGTACATTCTCCCATGGCATCATAGAATAGTTCTCCAGCAAACTGCTTTCCAACATACATATCCTTCCCTCCGCCTTCAGCGTTACTCATAAGAACCGCAAGACCAGAATCAGGATGCTCCTTATCACCGCCCCTTGTCCAGCCAACTATATGAAAATCATCAAAGTAATCTTTCTGCTCTCCATAAGCATAAGACTTTCTAATTCTAATTAACCTCTCCAGATTAGGAACTGCCGGTCTATCACGTCCTGGATTGCCGTAAAAATCGGAATAAAAAATACATGGCATTCCAGCCTCTCTAAGAAGAATTATTGCATACGCAAGTGGTTTAAACCAGTCCTGTATAAAGGATTCAAGGCTTTGACCATATTGTGTGTCATGATTATCTACAAATGTAACTGCGTTATCTGGCCTGTACTGAACAAGGGCGTTATCGAATATCATTTTCATATCAAATCCTGCCCCTTGCACCGAAGCATTGTAGAAATTGTAATGAAGCGTAACATCAAATAACGACATCTGATTCTCAACTGTATCAAGATAGTATTGAAGCCTTCCAATATCGCCACTCCAGTATTCTCCAACAGCAGGTAAAGGTATTTTCTTGGCAGTTCTAATTCTCTTAATCATATCTCTATAGAAATCGAATTTGATATGCTTAACTGCATCAAGCCTTACTCCGTCTATGCCAGTTTCATCTATATACCATGAAAGCCAGTTAAATATCTCATCTACAACTTCCGGATTATCCATATCAACATCACAACCCATAAGGTAATCAAAATTGCCATTTTCTATATCAGTTTGCTGTTCCCATTTCTTGCCCGAAAAACAATATAACTGGCCTTTTTCCTTTGTATTTTCATCCCAATCAGTACCAGTAAAACAATTATGATCCCATTGGAATTTACTATACTTTCCTTTTCTTCCAGGAAATGTGAATTTAGACCACACCTTAATCTGTCTCTCACCGCCAGTCACCTGATTTCTGTCATTTTGTGCTACTGTATATGCCATAACATCTTCAGTTTCATCAGCACCAAGGCGGTGATTTAGAACAATATCCGCGTAGACTTTCACCCCTTCTTTTTGAAAAGTTTTTATCGCCTTTATGTATTCTTCTTTTGTTCCATACTTAGTTCTTATAGTACCTTTCTGGTCGAATTCTCCTAGATCATACATATCGTATACGCCATAACCAACATCATCCTGGGATGTTCCCTTATAAGCTGGTGGAAGCCATACACAAGTAACTCCTGCATCTGCTAAAGGTTTGGCTTTAGCCATGCACCTCTTCCACCATATTCCATCGTTGCTAAGATACCACTCAAAATATTGCATTAAAGTCTCATTACACGCCATAATTATTATCTCCTTGATATTCATAAAAAATATTGATACTATTATAACATTTTTTTGCTTTCTCAACACAACTTGGTTCTAGTATAGAACAAAACACCGATTACGATATCAGACAGCAACAACAATATTTTGAAATGTTATCTAGGAAAATGGCTTTCTAAGAATCGCAAGCGCCGCATAATGTAAAATCTCAAACTGCTCCGGCGCAACCTTGTTAAGCAGCACCCTGTGTTCTCTATCCCACTCAGCCAATTCTTCCTCTGAAAGCGAAGCCCCCACACCTCTGCAGGCTCTCATTCTTCCATGCCAGGATTCCTTGGTAAAAGGCACCATGAGATCATATTCCTCATGGTCTTCTAACTCAAAATATTCATAAGCAATATCAGGAATCACAATGGGATGCCTTGTCTCGCCGGCGCCTGACCATTTCGGACTGTACTTAAGAACTAATTCTTCACTTGCACCGGCAATTCTGTCTTCATCCGGCAGCCACGCCATATAAAGAATGAGTAGCTTACCATCTGTCTTCAAAAGCTCTGCAAGCTTCGGCATAACCTTATCATAATCGAAATACCAAAAGCACTGACAGGCTGTAATGACATCAAAGGTCTTAGCCGGAAAATCCAGTTGTTCTGCCGAAACAGTCTGAAAGTCTATCTTCATATCTGAAGCTTCAGCCAGTTCCTTCGCCTGTTCTATCTGTTCCGGTGAAATATCCGTTCCTGTCCACTGCGCTCCGTACTTATACATATTACGCGCAAGCACGCCTGTGCCCGTTCCAATATCAAGAACTCTCTGTCCCTCTATGCACAGGCCTCTTTCTATTATTTTCTTATAAAATTCTTCCGGATAAATATCACGGTACTTGGCATATTCCTTCGAAGTTCTCCCCCAGTCAAAAGCCTTCCCTGAGTCTATCCGTTTGTCACGTGTTTTCATGGTTTTATCCTTTTGTAACCACCCGATAATCCAGCTCCTCATCAGGCTCCCGCCTCACTTCAAAAGCTTTTTTATTTTCTTCTCATTCTGCTTTGTAAAGTCAGAAAGTTCATAGGATCGTATACGCTCCTTAACCGTGTTTGGAACAACAAATCCATTTTTTACAAGCGTCGCAAGTCGATTGATTACAGTCTTATTTGTAACCTTAAGCTCCTTGCTGACTTCGATAGGCGTAAACTCTCTTTTGTAGTTATTTATGAGAAGTAATAGCAGTTCTTTCTCTTTTCCTTTTAGATATGAAAGGCTTCCTTCCAACTCTTCGCCATTTGAACTCTCCGATAATTCACAAACCTTATTTGAATACAGCAGAACCATTCTAAGAAAATAATTAATCCAAATCTCCGGATGAGGGGGATTATCTCTTCCTGAATAATACAATGCAGGAAGCCCCATCTGAATTGATTCATAGTATTCATCAGTATCATATGCAAAATACTCTTCTAAAGAGCCAATTCCGTTAAAACCATATCCATTAATATCTAAAATATATCCCGAAAGCAGCCTTGCTGTTCGTCCATTTCCATCTTCAAACGGATGAATGGTTACAAGCTGATAATGAACTACAGCAGCAACTATAAGTGGATGATCATCTGTTGTATTTACATATTCTACTAATTCATCCAATAAATCCGGTATATCAATATATTCTGGTGGAATGTAATCAGGATTCCCTGTCTGAGAATCATATACAGCAAATGATACTCCTGGAGGCGTAGGTCCTCGAAGTCCTATTTTTTCTTTTGAAGCCCCCTTTTCAACATACTTCTGTACATCCAATATCAGTTTCTTGGAAAACTGTTCTTTCTTAGCCACCTTCTCGTCCAGATAATTCAATGCCAGGAAATAATTACGCACCTCCTGCTCCGATTTAAGATAATGCTTTCTCTCATCACTATCGATAATCTCATTCACCTGCTTTTCTGATAAAGGATTCCCCTCAATTTTAGTAGATGCATAGGAGCTTTTCTTTTTTGAATTTTTTCGCAACTTACTTGCTACAGCAACAGGTAGCGAAACTTCTGATACTTTATACCTGTTTTTATCAATCTCCGTAATATACTTTAATATCTCATTTGACAAAGTAGCTTTAATCATAAAAAGCGCCCTCCTGATACATATATTATATCACGAGAGCGCCGATTTTTTTCATTAAAATTACACTATTTTTTCACTATTTTACATTATTCTATTCACTATTTCCGCAATGTGAAATTTTACCTACCTTCCTCATATATTTGTTTTGCCTGTCTGCCTGCGTACTCTCAATCCATTCTCCTTTCATGTGTTTTAAATAAACTCTTCCTCTTGTCATATTGTTTTAAGCCTCTATATACCCCACCAATCTTTCTTTTTGTGATTTCTTAAGGCAATCCATTTTCAGCAAAAGATCATATTCCTTTGTGCCTTTTGTAACCACTCGATCATCCAGTTCTTCTACCGATTGAACCGTATCCTGCAACAATTCGTATGACGTATCTTTTAACACTTTACAAATAAACATTTTTCTGCAGGAGGATTCGTCTTTTTTCTCTTCCAGTCACTAATTGTACTCTGTGCAATTCCAGTGGATTTTGAAAAGTGCATCTGTGTAATCCCATAATCTTCCAATGTAATTCGATTTAAGAAGTCGTATACTTCGTCTTCCATAGAAAGTGAATATCCGTCCTCAGTATCAGATACACTGACCGGATTCTCATGAAGCCTTTGCAATACTGAGGCTCTGATAAAATCATCTGAATCAAGTTTTTCTATCAATTCTCTAGAAGAACTCTCCGGATACAACATAACTTTTGCCCTCCTCTCTCTACCATTCTGAATTTATACATTCTTTCGTATATCGTCCGTATATACGTTGTATTACTTCCGTATGATAGCAATGTCAAGATGCTATGTCATCACTATTGTTTTTTAACCAGACAGTACTACAGCAGTACTTTTTACAGCCATTTATTCCCAACAAGTATTATAAAAAAAGACAATCCACAGAAAACCTGTGAATTGCCTTGTGTTTTATATCACGCGTAAGCCACTGGGAACTACTCCATCTCTAGTCACGATACTTTATATTGACTCTATATCGTACTATCATGTCTAAATTTTGTGGTGGAATACCACTCATTCTACGTAATTATGTTTTTTCTAAAAGTTTTTGCAACCAAATTGCAACCACAATCTTATTTGCCGCATATGTGTATACTTAATTATCTGGCTCTAATACGGATACATTCCCCGTCATATTAACAATAAATGTTCGCATATCGTCAATCGACTGTCTTAATTCCTCTTTAGTATACCTATGATTTAAATGGTTTTCAGGATGATGAATTTGATGCCGTATATACTCTGTCAATATAATCTGCTCATCTCTAGTATTGCCATTCTGTAGCTGTTTGTGATACAACATTGTTGGCTTTTCTTGTTTATATGTGCTCTTCCATCCCTGATATTCAATGAAAGCATATAATTCATCATGGTACTCTTCTGTTGCCTCTTCAAATGCCAAATAATTCACCTCATTCAATGACGGATATCTTAATTGTCCAATTTCTACAGTTTTGACCGTTTTACCATTATCTGTATCCATTATTAACTTAAGATTAGAGTATTCCAACTGCTTCACTATAACGCTACTATGTGTGGTAATAATAACCTGAACATTAACCATAGAAGCCAAAGTTTTAAGCGCTTCGATTAATTTAATTTGATTATCATTATGTTGAGAAGTTTCTGGTTCTTCTATAGCATAGATTACTCCAGTGTTATCTCCTTCCTCAAATCGTCGTTCAACTTCTCCCCTAAAAAAGTTTAGTAATATAAGACGTTTTACTCCACTACCACGCTTATTTATGGGAATATCTTCGTCTCCGGCAATTGATACCCCCTTAAATACATCCTGCCACTTTAAATTTTGTACAGAAGGAATCATTGGATTTAAGCTACTAGCAACATTAGGATCCATTTCCTGCAACTTCTCCAATGTCCTTGTTGCTACCTCTAAAAGTTTATTATGCACTTCATTTGCAACGGCCTCCAACGAAGCTTGTATTTCATCATCTTTCAATATTTGTTTTACCGCTTCTTTTAACGGATCTTGAACTTCGCTATCATCATCACTATTTTTTCGATCTGACTGAAACAAAGAAAAAACCGGCAAGTACGAGGAAATTCTATCCCATATTACTTTCGCATCTTCTTTGGACGCATCAATTTCAGTCTCTGCTATTTCTAAATTTCCAGAGAAATGACTCCAAATTGCATGTCTCATAACTGAATTAATCGACTGATTATCACAATTAATATTGTTTGCTTGTATAATCCTCTTTAAATCAGCATTCTTCTTAAGAAGCAAGTCACAGCAATCAGAACACGTTGGATGCTCTGCTCTAATAAACACTTTAGGACTTCCAGCATTTTTATATTTTTTGATCACCTCAAAATCACCATCAGCATTCAACATATATTCTTCTATCAAAGAGGTTTCTACCGTTGAATCAATAACAATACGATCTGGAAGCTCGGAAAAAACAACATCAATAATAGTTTCTTGGTCATTCTCTCTAGAGGCGTAAATATTTACATCAGCTTTATCGATTTTTACAACACCTTTACCTTCATTAAAGAAAATATCAAGTGCTTCCAAAATTGTGGATTTTCCTACATCATTCTTCCCTACAAATGCCGTCAAATCTTCGAAATTTACAACAGTTTCAGTTTTATACCCTCTAAAATTTTTAAGTTTCAACGCTTTTATTTTCAAAAAGTATTACACCCCTCTCGTATTTTCATCTTCTCTCTATTGCAAAATTCCTGAGAAATTAAATATCCCTTCACTGCATTGTTTCTTTACCAAAATATCTACAATGGATAATAATAACACCCAGCATTCCTTTTTCTGTTAATCATAAAATCTTCATCACTGAGAGCCGCTCTGATTATGTTTTTCCTATATGGAACATGTATTGTAGGTACTTTATACATATTATCCCTAAAAACTGGAAGCAAATCCCACAGTTCCCTCACTTGCTTTCTTATTCCATTAGAATCTGCTATATCCGCTTTACTATCAAAATCTGGATAAATCACTATTACAGGCAAACCTTGATCATTAATACCATAATCAATTTCTTCCTTTAACGCCCTGCTATTTCTTGTTATACCACTTAAAACCAATACTATGTTCTTTGAGTTTCTAATTCTTTCCCTAAGTCGAGGCTTTAATGTATTTTCCCAATCACTTCCATCACGAACGTTATAATTTTTGTCATGAGAATCAATAAACGGAAAAGAACTGTCCTCTCCTTTCCAAGCTCTTAACAAGTTATAAGTCACAAAATCCGGCGTTGAAGATGCGCCTAAATTGTTTTGATTAAACGGCTCATCTACATAAAAAGCACAGTAATTACCGTTACGATATCCCATCAGTTATACCTCCTATTTGTCTCATTAAACATGTCCTTGTATTCATATAATTTATAGTTTTTAGTATCACCATATAATACAATTTTTACCTTCGCTTTCAAGCTTACCCCACTACTATTCAAAGTACATAACATACATCTTAAGAGTGAACTATTTTCTTTCGGCCCATCATCAAATCTTGGTATTCCTGTACCCAGCAATGGTAAAACAATATCATTCATCGCATACACCCTATCTACTTCTTTCCACATTCTCATGAGCATCTGTTCATATTGGGCCATATTTGTATGCACTTCATGCCTATTGTTTAACTCCGTCATCGCTAATAACAAATATTTTTCACCATCTACACTACTCTCATATGGAACAATCGTCCCTAGCGGAAAAGTGTAAAGCCCCTGTTCATCACATGGTATTTCTAATTTTTCTGCCTCAGATTTGATAACTGCTGTCAACTCATCTATAGACGCATGATTTAGAACAAGTTGCCCATGAAGCGACTTTTGGGAAATTATTACATCATCAACTCGTAAATCAAAATGATTGTCACAACCTATAACTTTCCATCCAGAAGTTTCAAAAATATCACCCACCGAAATACTCACAGGAGTTCTTCTTATAGTTAATCTCACTTCATCCTTAAAGATTCGCCCTATCAATATATATGTCAAAACAAATATTATAATCGCTCCTGCCAAAACGCATCCTATGCTTCGCCAGACAGAATTTGTCCATTCATCTAACGATACCCCTAAGATTGACATAACCGTAGATATGACTCCTACAGCTGTAATAGACATATATAAGCTGTCGCGAAACTGTTTTGATAATTTGCTATATACAGCATATAGTTTTTTCATAAAGTTTTAATACTGCCCTCCTATCTTGGTCCCATAAATCTATCGCCATTAAGATGAATCATATGATCTGGCATATCCGCAATCCATACTTCTGTTTCCCATGCCAATGAATCTGCAAATTTCTTATATGTTGCAAAATCCAAAAATGCTGTGACAAACACCTTTCCTGCGGATACATTTGTTGTCATTTCAGATATTTCAATTATTCTTTTTGGATCCATAGGGCCAACAGATGTGACTGACTCCACAAAGTAAATCCAATCCCTATCTTCTCTATACAAAACGACATCCGGCATCTTATCATGTAAAGTGATTTCGAAACCTAATTCTTTCAACTTATAAACATTCTTCACCAAATCTTTAGCAATTGTATCTCCCACATAAAGGCATTCTGCATTTGGCGCAAATCTAGGAGCAAATTCCTCAATAATCGCCTTCTGAAGTTCGTTATGCTTTCCTGCTGAGAACTGGAAGTCCGCTCCGTTAATTTTAACAGGCATCATCGTCATTTTCTTTTTTGAAGCATAAATATCCACTAACTTTTCATGATATAGCAAAAATCGCTCCTTCATTTTTTCATCATTACTTGAATTAATGGCTTGTAATACTTTTAATGTTTCTTCGGTTATACGATATCGATAATTGGGACTATTTGTAGCTTTTCCATTATCTTCGATTAAAGCCGCTGTCCTAAATCTATGCATGGCCTGTTTGCGGAATGTTTCACGACTATTTTCCGCATAAGTTGTCCCATAATTCTGATTTACAAAAGCTATAATATCGTGAATGCGTATCCATTCATTTGACGCACTCTTCCACTCATCACTCGGTTTAATTCCTGCCATAGCTAATAAGCTTAGTGCACAAATATCTGACTGTTGTGCCTTTGGCATACCTATATCTTCCAAAAACTTTCTTGCTTCATCTATTTTAGACATACGCCACCTCCGAAATAATACGATCGCAATTATCTGTAGATAAATCTTCAGAAAGTAAAACTTGTTCTCCAATTTCTTTAATTAAATCTACTGGCGGTACAGGAATATTATTAATTTCTGTACTGTTAACCTGCGTACTTCCATTTAAGATTCTATAGTACATATCAAAAAGTGTAGAATTTAACAAAGCATATATTCCATATGTCGTTTGCGCATCCATTTCTCCACCATCTGTTTTGTCCACAAAATTAATCTTGTTTTGAGTTCCTATATATTCATATTCTTCAAAATCTGATGGCGAGTACACACCACATTGCAATCTACGACGTTCTTCTTTTGCTGTAAATCTTTTTATAAACACATAATTCTTGTTCTTCTGTATCAGCCCCGGCTTTTCATCAATTATCCAATCATACTCTTTGCCTGACGGTTGATGATTCACTTTACCATCCCGAATATGCTGACTATAAAAAAGAGGTAAAGTATTTTCTCCTGGTTCCTTTCTCAACTCTTCCCACTGTCGAAAATCAACAACAATTCCGGTTTTCATTTTCAAACCTTCGTCCGGCATTGTTGAATGATACATATTTATTTTCTTAATAACATTAATATCTGCCTCGTTTGTCGGAAGATATACATATAATTCTTCTCCTGAAACAACTGCGTCATAAGGCACTCGTAGTTCAGAAACATCTTCAAAATCGGAACTACTATTCGTAGATGTAATTAATACACTTTCGGGTTTTTCAGCAGTTTTTTTCATCTTGATAATCATAGTTTCTTGCAGAACCTGCTCGGCACTGAAAACCTTATCTCGGCTCACAAACAAGTGGATACCCTCAATTTTACCCACATTCAAGAAATACTCTCTAAACGCTTTAAAATATGCACCAGATGTCCAACTGCGCGGAATAATATAAACCATTTCAGCATTATCTTTTAAATTGAACAGGGACATCGATGCAAATAGGAAATAAAGATTAGGCGCACCATGTACAACTTTAGGCATTGCTATAGCAGATGGATTGTCTCTCATAACTCTTAAATATGGTGGATTACCTATAACATAATCATATTTTTCAGGATTCTTTGACGCCAAAATGTTTTCCTGAAAATCGTTGCTTTGTGATAGAATGTAATCTTCCTCTAGAATTCTATATGTCAGACTTTCCTTAAACGACTTCTTTAAGTATTCCAAATTATTCTTTAAAACTGGCAATACTTCTGTATCTGTTTCATAACAAGTTATTCTAACCCTTATATCAGATTTTTCTTTTAACAGTCTATCAACAAATGCCACTGTAAGAATTCCAGTTCCGGCACCCGGATCCAAAATCGAAACTTCTTCACCACAGTTTGAAAAATCAAACATTTCTGCCATAAAAGCTGCGGTTTCCAATGATGTAAAAAATTGACCTTTCTTCTTTCTTACACTCTTCGGCATATTATCCAGAAACTCTTTAGTTTGATTTCTTACATACTCAAGTACATTCATATATT
>OCTW010948459.1_pt1 | contig 10911 bp, 10 predicted proteins | sample 1539671 | NCBI WGS metagenome assembly OCTW01 (sample SAMN02144230, study PRJEB22623) | gut metagenome | biome: sheep rumen | host: Ovis aries | place: New Zealand | reverse complement strand
GGCTGTTTGTTTATTTCAATCCACGCTATGGCGATATTTTATGTCATTTTCATACCTAACTTCACACTAAAAATTTTACATACAGAATGTTTTGTCTGTGCAGGTATACAAAAATCAGCCGTGAGGAAGTCCCCACGGCTGAAAAGCTCATTGAACGCAAAATCCGCATACGGATTATATAAAATCATTGTTTCTTATTATAATCTGCGGTATTGGATTTGTCCATTATAACAATAGTATGATAAAAATTACCTTGTTTTTCTATAAAATTCAAATCAAAAAGTTTTTGAAGGTGTTTTCTGGTGTATTTTGGTTTAAGATGAATTTTTCTGGAAATCATCTGCAAAGACCGGGGAGTTTGAAGAAAATCAAGAATAAGGTCATATTTTTTTGATTGTCTTATCGGAGCGGTTGAATTTTTATTAATTTGCAGACAGTCCAGCTTTTCGTCCGGAGTTAGATTTTTATAGCCGGGAAAGCGGTTGCTGTCTTCTACCATCATTGCAATACTGCAATCGTCTGTTGTTACATTGCGGACAACTTCTGAAAAACTTTTTTCCAGTTGTAAATTCATGGCAGAGGCTTCAATTTCCGAAGCGTTCTGCATAAGCCTGCTGATAACTTTGGCAAGAGTTTTTTTGCGTTTATTGTAAAGACCGGCTTCCGTTCCGTCTGACATAAGCAGAAATCCGTCTATTGCTCCGAGATTTCCCTTTATAAGTTTCATTGTCTGCAAAGCATCTTTTGAAGTAGTGAAGACGGTTGTATTGACAAACTCGCCGTTTTCGGGATATGAAGCAACTTTCAGTTCTCCGTTCTTTGAATATCCGATAACACCATCACCAATATGCAACAGGATATAATTTTCGCCGTTTACTGCTGCCAGAAGTAAAGTAGATGCCAAATCGCAGAACTGACAGTCAAGTTTCTTTGCAAGCTCGTGCAGTTGATTTCTGATATGCTCAATCAGTTCTGTTTTGACTGCCGCACCGTTGGGATTCTGAAAATAATGCTGAAAATTGCGTGTAAAATCCAGACATATATATTTTGTAATATACTCCGCTCCGTAATGGGACATTTTTGCCGAGCCTGCCCCGTCCGCAAGTGCAATTACAGTTGTTCCGTTTTCATGATAAACATATGTTTTGTCCTGACAGGGAATATCTGCCATGATATGTCCACGTCCCTGCACTGCGCACTGTACAAGATTCCACATAATAAAAACCTCCGGAAAAAGGGCAGACAGTCAAAGAAAGCCTGCCGGTATTGTATATTGTCAGAGTTCTGCCCAGCCCTTGATGCCTTCCAAATCCAGTTTTACAGTTTCTCCGGGGATTGACTGAGAAACCTTTGCGACACTCTGACTGAGCCATGCGAAAAATTCATTGAATTTCAGACCTTTGAGACGCAGCGGTGTACGGTTCGGGGAAAATTTTTTCAGTGCGGAAATATCTGCCTCATTTCCGATTGCAATCGGGAAAACAGTAAGTTTTTTGTCTGAAACCATTTTTGCAACCCTTTTGCGTGCATTTTCCTGCACAGTCCGGTTTCCGTTGGGAACACCGTCAGTCATAAGCACAAGCCACGGCTGATAGTAATCAACACCGCTTTTTTGGTATTCTGCTTTTCTTTTGTCCAGAAGGTCAAGTGCAAGGTTTACGCCTTCGCCCATCAATGTATTGTTCTCTGTTTTAAGCTTCGGAACGCACTGACGCTCTATGCCTGCAAAATCCGCCAGACAATGCGCTTTGTCACCGAATGTAACGATGCAGATTTCAACTGAATACTGCGCTACTTCGTCATTTCTGACAGCATTGTAAAATGCATTGATTCCTTTTTGAAGTTCCTGAATGCGTGTTTTTCCGCCTTCTGCCAAATCCCATAGTCTGCCGTCCCTGACTATTTGCTTTCCTGTCCTTACGCAATCGCCTTCAATAGCGTCCATTGAGCCGCTTATATCCAGACAAAGGCACACAGGCACTCTCGGGGTGGGGTTGTCTTCCAAATCCTGTTCTCTTAAAGACTTAATGCTCATAAATATTCCTCCATTGTTTTAATAAAGTATTGAACCTCCCGCTTCTTTAAGCGGTGGACATTATAAAAAGACAGTAAAAGTATGCGTTTGCACAGACAAAACATTCTGTGTGTAAAATTTTTAGGTTAAGTATGCAAATCATTGATATAATATCGCCATAGCATAAATTGAAACAATCACGGGAAAATCCACTGAAATAAGATTACATTCCAAATTCCGACTTCATGCAGAAAAACATTTCGGAATACAGCTTTTTACATTCTTCATTCTTGTTTTCAAGAATCAGGCTGAGACATGGGCTTATGTACTGATTCCACAGCCTGCGGCAGTATTCGGGATAATTTTCCGAGGCAGTCAGTCGGCTTACAATCAGCGGGGCTGTTTTATAGTATTCCTCAATCAGGGACGGACCGTCAGGCTGTTTTTTCAGCCAGTTGTCACGGTAATTTCTGAGAATTTCAAGTTCAAAGCAGTTATCGGGTCTGTTATAGTATTCACATACAGCCGTTGTAAGAAAACAGAATGAACCTCCCTTATGTTTATTTGGAACGGGAGCCGGAACAGGTGAGGTTCTTTTTTCGTATGAGCCGTAATCCTTTGCATTTCGGCATGATTTGCAGCGTTTCGGGTAATCCCAGCCTTTTCCGTGATAGAAGTCACATTCCCTGTTTGTCATTTCAACGAATCTTCCGCAGTCCTCGCAGTGATATGTATATCCTATTTTATTGCCCTTTTCGACACATTCTTTGCATATGTCATAACGCTTTGTCTTTTTCACATATTTCTGATAGTTGGTGTAGACAATCTCTTTTCCGCATTTGGCGCATCTGTAAATTTCGCCTTCTTTAAGGCATTTCGGGCATATACCCTCTTTGAAATATTCATCGGGCTGTTCTTCGTTGCAGATTTTGCAGACGGAATATGTCAGCTTTGAATTTTTCTTGAATCTTGTCGGATAAAGTTCTTCCGACATACTGTCATACATTCCCTTGTTCAAAAGCCTGAGATATTCCCTGAAAAGTGCAAGCCAGTCATCGACATCAAGTCTGGAATTTTCAGAGGCATATTCTTCGCCTTTGCGAAAAGTTTTATAAAATGCCTCTTTGAGTGCATATGTAAGATGACTCCACATAAAACGCCACGGACCTGACGGGGTTTTTCCGTTGGTTTCACGTCCGAGGGGATAGGAGAAATTCATATTTATGACATTCTGAACGGGGTCTTCTCCTCCCTGCTGTGAGTAAGGCGGTTTTCCGGGGAGCATAATCATAAAAAGCAGAGTTGCCACGGCAAAATTTTCATTGTTCATTGTGCGGAGAAACTCGCTGAAATGCTTTCTCTGAATTTCGGGGGCAGTATAGTTTATTGTTCCGACAGGGCAGGGAAAATCTTCTACCTGATAACTGTCCGTATCGACAAAATACACTTCTTTTGGCGAAACAACAAGAATATTTGTGGGGTTTATGTCGCCCATAATAATATTTCTGTCGTGCAGATACTTTATTTTTTCAAGAATGGTGATACAGAGCTGTACAGTGTCCTTTTTTTTCCAGTCAGGAAAATTTTTCAGAAATACGGGCTTTGCAAGAAAAATACCTTTCTGCAATTCTTTGCCTTTTGCGGGAGGCATAAGAAATCCTACAAATTCGTTTTTTGAATTGTAAAGTTCCGCAACGGGATAGCAGATACCTTCGCAATTTATTTCTTTTGAGAGCATCAGGCGGATTTTTTCACGTTTTCTTCTGGTATTGTTGGATATTTTATAGATTTTTGCGACAAATTTTGTGTTGGTGGAATAAATTGAGGCTTCTCCGCCTGCACCAAGTTCTTTTTTCAAGGCGATTTCAAAATATTTATTGTTTACATATACATAAACATTGTCGCCTTCTTTCGGGAGATATGTCAGATTGATTCTGTCATCTCTGATATTTGTTACCTGATGGCACAGTTCAAATTTTTCTTCTTTGGCAATTGTATAGTCGGGAGTATCAGCATTTTTTCTTTTGTTTTTTTCATTGTTTTTTTTTCGGCTTTTCGGGTGGATAGGGCTTAAAAGTCCCTGTTTGTTCAATTGTTTTACATGAATACTCTTTTTGCTTGTAACGGACTTGCTTTCGTTGAGTTTCAAAATATCTTCTGAAAGGTTTCTGTCCTGCGTTATAAGCAGAAGATTGTATTTCATTCTGAATTTTGTAAATACCACATTGAATACATTGTCCGCAAAATTATCGGATTTTTCGCCTCTTATGTCAATATAGCCCGAATGTTCAAGCTGTTTAAGAATTTTCAGGGCATTTTTTGCTTTTGATGCCAGTTCGATATCATTTTTATTGTTCTGATGATTTGCCAGTTCCTGAATACAGCGGTATGGGATAATCACTTTTGCATTATACTGATGCAGCAGCGGAATAATGTTGTTCCAGAACATATTTGCAGAGGATTTGAGGAGACTGCAAGTGTCAATGAAAATTTTCCATTCCCTGACATATTCTTCAAGCTCATCAACGGGTTTAAGGTGTTCATCAGGTGTCTTTGCCATAAAAACTCTCCTTTTATATTCTTCGGCTGTTTTGGACTGTATTCAGATTAAATCCCAGCCCGACGGAATTTCCGAAGCAATTTCATTTTGATTGTATTCGGGATATTCATCTTCTTCGCCGAAATCATAATCTTCTTCATCTTTATAAAGAGGAAAATTATCCTGTATACAGTCTTCATTTTCTGAAAGTTCAGGTTCTTCCGATATTTCATCATATTCTTCCTGTTCTTCTTGTTCTTCCCTGTAATTTTTCCAGTCGCAAAGTATTCCGTATTTATGCCAGCGGAATACGGAAATTTCAAAGCCTCCTATTTCACTGTCATCATTAAGTGAAAGAATTGCTTCTGCAAGTTTTCTGTTCTGGGTAATAAGTGCCAGTCTGTGAATCATTTTGAATTTTATGAAAACGGATTTAAGTGTCGCTGTAAGTCGGATATCGTTTTTTTCTCCACGAAATTCAACAAGCTGTCTTTTTTGCAGCTTTGTGAGCATTTCAATTCCATGACGTGAATATTCGTCATGTTCTGTGGTAAACCTATTGTGAATTTCATCTGCTGCAAGTACGGGAATTATAAATCTGTTTCCGCTTTGTTCCATATATTCCATAAGAGATTCTGTCTGATTCTCTTCTTTCATCTCACAAAGTGCAGTATTATCCAGAAAAATCTTATAATTTTCTGAAAGTTCTCTTATCATGTTTGTATCAGCCATTGTGATGACTTTTGAATTTGACGGAAAACAAAGAAACCATTTCTTTAAAAATGAATTGCCTTCAACATTTGAAAATACTGCATTTTCCTGAGATATATCGTTGGCATTGAGGATACTTTTGACAACAGGCATCAAATCGGGCTGTAATTCGGTAAAATAGTCTAAAACTGCACATACTGCAACAAACTGAGCTGTATTCATACGGCTTTTTCCGTTTTCAAGATTATTGATTGACTGCCTTGTCAGACCGATTGTATCTCCAAATTCCTGAACACCAAGTCCAAGCACCTGACGAACAGAGCGGAGCGAACTCTGCATGACATATATCATTCTTTGTCTTAATTCTGTATGAAAATCCATAATTTCAGACCTCCTTTATTTATATTTTTATTATAGCACGTTTTTTTACATATGTCAAGCATTTTTACATATGTAAAATAAAACAGCAATTTATACAAGATTGTAAAAACTGCTGTTTCAGACATATAAAAATTAATCTGCTCCTGTCTTGACTGTCATTTTGCCTCTGTATTGGATATCTGACATTTTTTTATTGCACCATGCACAAGTATTTTCAGAATTTCCGTTTGTATGACAGGTAGGTTTCTGACAGTTTCCGCATTTGACAAAGTTTTTTTTCCGGCAGTAAGGACAGCCGAGATATTGGGAACCTGTGTAAATATCCGCTGTAATGGTAGTATTTTCAAAACCTTCTGCCTTTGCTCTCTTTTCATCTATCGGATAAGAATACACCATATCCCAGTCACCGTCAGTTCTCTTTTCGATAGTAATTCCAAAAAGTTTTTTATTCTGGCTGCATCGGCATAATATAACTTGTGCAACTTTTTTTTCACTCATTATTTTCCCTTTCTTAATCTGCGCCTGTTTCAATATCTGCTTTATCCTGAGAGAAAAAATTTGTAAGCTGGGTTTCACACCAGGCACAAATTACAGAATCATTATTTTTCTTGCAGCTTATCCTGTTGCATACACCACACTGGAAGAATGAGATACTTCCGCAAAACGGACAGCCTTTAAATGAATTTGACAAATACATTGAAGCAGTGATTTTATTTGAGTCAAAACCTTCTGACTTTGCACGTTCTTCGTCTATCGGGTATGAATACGCCATATTCCAGTCACCGTCAGTTCTTTTTTCAAGGGTAATGCCAAAAAGTTTCTTATTCTGGCTGCATCGGCACAGCAGAACCTGTGCAATTTTTTTTACAGACATTTTTTCCCCTTTCAGAAATTATTCTCATTGTACATCAATATTTGTGTTTTTACGTCGTTCTTCAATTGCTTGTTCATCGTTGGTATCTTCTTTCTTATACTCCTCACTGTTTAACTGAGGTGCTTCTTTCTTCAGCATGATTCTTTCGATGATTTCTTCAATGGGAGATATACTTTCTTGATTAATCGGTTCAGCGGGATATATACTTTCTTGATTAATCGGTTCAGTAGGAGATGTATTTTCTTGATTGATTGGTTCAGCGGGATATATACTTTCTTGATTAATCGGTTCACTAGGAAATGTACTTTCCAATAATTCTTCGGGTATTTCAAAATTCTCCGTATTTCCGATATTTTTCAACAATTCATTAATTTCTTCGTCTAATTCTCTGATTTTTGATTCGTAGTTTGTTTTGTTTTTTAAGTTTTTTTCTTTATCTTCTTTAAATTTATCATACATGTCCTTGTATGTTTTATATTTTTGTTTTTGTTCTTCGTTTTCTTTTTCAAGGTCGGCAATGTTTTCTTCTTGTTCTCTACGCTTCTTTAAGTTTTGAGTGTATTCTGAAATTTTGTTGTTACATTCTTTTAATTTATTGTTTAAATTGTCGAATTCTTCTTCTTTTTTGTCGAGCTTTTCTTCTTTTTCGTTGAGTTTTTCAAATAAATCGTGGATTTCTAATCGTAGTCCTTTTATTTCCTTGCTAATTTCATATAATTCACTTATTTTTTCGTCTTTCCATTTCTCATATGCTTTTTCGGATTTAAACTTTGTTGAAAACCAGTTTTTAAACTGATTAATCCGGTCACGAAGAAATTCTAAAATTTTGTTTGACTTCTGAATTTCTTCTTTTCTTTTTTCCTCTTTATTTTCCATATCTTTCAGTTTTGATTTTAATGAATTAATGTTATAATCGTTATTTTCATCTTCGATTGCATTCAGGCGAGCTTGATAAACTCCCTTTTCGTATCTTTTTTTGATAACATCTTTTAACTTTGAAAGTTCACATTCGTCATAGATTCCCGAAATGGAAATATCATCTTTGCTTCCCTTTGAACTGATTTCAGACAGCCTATTCTGCAAATCATTTTTAAAGTTTATGCCTTCTTCTGAAAAGTTAACACATAAATGCCTGTAAAAATTAAACAGACTTTCTCCTGTTCCGTATGAATCGACAATTCCGTCCGATGTGACAAACACAGCAACAGGTCTTTCCTTAAAAATGTGTATTCTGCACTCATCGGGTCTTTGTCTGCAAAGGGAAGTAGTTATATTTGCCATGTTCTTTTTGTCTTCGGGAATGGGTGCATTACACGAACCGTCCTTATAAAAGGCAACACAGCTTCCGTCACCTATCTGTACGGCAAGTGTGAATTTATCGCAGGACAAGACGCTTATCAAGGTACAGCCGTAAGCTGTAAGTAAATAATTGAGTGTGCCTTTGATGTTTTCATAATATTTATTGTACCCCTGCCAATCTTTTTCATCTTCAAAAGGAATTTCTTTTTGAAGGTACAGTTTGCTTAATTTTTTAACTTTTTCAAAATCATCTTTTAAAGGAATTCCAAAATCTTTCAGCTGCTTCTCTGCTTGTTTATATTCTTTTAATTTTCTTTCAACTTTTTTGAAAACATCATAAGAATATTTTTTCAATATATCTATTTTGCGTTGAAATTCTTTCTGCTCATCTTTTTTGTCTATTATATTGATATCATTTTCTTTAAAAGGTTTGTCGGAAATATCCTCTATTACCATTTCATACCATTTTGAATAGATTAAATCTTTTAATTTATTTTGATTTTTGTCTGAGGAAAAATCTTTTGCCTTTTCCATAAATTCACAAAACGCTTCTTTTACAGCCTCGCAGGCAAATTTAGCCCCACGGTCACTTCTGAAATGCTGAGAACTGCCGTGTCCGTCGGAAATAGAAGCTATTACATAATTTATTGTTTTATTTTCCTTGTCAGAACATTCTCCTCTGAGGGAAGAAGCAAAATCCTGAAGAGGCATATTTTTTTCTTTATGACTTGCTCCTCGCTCCATTACAGAAAAATGCTGAAAAGAATCAATTTCAGACTTCATTTGTTTGTCCTCCTTCTTTATTAGTCCCAATCGTCAAACTCAATTTCAAGGTCTTTAAGATTATTTGCTTCAATTTCGTTGTGTATTCCGTCTATAAGAGGGTCTTTGCATGGTTCATTCTCATCAAAGGTCTTATTGGAAGAAGTTACCTGTGATACTCCGGAGGAACTCACAGCAACGGATTGTTTTATAATTATTTTCATGGCATTTTTCAGAACATTTGAATCATACGCATGAAAAACAAGATTTTTATCCCCTGTAAAATTATAACAAAGTGTTTTATTGGAATTGTCGCCTATTGCGAGTGCGATTCTGTATGAACCAAGGAAATATTTATTTTTTTTAAGTAATTCAATACCGTCATCACCGTCAGTACCATTCATACTGTTACTGCCGTTAAGTATATGATTTCCGTCATTTGCATATCCGTCAGTAAGAAGAAACAGAACAGGAGGGGTTATAGTTCTTCCTGTGGCAAATTTAAAAAATCCATTAGTATTTGAAAGTTTCCTGTTGAGTTCACGGCAGGCTGTATTGAAGTATGTCAGCCCGTCAGGTGACAAATCTTTCCATATGCCGTTACAGGTGGCAAGACCGTCTTCCCCTGTTTCCCATTTGCAATTTGTTCCGAAACTCAGTACAGCAAATCTGATTTCCGAATCAGAGCTGTTAAAACTTTTAATTTCTTGCAGAATTTCCTCCATTGCAGAATTTACTATTCCGAGGTTTTCTCCACGCATACTTTCGGAAACATCAATCATAAAGATAATGGGTGTTACTTTCAGCGCACTTATTATATCTGTTTGGTAATCGGGTAAACTAATCATACCGCTTGAAAAATCTTCATTCAAAGGCATTGTATCACTTCTTTCCGGCATTAATCCCAGTCATCGTTGTCATCTATTTCAAGGTCTTTTATGCTTTTTTGGATTGTACCTATAAGAATCGACTTATCGGGTTCGGTTTCATCGGGACCGGCACTTTCGCCTGTTATCTTTGAGACTCCCGAAGAACTTACAACGACAGAACTTTTGATTACGGCTTTCAGAATATTTCCAAGGGCTTTGGCGTTGTATACTTCATACACAAATTCTTTATCCCCTGTAAAGTTCTCGCAGAGTTTTTTGTTTGCGTCTTTTCCTATTGCGATTGCCACTCTGTATGAACCTCTGAAATATCTGTTTTCGAGGAGTTTGTTTATGCCTGTCATACCGTTTTCGTCTCCGTCTGTTGGATAGCCGTCGGTCATAAGGACGATAATAGGGGGAGTTATGGTTCTTCCCGATGCAAATTTAAAAATACCGTCCTGTTTTTTGCTTGACATACGTTCTTTCAGGACAACACAGGCTTCATTGAAAGCGGTACAGCCTTTTGTTTCAAGCGGTATCCACACATCACTGCATGGTATAAGACCGCTGTCGCCGGTTTCCCATTTACAGTAATCGCAGAAACTGAGGACTGCATATCGTACTTCGGCATCTGAATTGCTGAATCTGCTGAGGTCCCTCATGATTTCTTCCATAGATTTATTAACTGTGTCTATTTTAGAGCCTCCCATACTTGATGAGACATCGAGCATAAAGATTATCGGGGTTACTTTTCTTCCTGTAATTTCCTCCATTGGGATATTATCAATCATACCGTTTATTTCTGACATATTTATTTCTCCTTTCTCAGTCCCAGTCATCAGAGCTTATAGGAACATTGATTTCTTCAAGTTTATTGTTGTCAAATTCATCTTTCAGCAGGCTTTTAAGAGGTTCTGTATCCTGAATTACAGGATTCGGGGCATTGTTTCTTTGTACGTCAGACTTTCCTGCGGAGCTGACGACAACGGCATTTTTGACGGCAATTTCGAGGATTTTTTTCAGGGCGGCGGCATTGTATACGGGGTGAACGAGTTCCTTGTCCCCCGTAAAGTTCTCGCAGAGCCGGTGATTTGCCTCAGAGCCGATAGGTATAGCAATTTTATAAGAGCCCATATAATATTTATTTCCCGAAAGTTCGGCTATACCGTCTTTTCCTTCTCTGTCGCCGTCATTTGCATATCCGTCTGTCATAAGTATGAGAATAGGCGGAGTAATTGTTCTTTTTCCGGCAAAATTAAAAAATCCGTGTGAGCCTGAAAGTTTTTCTTTAAGTTCATGGCAGGCTGTATTGAAGCAAGTGAAACCTGCATCAGCGGTTTTTATTTCATTCCAGATGCCGCTGCACGGGACAAGACCGCCTTCTCCCGTTTCCCATTCACATTCAAGTCCGAATTTAAGGACAGCGAACATAATTTCAGAGTCTGAGTTATTGAAGCTTACG
>OCTW011540963.1_pt1 | contig 10915 bp, 19 predicted proteins | sample 1539671 | NCBI WGS metagenome assembly OCTW01 (sample SAMN02144230, study PRJEB22623) | gut metagenome | biome: sheep rumen | host: Ovis aries | place: New Zealand | reverse complement strand
TGAGGTAATGTCCATGGGAACTAATAGGTATGATATTGTTGATTATGACGATTTAAGAAATTGGTATACACAATTTAATCGTTTAGTTAGTTATTCCAGTGGTCTTAGCACATTAACAGTACCAGCAGATGACAGACATTCTGTACGTGCTCGTGAAATTAATGACTTACACAGTTAGATTACCAATTTTTAGAATGATTATTATTTAGGCACTTAGGCAGCATGGTGGCCAACTGGAGTTATGGTTAATCGAAATCAAATAATTGAAGCAACATCATTAGGAGCCATTACTACTACTGTAAGTAATGTATCAAGAGTAAAATGTAAAAATACTGCAACCAATTCTCATGGTGGAATGTGCGAAAATACGATGAAATCTAATTCAGCAAAAATTAATACTAATTGTAGTCAAGGACAAAATAGTAATACTTATAAAGCGCACCATGTTTATGACTATGGTATGTGGGAAAATGGAGTAAAATCAAGTGGAGCAAAAAGTGCTATGCCTTGTTCATCTGGTGCTTGTACATCTGGTTCAAAAACAAGTGGAACATATCCAAATACATTATATAGCAATGGATGGAATGGTTCAGGATTGTATGCTAATGTTGTAAAAACTTGTGGCGCAGTTGATACTAATAGTACATCTAGTGGCACTATAACTTGTAATCATGGATATAATACTTGTGGAAGATATCAAAATGGGGCAAATGATAATACTAAACATTCTAATGGGACAAATGGACATAATAATAATTCAAATGTTACTTTAAGCAATGGTGATAAAGCAAATGGCTATAATAGTAATGGAGCATGTGAAAATAGACAAACATCGTCTAGATCAATCGCTTATATTCAATGTTTTTGTGGAACTTATAGTAATGGAGTATGTACTTCTGGATGGCATTCTTGCGGTACAAATTCAGATGCTTCTAAAGGTTCTGGTGTAAATATGTGTGGTATAAAAACTAATACAACAACAATTGATATTACATGCTCATCAGCGACTAAAACTAATGGGTAAAAGGAGTATATAATGGCTGTTATACATAACACTCATTTTAATACAGCAGTTTTTTATACATGCGGCACATGTAATTTACAATGTAGATATTGCGGCATTCATAAAAGCCCTGTATTAAAAGATATAGATGATATTTTAGCTTAGTCTTTTGAAGGAGACTATTATTTCAATAGAGTAAAAGAATACTTCCCTAGAAGAGATATGCTCACTAGCTTTGAAACCTGGGGCGGAGAGCCTTTCATTCATATGGAAAGACTACATCCTATTTTGCGGCAATTGATTGAATATTATCCTTATTTACAAAACGGATATTCATCTACTAATTTTTCATATCCTACATGGACAGATAAATTTTTTGGATTAATGGATGTATTTGGAGAATATCCTGAACGAGATTTTTATTATTGCTTACAATTGTCTGTTGATGGGCCTTCAAATATTAATGATGCTGGACGTGGTGCAGGAACAACGGAACGTTGTATTAATAATTTTAAAAAGCTCGTTGAATTATTAAAAGAAGATAGATTAGCTGATAATGTAAAATTAACAATTACTCTTAAAGGTACACTTGATAATGACACTATGAAAACATTGCTTACAAAAGAAGCAATTATTAACTATTATAAATTCTATGAAGATAATTTTATAAGACCTATTCATGAATTAAATAAAAAAAATGTTACAATTTTAAATGGCATTCCAAATACAGCAGTACCATCACCTGTAACTGTTGAAGATGGAAAATTGTTTGCGCAACTTGTAAAAATGTGCAGAGAAATTGAACAAACAGAAAATAATGGATTAGAGTTTTATAAAGTAATTACTCCATTTGATAACAATATTACTCAATAGGCATTAACATATAAATATGGATATCATACATGCGGCACAGGTGATGCAAATATAGGTTTTCTTCCATATAATATGGTATCAACTTGCCATGAAGGTTTTACTCAAATTGTAGAAGAATATACTAAAGTTGCCGCAGGTGATAATAGAGATATTAAATCTACGATTACTTTTGATAAATTCTTAGATCAACAGGCAGTTGCAATGAGCGCCAATGATGAACAATATAAAAATCATTATTACAAAATGCAATTATTTAATAATGATAATAGCACAGCTCGTTTAGCAACTAGCGCATGTACTATCATGGCATTAGCTCTTGCCGGACAAGTTGAACCATGTTTCTTAGATGAAAATAATGCATTAAAAGCAGCAATTTTTATTCAAGGACATACATCATATTGTATTAAAGATAATTATAATATTACTGGATCTTATACTATGACTCCAGTTGGTTTATATAAATTATTATTAAATGGGGCTATGCAATATATACAACATGATGGAGAATTACGTGTTAATGAAGGAAGTGAATGTTCAGGATGCTAACTGAAGAAAGAACTCAATTTCAAAAAGAACAAGATGATTTATTAAAGACTGTATTAAATTTACGTTTTTTTAATCCATGGTCTTATGATATGTGGGATGAATATGCACTTACAAATGATGCAAATCTAGAAATTTATATTACTAATGTATGTAATTTAAAATGTGAATATTGTTATTTGCAAAAATATCCTAAATTATATCCAGAACATTTGCGTGATCCAGAATTATTATTACACAATTTATCTTTATTATATGATTATATACTTGACCAAAATTTTCATATTCCTAAAGTTGAATTTTTCAGTGGAGAAATTTGGCATACTAAACTTGGATGGGATATCTTAGAATTGACTTTGCAATATCTTAAAAAAGGTATGCATATAGATTGGTTTTTAATTGCATCTAATTGTTCATTTGTATCTAACAATACAGCTTTATATAAAATACAACATTATATTGATGAATTTAAAAATATTAATAATCAATTAGTATTTTCAATTTCAGTTGATGGTGAAATCATTGAACAAAAGAATCGCCCTGCTAAAAATGGGGAAGAACGTCCAGATGATTTTTGGGATATGATCTTTATTTTTGCTAAACATAATAATTTTTTCTTTCACCCTATGATAAGTGCAAAAAGTAGTTTTAATTGGATTGAAAATCTTAAATGGTGGTATGAAAAACTGGCTGAATATGAAATGCCAGATGATTCCATTATGATGTTGGAAGTTCGCAATGATGATTGGACAGATCAATCTTTAGAAGCATATTTAAAATATTTAGATTATGAAATTGAACGTTATTTACATAAAGATTGCAATGATAATCTTGAACTATTTTATAAAAATTTATTAAATATTCGTGATTCAAGTCCAAATTCATTGCATGGTTACATTAATTGGGCAATACCAAAAACAGATACATTTTTAGGTTGTACAGTAGCAACAGATTTAACTGTGCGGCTCGGTGATTTAGCTATCTGCCCATGTCATCGCACTGCATATGATAAATATTTATATGGTCATTTTGTAGTTGTTGATGATAAGATTGTTGATATTACAGCAAACAATCCAAATATGGCGATTAAAGTATTAATGAACAATATTGAAATAGCTAATTTTGGATGTGACACTTGTATTTACAATAGCTATTGTTTAAAAGGTTGTTTGGGTAGCCAATATGAAAGTACTGGAGACCCTTGGATTCCTATACCAAATGTATGTAGATTTTTCAAAACTAAATATAATTTCTTATTATCTAAATATGAGAAATTAGGTGTATTTGAATATTGTAAAACTATTTCTCCTTTGGAACTCAACTATCCAGAAGTTGCTCAAATGTTGCAATTATATAATAATTGGAAGCCATTAAAAGATAAGGGAGATATCTATGTCTTGGGAGAAAATTAATGAAATGTTCCCTTTGGGATATACGGTTGCAGGAGACTCTGTACCTATTGAAGAAATAATTAAAAATAATTATGATGTTGTAACTGGTGAAAGAAATTATATGGCGCGCGATATGAAAGTAGCTGAAGAAAGAATTGAATGGTATAAAAACAATACCATAGAACGTACGCGGCCATATGATTTAGTTCATCCAAATGATCAACCATATTATCATTCTTGCTTAAATGTTTATGGTAAACGTATGTTAATTGATGCTCAATCAGGCATACTAAGAAATGCAGATGGTACACGCAATAATATAAAACAAGAGCAAGAATTAGAAAGTGAGGAACTTCATGCTGGATTTAATTATACCGGTTTATAATAATCGTGAAGGTTTGATGCGTTCTTTAATGTCTCTTGGTTTAGAAACAAATGAATTATATGTAACAATAGTCGATGATTGTTCCTCTGTTGAATATGATGATATTATTAAAATGTTTATTAAAGCATTTCCTATTCAATATTTTAAACTGCCATTTAATTCTGGTCCAGGTGTTGCAAGACAATGGGGATTAGATCATACAGATCATGATTTTGTTGCATTTTTAGATTGCGGCGATACCTATACATCACCTTTAATATTGCAATAGCAGCAATAGATTTTAATTGATAATCCTAATATATATCTTCTTACATATGGACACAATGAACAACGATCAGATGGCATATGTTATATTGAAGCTTTTCATAACAGGATGCATGGTAAAATGTATAGACGTTCATTTTTAAATAAATATCGTATTGGCTTCAATGTACATTGTCCTCGTGTTAATGAAGATATTGGATTTAATCATACTTGTAGACTCATATGTAATTATTTAGAACAACAAGAGCAAATAACTCATATTTATATTAATAATGAACCTGCGGTTAATTGGAATAATAGAGGCCCTTCACTTGTACGTTTTAACAATTGCGAATTTTATTATCATCAACAAAATATCGGCTTCGCGCTTAATAGTGAATATTGTATGAATATCATGCATATGAACAATATTCCATTAGAATATTTTACAGATCAGTGCTATCAAGGTATGGCATATGAATATTTAGCATATTTATCCACAATGAATAGGCGCCCAGAATTTTTAGAAGATTGTCTTATCGGTGCGGCATATTACTATCATAAAATATTTAAGCCTTTCAAAGACTTAGATAAAAAATTATTAATACAGAGTTTTTATCAAGAATTATCAAATTTAATTCAAGATCCAAACGATCCTATTCGTGATAGCTTAATTCCTATTGATTTCTTAGGTTTTCTCAATAAATTAGAGACAATGCCATGTCCTGATATATCAGATAAGCTCTCTATGTTAAATCTTAATGCCGTATATGAGAAGTAACTATGGCAATAAAAAAAGTACCTATATGTATTTTTATTAAAGAACTAAAAGCTGCCCTTAATCGCAAAGACGGTTATATTAAAGGTGCTTTTGGGTAGAATCCTAAAACTGGTTCATTAGATTTAACAATAGTAGAAGTATCAAATCAATGGGAATTATCTGGGCATTACTATACACAATATCGCACCGGATATAGTAAAGCACAAAAGGAAAAAGCTCTATATTGGCGAGCATATGCCACAAGGGTCTGGGATGCAAATGGGCTTGCCGCAGGTATCTATGAATTATACACTTAGACTCATATTTATTGTGAACCTAGTATTAATTATAAAGAATGGTGTAAAATAAAAAGTGCTGACATGAATGAAATGCCGAAAGAACCTGGAGTTGCTGTATTCAGAAATAATCCTAGTGCCGGTGGAATCACTCATGTTGGATATTTATGGAAGCCAGTTTATGAAGATAAGCCCGAAGGTGATTGGTGGGTTATTGAAGCTAAAGGCGTATTATATGGCGTTTAGCAATCTCGATTTTCACTTGGAGGATGGAATTGCTGGGGTAAGATGACTAAATATTTTGAATATGATCCAGCTATTACAGAGGTAACTATACCTGATTATTTAGAACAAGGTGATTCTGGCACAGACGTACGAGAATTACAAAAGCTGTTGCTAGCTGCAGGTGAGAAATTGCCTCACTACAAAGCAGACGGAGTATTTGGCGCAGAAACCTTGTCGGCCCTTTAGAGTTATCAAGAAAAAAATTCTTTACCTATTACTGGGATATATGATAAATTAACAAAAAAAACACTTACTAGTTAGGTAACTATTGAGCGTAGAATTAAAATAATTAATAATTGCTATGTGCGCACAGGCCCTGGCTTAGATAATAAATCTATTGGTACTGCATTACGCAATGCACAATATAAATATGGTGGAAAAACTGAAGATGGTTGGAACCAAATTATATATAAAAATTAGCTAGCCTGGGTTTCAGCAGAATATAGCAAATTAGTTGACTTATAAAAAAATTTTTGATATAATATTTATAGTAAAATGATTTAAGGCATTTTACTATATAGCCCCTTAGTTCAACGGTAGAACACCAGTCTCTAAAACTGTTATATCCCTCTGCAGGAGGTAGTCTGGGTTCGAATCCCAGAGGGGCCGCCATTTATAAAGACGCTTTTACAGCAATGAAGCCTATAGACTGGCTTAATAGTCTATGCCATATTTAGAATAATAGCGTCTTGGTTGATTTTTATTAAAAAAAATGATATTATATATATACAAGATAAGGAAAGGGAGTAGCAAAATGGCCAAATGGTATATTTATGTTGATGATGTGCGTGAAATTGACTGGCACACTTATGATCGTTATATTTGGTCTTGTTATGTACATGGTCTGTCTACTCCTATTATTTTGAAAGATTATGCATCTACTATCAAATTTCTTCAAGATGCTCATGCGGCAGGAGATGAAATAGTAATTGATTTAGATCATGATCTTGGCGAAGAGAAATCTGGATATGATATTTGCAAATTTATTGTAGAAACTTCGTATCCAATTCTTGGTTTTCATATTCATTCTATGAATCCTGTTGGTGTATTTAACATGAAACATTTACTTACTCATTATGGATATTCGCAGTTTTAATTGAAAACTTTAAAAAATAATGATATAATATTTATAGAAAGTGAAGAGAGAAACACTTTCTATCTAAGGCAAGAACCAGCAATTATTTGAAGAATTTCACGTATTGAAATGATAATCAACTTGCCTTGTTTTATCGGGGTGTAGCGCAGTTTGGTAGCGTATCTGATTTGGGATCAGAGGGCCGTGGGTTCAAGTCCCACCACTCCGACTTGGCTTTGCCAAAATTTCTTATAAAGGGTGTTTCCATTGATTAATCACGCTCGTGCACATATTCGTTTGGTTACCAGTGCAGACGCAGCAGAATTTGTAAGCATTTTGAATCGCGATGGTAGTACAATCAGATGGACTTTGGAAAATGAAGATGGACTATATCGCACAAATGCTAGAAGTTTGATTGGCGTTCTGTATTTTTCAACAGAGCATAATGATGATACTTATTTGGTGAATGACACAACTGGTGCCGCAGATTTTCCTGGTGGTATTGAACAGTTTAGAGTTTAATTTTATTCGGCGGTTTCAGCAAATTGAAGATAAAAAATCTTTGTATTGCGAGTTCAAGTCTCGTCCTACGCAATTGCGTATGTTGTGTAATGGTAACATAAAAGAATTTTTTTGTCCGCCGAGTTAATGGGGTGTAGTCTAGCGGGAGGACATGGGACTTTGACTCCCAGTGTGGTGGTTCGACCCCACCCACCCCAGTTTGCTGTCGTGGCCTAATGGTAAGGCAGCTGACCTGTAATCAGCAGAGTGTAGGTTCAAGTCCTATCGACAGCTTTAAGATGGCTATCGGCTCCTTCAGCAAGATTTAGCCGAGATAGTGTAGTGGTTAGCACCCTGCCCACAAGGCGGGATCCCAGGTTCGAATCCTGGTCAACAGCCATCTTGTATGGAAGCGTGGCTGAGTGGTTTAAAGCGGCGGTCTTGAAAACCGTTGTGGTGATGAGCCACCGTGGGTTCAAATCCTACCGCTTCCGTTTAAAAATTAAAGATTGGTGGTGTTATTATGCGTACAAGAGCAGAACGTAGACATAATGATTGGACCAAAGCCAAGCGTAAATGGCGTATTGATCTTGATACTGCCGTAGAATTCAATAGAAAAACAGATGATGAACATCTGTATAATGATAGATATTGGATGCTGTACGATAATCTCCACCAGTATAGTAAGAATAAAATTCATTGTTCTTGCCCGATGTGTAGTGCAAAGACCAATAATAAGCATCGTTCTGGCGCAAGAGGTTGGGCACCTTCTTATAATCCTAGCATGCATGATAGACGCACAGATGATCATGTGAATGCTTTGCTTAATGAATATGAATCAGTAGTAGATAAGGACGATTGAGATTAAACAATCGTCTCTTTTTTTTATATGTCATAGAGAACAAATTTCTCAATCATATTTTGAAAGGATGACTTCTAAGATGGCAGCTATTATTTTGAATGAACGTTCTGCCGCTCTCTCAGTAACGAAAGTTTATCAAGAGCGTTTGAAGAAGAGTGCAGAGCTTGTAGCCAAAAAGGAACTGGTCTCTTTATCCACAGCTATTGATTCTGCGGCTATTAAGGGCCTTACTAATGTAAGTTTTAAACTCAGTACAGCTGTAACTAAACTTGCAGACACTTATCATGACATTGCTATTAGAATTATCGAGCAGGATATTAATGACGCAGGTTATGATGCACTTCGCGTATTAGATAAAACTAATGCTGTAACTGGTTATGAAATTAGTTGGGCTGAAAAAGAAGAAGGCGGAGAAGGATCTGGCGAAGGCGGAGAAGGCTCCGGTGAAGGATCTGGCGAAGGCTCTACTGACGAGGATCCCGCTATACAATCACCTGAGGATTTGATCGAAGCAATTGCTTCTAAAGATGAAGTTGAGCTTACTTTATCCAATGATCTTACCCTCGCAGCACCTGTCGCAATTACCGCAGGAAAGAAAGCAACAATTCATTTAGATAGTAAAATTAATAACAATGCACAGATTGCTTTCGAAGCTGATGGCGGCGAATTGGTGATTGATGGCGAAGGTGAAATAATTGGTGCTGGTCGCGCAATTGCTGCTCAAAATGGTGGTTCTGTAATTGTTAACGGTGGTACATATACAAGTACTCAAGCAGGGCAAGTTATGTTTGCTCTTGGCGCAGGTTCTTCTGTTACCATTAATGATGCAACAGTAAATGGCCAAGAAGCTGCAGTTATGGCATTCGATGGTGGTACATTGACGCTTAATGGCGGCGATTATACTACTACAGATAATTTTGTTATTGCTACTAATGGTACAGCCGGACGTGGCGGTAATGTAATTAATATTAAGAATGCTGTATTAAGAGGCGGAATTCAATCTAAAGGATATGAAGCATGCGGCATTTATGTTGCTAATAATGATACAGTTAATATCCAGAATTCTGAAATTATCGCAGAAAATGGCTGCGGTATTTTAATGCGCGCAGGTAATGTCATTGTTAAAAATACAAAGATCACCACCACTGGAACAAAAGGCGGTTATGTAGGAGATAAGAAGAAAGTTATGAGTAATGCTGGTATTATTTATGATGAAGCTTCTAATTATCCTGGAAAAACTGGAATGAGCCTTGTTTGCGGCCCAGATGTAACTTTTGATTGCTCTGGTGAAAATATTGAAATTTTAAGTAATGAAGAAACTCCTAATGTGACAATTGTTCCTTAAGGAGGAGTTACTTATGGCTTTTTATATTAATCGTAATGGTCGCGCCCAGCAATGGGATCGCGACCATAATCGTTTAGAATTAGCAAGATGGGTGTTTCATCATCCAGAAATGCTATATGATTTAGTTAAAACATTAACAGATGCTGAAATTGATATTTTCCATGTGCGGCCAGAAGAAGTTGATTATGATTTCTTGTTTAATAAAATTAATGCTTTAACTAATAATGAAATTGATGCTATTACAGGAGTGGATTTAGATGGCAACTAAAAAATATTTATCTGAAGATGGCGTTCGTCGTCTTTGGGCCGCCATTGAAGCAAAATTCGTTGATAATGATGAAATTTCTTCACTTCTTACAGAGGCGGAAGCAGATATGATTGCTATGACTAATGAAGATATTGATGCCGTTACTGGTTATGTCGCTCCTACTGATAATTCAGAAAATAATGGATAAAGGAGGACTGTAAATGGCTAGTGTAAAAAAGTTCCTTGATTAGCAAGGCACAGGTTATTTATGGACAAAAATTGTCCAATAGTTAGAAACAAAAGCTGCACAGTCTGCTTTAGAAGCATTAAGCGCGCGTGTTGATGCACTTAATATTCCAGCGGCATATGATGATACTGAACTTCGTACTTTAATTGGCGCAAAAGCCGATAGTACTACAGTAGACACATTAGTTGGTGAAGATACTAACAAAAGTGTTCGTACTATTGCAAATGAAGAATTGGCTACTCAGTTGATTCCAACTAATGCTACTGAAGCTCGTGACACTTTACAAGAAATTGCGGCTTGGATTCAATCTCATCCTAATGATGCTTCAGCTATGAATCAACAAATTACCGCAATTAATAATATTCTTGCTGGTATTGGCGGTGCAAATGAGCCAGCAACAGTAGCTGCTTATGTAAATGCCGCAATTGCCGCACTTGGTATTGGTAATTATGCTCTTGCATCTGACTTAACTGCTCTTGCTACGCGTACAACTGCACTTGAATCTGTTTCTCATACACATTCTAATAAAGATGTCCTTGATAGTATTACTGCTGCTGATATAACCACATGGAATTCTGCAGAATAGAATGCTATGGATTATGCTGATAGTCTTGCAAGTAATTATGCAACTGCGGCACAAGGTGCTTTAGCTGATACGGCTTTACAGCCAAATGACGTTGTAGGCTTAACTAATGCTGAAATTGATGAAGCAATAGCTAATGCAAGTTCATCAACAAATACAAGTTTATTAACAGATGAACAAGGTAATAATATTACTTTAGAATCTGGCGAACCATTAGAATTAGAATAAGAGGTGCATTTAATATGGCTAAAATTAGTGAATTGAATGAAATTCAAC
>OCTW011617723.1_pt1 | contig 10916 bp, 7 predicted proteins | sample 1539671 | NCBI WGS metagenome assembly OCTW01 (sample SAMN02144230, study PRJEB22623) | gut metagenome | biome: sheep rumen | host: Ovis aries | place: New Zealand | reverse complement strand
GCCGTCGGCCATTGGAACAACTACATCGACGCATACATATTCAACATAGACAAAGGCTTCTACCCATTGCAGACCGTCATCAACGGATTGCTCGATGCGACGAGCTCCGGCGAAGGCGACGTCGTCTTGGAGCAGATGCGCCTAGCCACCCAGATCAAGTTCACCTCCATCATCGTCGCGACCGTTCCTATCTTGGTCCTCTATCCGATGATCGAGAAGCACTTCGGCCAAGGCGTCCTCGTAGGATCGTTCAAGTGAGGAAACGAACATGAAGAAGTACATCATCGGATTCTCCGTGTTCGCCGCTTGGCTTGCCGCAATCATCGCATTCGCGGTGGTTGGGACGACCAAAACGAGCGACGAGCAGCAATTCGTCGTCCTCACCGTCAAGGAAGACGCGGTCAAAGACTACAACACGATGCCCGTATTCAAGGATCTCGCCGAAGACACGGGAATCGCGGTCAAGTGGACCTACAACACCTCAACCCAATACTCCAACAACACCGACCCCGTCGGCATCAAGGGAATCGACGCTATCTACCATTCGGGATTCTCGAACCTCAAACTCTACGACTACGGTCGCAGAAACAGGATCGTCGCGATCGACAAATACCTCTCCAGCATGCCGAATTTCTCGAAGATTCTGAGCGACCGTCCCGACATCGCGGAAGCGCTTAAATCCCCAGATGGCCACATCTACTCATTGCCTCGCGTCGAGGAAATGGGCCTCAAGGCCTATCCGAACATCCTCTATCTCAACAAGAAGTGGGTGAAGAAGCTGATCGACGAGAACCACATGCCAGAAGGCGTGAGCCTCACCGAGAGCCAACTACGCGATGGCCTTAAGCTTAAGCGCAGCGAATTCAAAGCCATCATCACCAAGTTCAACGAGCTTGACATGGATGGCGATAAAAATACGTCAAACGAGATTCCTCTGTCGTTTGTCAGCAACAACTGGCAGGGCAACGAAGCTGATCTCATCGCCTCCTTCGGGCTTCCCGAGAACAGGGAGCACAAGACGGTGATCGATGGGAAAATCACCTTCACCTTTGAGGATGAGAAGTGGTTCGAGGCGGTCAAGGAATTGTCCCAGTGGTACGCGGCAAACCTCATCCGTTCCTCGGCCTTCACCCAAGGCGAGAACGACTTCCTCGCGAAAGGGCAAGACGGACGTTACGGCTCCTTCTATTGGTGGGAGAAGAACACCGTCGTCGCCACCCCTGAGGACTATATCATCGTCGAACCGCTTATCGATGACGCCACGGGAAAGCAGTACGTCGGCATCAGCAACGAACAGGAAATCGAGAAAGGCGCCTGCGTCATCCTCGACGCCTGTGAGGACAAAGAAGGGCTGCTATCCTACTTCGACAAGTTCTTCGAGCCGAAGTATTCCGCTCAATTGAACTACGGCTCCATCAAATCCGGCGCCTTCCTGCCTCAACTCGTCAACGGGAAATTGATCCCGAATGACGACCATGGCCAGCAAAGCGCGGACGACTTCCGTATGAAGAACGCCCCCTATGGCGTCGTCTATCTCACGAAAGAAGTCTGGGAGAAGGACGTCGAGATGGAGTCGAGGGCAAAGCTTAGGCTTCAGAACCTCGAATCCTATGTCAAGCCGTTCACCTTCGATGGCGCGAGCGGAATCCCCAACCTGAACTACGAACAGGAGGAGCTTACGAAGCTCAATGTCTATGAGTCTTCGCTCTCTAATAACATCGCGAGCTGGTATGCCAATGCCGTCACCGGCGGTAGCGTTCCAACCAAAGAGTCCTGGGAGAAGTTCCTAAGCATCAACACGGAATCGATCGCCACGGTGCTTGAAATCAACCAAAAGGCCTACGACCGCTACGTCGAGGCAATCAGTAAATAACCAATTTGCGGAGCCGCTATGAAAGGATTGAGGATATTCGGTGAATACATCGTTGAAATCGTTGTCGTGACCTTGCTCATGGCCCTTTCGGCGGCTACCGTCATCATGTTCATCCCTATGGTCGTCGGGATGACCGGGTTCTTCAAAAACAAGAAGGACGTGCGTTTGTTTAGGGACATCTTCCTCACGATGAAAGAGAACTGGAAGATCCTGATACCGTACACGATATTCGAGCTATTGATCATCATCTTCCCGGTCCTGAACATCTATTTCTTCAACACCCATCTCGACAAGATGAATTACTTCCTACTCGCGGTGAGCTACATCGCATTGGTTGTCGGAGGCATCTACCTCACGACCGCTCCGACGATCATCGTGAATATGAACATCAACTTCTTCCAGCTGCTGCGAAACGGATTCATGCTGTTATTCGGCGGGCTGTTCAGAAGCATCGCTTCCGTCGCGGTGATCGGAGGGATATTGGCCCTTGTCCTGCTATATCCTTACGCGATTCCGGCAACGCTATATCTAGCTCCGCTATTAACAAGCAAGCTGATGCTGGAGAACTTCTACGTCTTGAAGGCCAGGGTCCTTGGCACAAGCGTATATGCGGTGAAACAAGAAGAGCAGAATGACGACTATTTGGACGAAAGAGGCATGGTGAAGCATGCCGAAGAACAAGGAGGAGAACAATGAGGAAAATCGGATTATTGGGCAGTCTGTCGCTATTATCCTTTGCCCTCGCAAGCTGCGGCCAGCAGACGGCTCCCACCAACATGGCCCCATCGGTTGTTGGGGTCAAGGGGATCCAGTGCATCGTGAACACCACGGTCGATCTGCTCGACGGCGTCGCGGCCCTCGATAAGGAGGATGGCGACATCACGCCAAAACTCGAAATCGCAGTCACGCCCCACGTGGATGTCGTTGACGGATATGCGACCTTCGAGAAGGAAGGCGAATACGCCGTGAACTACAAGATCACCGATTCGGAGGGCAGGGTTTCCCAAAAGAACTCCTACGTTGAGGTAGTCGCCAGAGAAAAATACACGGACTTCGCATTGCCAGCAGGCTTCTCGGCCGAGGTGGACGGAGCCGCGAAATTCAAGCAAGTCGGCATGGTCGATGGCAAGTTCGTCGTGAAGGCGAAAGGCCACGAGGTCGCCGAGGACGTTCAGATCAAGCGCACATTCGAATTGACCACGAATTTGCAATATACCTTCAAATTCGAAGTCGATTCCAAATGCGAAGGCAAAGTCAAAGCCTTAGCCGATGGAGCGACCGCGGCTGAAATGAAGCTCATTCGCGGCAGAAGCACCCTCTCGTTCAAGCACATCGCCTTGGCCGAGGAAGCGCATAAAGACGTCGAAATCGCGCTCTGCTTTGGAAACATCGAGGAGGATATCGACCTCACGATCGTTTCGGTTGAGACGGAATATCCTCAAGAAGCCGGAGCCATCGTGGATCTAACCGAGAACTTCACTTTCGCGGGCAGGGTTATTTCCCGCATCGAAAACGGGAACTTGGGCAACACGTGGTCCGAAGACGAAGGGCATACTGCCGTTCTTGAGATCACCGAACCCAATGGACGCATTTGGGAAGGCGGCATGTTCATCAACACCGGCATCACCACCAAAAAAGGCGTCACGTACACCATTTCTTTCCAAATGGAATGCGAGGAAGACGCAGATTACGAGATCATCATCCAGCGCGGCCAATGGGACGAAGACAAAATCGAGACCATCTACAATCCCGGCAATAGCTTTATCAAATTGGATATCACCCCTGATGAAGTGACCGAGGGAGCCCTTTGGATTTATGTCCAATCCGGCAACCACGCGAATCGCATCAGGATGCATAACCTCAAGATTGAGGAGCACCTTGCGGCAATCGGACACGATGCCTTTCTCATCGAGGATTACCACGACAACCATTCCGCGGGAACGACATTCCACTCCACGCTGGGCGACTTTACTTACGAAGTCGAGCACTTCGGGAACAATTACAACGACCAAGAGGTCATGAGCCCCGCGTTCTTCGTCAATGGCTCAGGCGGAAATTACGTCTTGTCGTTCAAAGCGAAGGCCTCTGCTCCAGTGGAGGCGGTCGTTGCTGCGCCAGTCGCAGGCGGATGGGATCCGACTTTGATGTGGAGCCGCATCCTGATCGACACTACCGAAAGCACACACACGTTCTTCTTCTCCGGTGCCGGAAGCGACCGTGATTACACAGTTGTCTGGCAGTTTGGCGGTGGAAACAACGTCAAATACGAAAACGTCAAAATCGAAGTGAGCGATGTTTCTATCACGCTCCGAAACAGAGAATTGGATGGCTGATTGAATGGACGTCTTGCCGTTTGCTGAATACATAGAGAAGAAAAAGGTGGATATCGTCGACCTCTATCGGCCGAGATACCACATGAGCCCGACGGTCGGGTGGATGAATGACCCGAACGGACTGATCTTTTTCGGCGGTCAATATCACCTGTATTACCAAGCGAACCCATATCGCACTAAGCCTGGGAAGATGGTGTGGGGCCACTTCGTGTCCAGCGACCTGATTTCCTTCCGCGATCTTGGCATCGCGCTTGCCCCGAGCGGAATCGGCGAGAACGCCTACTCTGGCGGAGCGATCGAAGAAGCGGGAGAGATCAATATCTTCTACACCCTCCACGACGAAAAGAAGGCGGAAGCCATTCGCTATGATGGCGACATCATGGAAGGCGATGAAATCCTGACCGAGGTAGAAAACGAGAAACGCAAAACCGCGTTCCGAATCCTCGAGACCACCGATACCAAAACCGAGGAGATCTATCATTCCTCATCTAGAGATGGGATGACGTTTGAAAAAGGCGATCTCGTCTTCGACAACAAAACGCTTCCCGAAGGCATCTCTCAGGCCGACTTCCGCGACCCTTGTCCCGTCAAAATCAATGACACGTATTACATATTTGTGGGCGGAAAAGACCTTAGCGTCAACAAAGGCGTGATCATCGTCTTGAAGGGAAAAACACTGAAGCACTTCGAATTCGCGTTTTTGCTTGGCCCCTATTATGAGCTAGGCGATATGGCGGAATGCCCGTCTTACATGAGAATCGATGGCAAAGACGTGATTCTTGTCTGCGGCAGCAACACCGTTAGGCGCGAAAACGACTTCCGCAACATCAATTGCAGCGTGGCCGTCGTCGGGGATCTCGACTTCGAGAAAGGCGAGATGAAAGTCGACTTCATCAAGGAGATTGACAAAGGCGACTCGTTCTATGCTCCCCAATTCATCCGCGAGGCCGAAAAACCCACCATGGTTGGCTGGATGGAAATGTGGGGCAAGAAATATCCGACCTCCAAATGGCATCATGGCTACGTTGGGGCGTTCACGATTCCTAGGATATTGAGCTTGCGCGATGGCGACTTGTTGCAACATCCTCTCGATGCGTTAGAAAAATATGAGAGCGACTATGAAGGCGAAGGCCTTCCCCGTTGCGCAGACTTCTCCTTCCGGATGGGCGAAGATGCGATCCTGGTCATCGAAGGAGATAACGGAAAACTCATCGTTGGCAATTCCGCTTGGGGCGTGTATTTGAATAACGCGTTTGCGAATAGCATGTACGAGTGCGTGCGCCACACCAATCGCGCATATCGCGAAGCCAGCATTCGCGTCCTGCTCGACACCTCGAGCATCGAAATCTTCGTATCCGATGGACGCGAAGTCATAAGCAGCAGATTCTACATCGATGGCGAACTGAGGATATCCCTTTCCTCGGGCGTCCACGATTTGAAGGTAAAAAAGATAGGAGAAAGACTATGAAGAAATCAGGTGTGTTCGCCATATCGGCAGTTATGCTGCTCGCATCTTGCACGGCAGCGAGCGCGACGATCGATCAAAAAGGCGCGAACGTCTTCCCGTCATCCGCGATTGAAGACTCGATTTCCATCACCATGGGCGACGTCATGCCATTCTATGATGACGGGGTCATGAACATCTATCATCTGCGCAACGTGACCGGCAGCAATAGCCTTTTCTATCACCCGATCGCTAGGCTCACCACCAGCGATTACATCCATTATGACAACAAAGGTATCGCGCTCAATTACGAAGAGAAGATTTCCTCCATCGACGCAGCGCTAGGAACCGGCTCCTTCATCAAGGCGCCAGATGGCACTTACCATTGCTTCTATACCGGCCACAATGACAAAGCCGGCGACAGTGACTTGCAAGGCGCTGGGCTCATCCACAAAGAGGCGATCCGCCACGCGACTTCCACTGACGGCCAGAATACCTGGGTGAAGGACGAAGAATTCCTGATTTGGGGATACGAGGACGATTTCCGCGATCCCTATGTCTACTTCGATGCCCAGGACAACAAATACTACATGCTCGTCACTTCGCGCGACTATGGCAAAGCCGTCATCAGAAGGTTCTCCGCCGCATCGCTTTCCGCGAAATCAGACGAATGGGAATTCGAGGACAACTTCTTCACAAACGATGAAGGCGACTACAACATGGAATGCCCTTCCTTCATCGAGCTCAACGGCTACTATTACCTTGCCTATAGCGAGCAAGGCGATAACCGGGTCACCCATTATCGTTATAAGACGACGAAAGACGGCGAGTGGAAGAAATTCGACCGCGACGCGATCGACGCCGCCGGCTTCTATGCCGGAAGGCTCGAGAAGGCCGGCGACAAGCTTTTTGCCTTCGCTTGGTGCGCAAGACTCACTGGCGGCAATACCGGCGCCTTCGACTGGGCGGGCAACCTCGTGACTCACGAACTGAAGCAAAAGGAAAACGGAGAGCTTTGCCCCGTCATGCCCTCAACTTACAAAGATTATTTCAATCACCCGATCGAATATCTTGATGGCGATGGAAAGAAAGCGACTTCGTTTGAATTCTCGGGCGAGAAATTTCAGGGAACCTCTCTTGGAAAACTCTCCGAGAACGTCACCCGCGTCTCCATGAAGGTAACCCCAAAAGGAGACGAAGGAGATTTCGGAATTTCCTTTGGACTCAACAACCAATACAACAACCGCTTGGGGGATGGCTTGATCGCGTTCGACCTGAGCAACAACCGCATCGTGTGCCACAATAACGTCTCAAGCATTGTGCGCTATGGCCCAGAGCTTACAAGCGTCGCCTATGATTTCGAGCAAGACAAAGAGTACACGGTGGACGCAGTCATCGATGATGAGATCATCTCGGTTTACGTCAATGACGAAATCGCCTTAACATCAAGGCTCATCAATATGGAAGGAAATAGCTTCGCCTTCTATTCCAACAAGGCGAAGGCGGATATCAAGGAGGTGCTCTTCTATGAGTAGACTCTATTCGATTGGCGAATTGCTCATCGACTTCCAATCCGTCGGTACCGGAAGCCTGAAGACAACCGAGCAGTTCGTCAAGAAAGCCGGGGGCGCGCCTGCAAACGTATGCGCCCAAGCGGTGAAATTAGGAGCGAAGGCGACCTATCTCACGAAAGTCGGCGATGACGGATTCGGCGAGTTCCTGATCGAAACGCTGCAAGACGCAGGAATCGACACAAGCTTCGTGAGCAAGGACAAAGGGCACAATACGTCGCTCGCGTTCGTAAGCTTTCAGGAAAATGGCGAGCGGGAATTCCGATTCTATAGGAAGCATGCCGCGGACCTATGCATGAACGAAAAGGATTTCGAAGGGGTCAGGTTCGAGAAAGGCGACATCCTCGAATTCGGAAGTGTGGCCCTTGCTTCGGAAGAGGCAAGGAAGACCCACCGTGGCTTGATCGAGAGGGCAAAGAAGGCAGACGCGATCATCGCCTTCGACCCGAACCTGCGATTCGGACTCTGGGAAGACCTGGATGAATTAAGGGATGTCGTCAACGAATTCCTTATTCACGCGGATGTGATGAAAGTGGGGCGAGACGAATTGGAATTCATCTCCAAACTCCCTGCCGAAATCGCTGCGGAAAACCTCATGAAAGGCAACTTGAAGATCCTGCTTCTCACCGATGGGGCGAATGGGGCGGATCTATATGTCAAAGACAAGAAATTCCATTGCGCCGGATACAAGGTCAAATCGGTCGATACGACGGGCGCAGGCGATTCCTTCTTCGGAGCGTTCCTGGCGCTGCTGCTTAACAAAGGAATCGGCCGCGGAAAACTCGAGAGCGAAGAGAACGATTTCCAAGGCATGCTGAACTTCTCCTGCAAAGCGGGAGCGCATACGACCATGAGCTACGGAGCCATTCAGGCGATGGGCGACTTAGAAAACATTGAAAGGAAGGTCAAATAACATGGCATCAGTAAGGTTAGAGAACGTCAATAAGGTCTATGAAGGCGGCGTCCATGCCGTCCACGATTTCTCCATCGACATCAAGGATAGGGAATTTATCGCTTTCGTCGGCCCCTCTGGGTGCGGCAAGTCGACGACCCTCAGAATGGTCGCGGGACTCGAAGAGATTTCCTATGGAAATTTCTATATCGATGACGTCCTGATGAATACGACCGCCCCGAAGGACAGGGATATCGCAATGGTCTTCCAGAGCTATGCCCTGTATCCGCAGATGACCGTCTATGACAACATGGCCTACGCCTTGAAGCTCAGGAAGGTCCCAAAGGCCGAGATCGATAGGCGCGTTCGCGAGGCGGCAGAAATCCTTAAGCTCACCCCATATCTCAACAGAAAGCCCCGCGCCCTCTCTGGTGGCCAAAGGCAGCGTGTCGCCCTCGGAAGGTCGATCGTCCGTCGCCCGAAAGTCTTCTTGATGGACGAACCGCTATCGAACCTCGACGCAAAACTAAGGGTTGCGATGAGAAGCGAGATCGTCCGCATCCACAAAGAAGTCGGCGCCACCACCATCTATGTTACCCACGATCAGATTGAGGCCATGACCATGGCGAATAGGATCGTCGTCATGAAGGATGGGTTCATCCAGCAAATCGGCGAGCCGAACGAAATCTATCATCACCCCGTCAATATGTTCGTCGCGGGATTCATCGGCACCCCAGCCATGAACTTCCTCTATGGCAGGCTCGAGGATGGCTACTTCATCCCCAGGGGAAGCGAACTCAAAATCAAAATGGGCAAGGAGCATATGGACTTGCTAAAGAACTACGTCGGACACGGAATGGTGTACGGCATCCGCCCGGAGAACCTTGTCTACGAGAAAGACGAGAGGTTCGCCCTCCACAAGGATTACTCCTTTGACCTGAAGATCGATATGGTCGAGCTCCTCGGCGACATCGTGAATGCCTATGGCAAGATCGGCGATGCCCAAGTCATCGTCAAGATGCCGAATAAGTACAACCTCCAGGCCGGACAGACCATTAAGGTTGCCATCGAAACCGATTATGCCCGCTTCTTCAACGAGACGACCACCAAGACCATCACGCCCGAATACAACGAGTTCGAGGAAATCGAGGTCACCAAGTCGCTCGATAACGACAACGTCACAATCATCGAACCCGAGAAGAAAGGCCTCTTCGGCAGGAAGAAAAAGAAATAACCCACATCCTTTAATCCTCAGCCGTCTTCGGACGGCTTTTAAAACGCTTTTCGATGCGAAAATTGATGCATGCCCTAGCTAGAATTGTTTTGGAGGGAACTTATGGTCTAGGCCGGGCACCAAATGGAAAAAAACTGACTGATGCGTCAATCGAAAATTGGATAACGATAGGCTTAACTGGTATAATTTGCTAAAGACTTTAGAGGGGAGAGAAGTTGCTATGGAGCCCAAGAAGTTAATCGCTGCTGCGTTGACATCTGCCGTTGCGTTATCGGCCATTTTAGTAACGGCTGCCAATCGCCCGGTCGAACTGGTGAACACCTATGGCACCGATGCCAAGCGGCATGAAGTTCGTTCTATGGGTGCAACCTCTTTCACGCTGGACAATAACTATGTTGTCGAAGCGGAATCCGATGGCTATGCGGATGAAGGGCTATTTAAGCTTGCCGCCGGCGGGCATTACCAGAATATGATTCCAATCCGCGGAATCACGAAGATCGAAATCGAATATGCCGCTAATTCCGCCTGGGTCACTATCGAGAAATGCTGTTACGACTACGATACGGGCAATGTGGTTTCAGCGGGTGTTGCATGGGTTGCTGGTACAGAGAACGGGACTACCTTCGATTTCTCCGACGCCCCGATTGACTATTTTTCGATTCATAACACCAGCGAAGAATGGCCAGCGACCATCGCGTCGATGCACATCACCTATTCCTGCGTCACTGCGACTTATGATTTCTCCGCTTCATTTGTTCCAAACTGGAATTCCATATCGTCGAATGAGCCAGCGGATATCTATATTGCAGGATCGCCTGAGCTAGTCCCTGACGGAATTCAAGATGGTGCGTGGAAATACAAGAAGATGGACTATTCCGACGGCGTCTATTCCTATAGCAAAGTGGGTTTGCCGACTGGCAAATACGGGTATGGCTTCTATGCCGTGGAAAAGGGTACGGCCTTCAATTGGAATAACCGCTGCGACGAAGAAAATGCATCCGTTTATCTTGCGGGCGACCTAAATGATACGGCTGAGCGTACCTGGTCATATGAGCCCGGCGCATTCTCGCTTACGTTTGTTTTGGATTTCGGCACCGCGACAAACATCAATTGGCTCGCGCTCTATTACAAGACGCTAGATGACGATAACGCAGCGGTGAATGCTTATGACGGGGACTACTGGACTGGTGGTGATAGTAAGTCATTAAACGTGACTTCGGGCAAAAACACATACACGGTCTCCCCGGATTCGCTTGATTATGGGACCGCGATCTATTTCTTCTTCCGTACTTGGGACGTGGATCAGAACGCGAACCGCACGATTGGCGGCGCGTCCGCTGGAGAATACGCCTTGCGTTATGTTCCAAAGCAAAAAGGTCCCGCGACCATCACGATCAATATGTCCAATTATGCGTCGGATAAAGCGAGTGGCTGGTTTGTGTCGGCTGGGAGCGTTTCTATTAGCGATCCAGAGATGGGGTCAGTAAGCGTTGCGAAGACCGCGACGGAATCCATTAGCCACATGGACGTCAGCACGACGGTTTATGGCACCACGACGATATCTCCGAG
>OCTW011144231.1_pt1 | contig 10917 bp, 11 predicted proteins | sample 1539671 | NCBI WGS metagenome assembly OCTW01 (sample SAMN02144230, study PRJEB22623) | gut metagenome | biome: sheep rumen | host: Ovis aries | place: New Zealand | reverse complement strand
TAGCATTAGGGTCCTCTAATATTTTATTTGCTTCTTCTTTTGTTAAAGCTAGATATGGATTTGGTGTATTAATTAAAATTACATTTAATTTCTTACCATCAACTGTAGTTTCATTTTCTAAAATCTTCTTACATTCCATACTCCATTTATATTGTAAATCAGATGTATCTTTAGATGTAGCAAGTGCTACTGTTGTCTCATCTAGGAAGCAACAAACATTATCTACATGTTCATTTGTCTCATCATTTACAATACCATGTGGTAACCAAATTACTTTTTGTTGACCTAGCATTTCTTTTAAATGTTGTTCAATTTGATTCTTTGTTAAATTATGATTTCTACCTTCACTTAATAAACAAGCCTCAGTAGTAATAAGAAGTCCTTTTCCATTTGTATGAATTGATCCGCCCTCAAGTATAAAGTCGTGGTCAACATAAGTTTCTATATTAAATAATTTTGATAATTCGCTTCCAAGTTTTTTATCATTATCCCAAGGATAATATAGACCATCTACAAGTCCACCCCAAGCATTGAATCCAAAATCAACAGCTCTTATTTTATTTTCATTATTCTTTAAAAATATTAAAGTATTATCTCTTGCCCATGAGTCGTCATATTCTAATTCAAAAATAGAAACGTTTTCCATTTCAAAATCTTTTGTATCATATTTAACATTCTTTGACTTAATAAGATAAACATGTTCATGTTTAGAAATAGCTTTTACTAAATTTAAAAATTCTTTACTTGCTACTTCTCCTCCTAATTCCCATGTATCTTCTCTATATGGTAATAATATGATAGTACCTTCATGCTTATCACCTTCAAATGGAAATGTATATCCATCAAGGATTGGTTTAGTCAATTTTTCCATCAAAATTACCTCTTTCATTTATCAATTTTTGATAATCTACAGTTGAAACTGTACCATCATCATAATCCATTAATGTTGTAGCTCCGGTTTTTTTATAAAATTCAATTCTATCAATTATAGATTTTGTAAATACTTCACCAGGAATAATTAAAGGAATACCTGGTGGATATGCCATAATTGATTCTTTTGAAATAAGACCAATACAATCTTCTAAATTAACCTTTTTTAAAGGTGCTTGATAAGCATCACGAGGTGACATTACAGCATGTGTATATGGTTCATCATAGTGATATTGAGGATATCCATCATTTTTTCTATAATGTTTATTAGAAATATCTCTTAATGCATCAAGTAAATGATCAACATGTTCTTTTTTTGTACCTATAGCTATAATAGCTAATAATACATATTGTTCAGCTAATTCCATTTGAACATCATAATCATCTTTTAAAATATTATAAATATCAAATCCATTAATATCGATATTTTCAAGTTCAATTACAACTTTAGTTGAATCATAGTCATAAGCACCTTTAGTTTGGAAATATTCCTTACCACGTGCTTTAAATCCTGGAATTTTATTTATTTCATCTCTTGTATATTTTGCAATATTACAAGCTCTTTCTTCAGCTTCATTTCCATTAATTGCCATAAATTTTCTAGCTGAATCAAGCGAAGCCATTAAAATAGTTGATGGAGATGTAGTATTTATTGTAGCTAAAGCTTTAAATACCTCATAATGTGATACTCTATTACCTTTTCTAAGTAATACTGAAGCTTGGGTTAACGCACCTGCAGTTTTATGAATTGAAGAAGCTGACATATCACAGCCTGCATCCATAGCACTAAGTGGTAAATTTTTATTAAATCCAAAATGAGCACCATGTGCTTCATCAGCTAAACATAACATATTATGTGAGTGTACTAAATCAACTAACTTTTTTAAATCAATACACGCACCAAAATAAGTTGGGTTTATTACAAATACAGCTTTTGCATCTAAATTTTCATTAATTGTTCTCTCATAATCTTCTAATGTTGGCTGATTTGCAATTTCAAGATTATGATCAAATTGAGGCATTACAAACACAGGAATAGCTCCTGATAAAATTAAGGCATTTATAACTGACTTATGACAATTTCTAGGTAAAATAATTTTTTCTCCTGTATGTACAGTAGCTAAAATCATCGCAATATTTCCACTACTTGTACCATTAATTAAAAAGAAAGCTTCATCAGCATGATACGCTTTTGCCATTAAATCTTGAGCTTCTGCTAAAACCCCACTAGGATGGTTTAAATTATCTAAACCTCTTGGCGCATTTACATCTACTGTATATAGCATTTGTCCAACATAAGACTTAAAATCATTATCAACATTTCCCATATGATGTCCTGGTACATCAAATGGAGATACATTTTCTGATACATATTTTTTTAGTGCATCTAAGAATGGAGTCTTTTCTTGTTCATTCATCTTAAACTACCTCTTAATCTAATACTTCCTTATTATAAAGTAAAAAGAATGAAAATAAAATAGATTTATTCTCATTCTTTTAATATTTTTATTCATTAGCTCCTACTTTAGCACTTGATTGATTTTCACAAACAGGATTAAGCTTTAGAGGAATACCATATACTCTTTCATAACATTCTTTCCAAGCTTTATAATTTTCTTCCATTAGATAAGCTTCTTGTTCCTTATTTGTTAATCCTTCCTTTGGATAAATAGGCTTTAAGATATTAACAGTCATATCATATTGTTTAACTCCATTAATATCAACTCTACCATTTTCTTTAAATGTTATAAATGAAGGAATAATTGGAACATTATTCTTTGCAGCAAAGTGGAATGCACCAGGTTGAAGTGGGCGAGGCTTTTTATAGCACCACCACTCAGAACGTTCTGGATAGAATAATACATAATTTTTCTTTTGTAGTAAATGATTAATTGTTCTAACGAAATTTGCCATACCAGCTCTTTCATCAGACATAGGCATCATACGGCTTGAACGCATTATATCTCCAAGTAAACCTTTATAATTATTAAAGCTTGCAGCTGTAATATATAATTTATGACCCTTCATAGCTTTTCTAATTAATGAACAATCAAGTTTATTTACATGGTTAGATGTACAAACTGCACTCTTAATACCTTTAAGATTTTCTCTTCCAGTTACTGAAAATCCCATTCTCTTTAATTCACGTGGTTCAAAAGAACGAACAATTAAATTATAGACCATGAAATTTTTAATTCTTGTCTTGATTGGCTGATGTAAGTATTTATAATCAGCACCAACAGGTTCACAGTAATCAAAATTTACTGGATCTACATGCTCATTATATCTACCTTCAGCATCTAATTTTTCAATCTTATCTAAAACTCTTGGTTCTGTTGAAATTAAACTATCTAACAATCCCTTTAACTCTTTAAATCCCATATTATAATCTTCCTTTCAATATCTCATTATATTGTTCATAAATATCGTCAAATGCATGTATATGGTATACTTTATGCACTCTATCAATTTCCCATTGTTTGATATTAACTATATAGAATGGACGCCATAAAATTGTTTTACAGAAATGCTTCAATACACATTTTTTCTTATATCCATGTTGATAATTATATATCATTGGTAAAAATTTCTTTTTAAGTACAAATTTATTCAAAACTGTTTGATCTGGAAACGCATATTTCTTAATTTTTAATTCATCCAAGCACTTTTGAAATAATTTAGTTTCTCTAATTCTTTTTAAATTTAGTAATAACACACCAGAATTAATATAACGCGGATTAATAAATACTCTACCTAGATAATCTCTTGCTCCGGCATATTCATAGTCACCTAAATCAATATTAAATAATTCATCTAATGATTTATTAACCATAATATCTGTATCTAAATATAATATTTTATCTTCATTAATAACTCTATCAGCAAATAGACGTAATATAGCATAAGGAGTATAAATTGATAAATTATTCTTTGAATTAGCTAATTCATTTAAATACATTTCCTTACAATCAATTACATCTATATTTGATTCTTTGTTTTTACTTTGTAATACATCTAAAATTAATTTAACATGTTCATCTGTTATTTTTATATAATTTGGTTTAATTTCACTTAAATCCATTGTTAATATATATAATTTAACAGGTTTATCATTATGCTTTATATAAGATAAAGCTTCTAGCAAGATTCCTTTATATACTGCATCGTTGCCACAAATAAGTATATTATTCATCTTGACTCTCCTTCTTTATATAGTGATACTTATACTCATATGTTGAATTTTTCGCTCTTTCAACCATAGTATTATATATTCTATCTCTTAATTCTTGTTCTCTAGCTTTACCGCTTAATTCATTATTTGGATAGAATGGTCCATCAATATAAGTTGTCATTTTAGCTTTCTTACCAAATTTTCTTTTTTGATAAGTATTAGTGAAACAAAATGCTGGAACTTCAAATTTAGAAGGATATTTAAAACTAGTAGATTTAAAATTTCTAATCTTAGTATAATATGGCCAAATATGAGCTTCAGGATAAACAATAATAGGATGATGATGTTTAATTCTATTTGATAATCCTTCTTCAAATTTTCTTAATCCTTTAAGACTAGTTGGAGTAGGAATACCACCTAACATCATAATAAATGTTTTTGTTCCTTTTGCTGCAATATTAGCTGGACTTACTACAAAGAATGGTTTACGCCAAAATGTCATGGTTGGGGGTAAAAAGCCATCACCAGGAATTTGGGTATGATTACCATATAATATATATTGTCCTTTATATCCTCTTAATTTCTTTTTTCCAATCACATGTTGATGGAAATGAAACCATTTAACAAAAAAAGCTACTGGTGTAATGATGATTCTATGAAGAATAATCTCAAAAAATACATAAATAGGATTATGATTAACATATTTAAATTTTTCATCAACTATTATTTCTCTTCTAGAAACACCTGCAAAGTCTTCATTGACTTCATCAGTATAATAATATGTTTTTTCCTTCATAAAATAACTATCCTCACCGTTACAATTATACATTATATTAATTAAAATGTAAAGCCTACTTGACTTTTGAGTCTAATATTGGCAAATTTTGTTAAATGACTTTTAAAAAGAAACTCAATTCTATAATCAAAAAAGGCAGAATTTAATCTGCCAATTTTTTCATGAATATATAATTAATCTTCGTATGGATAATCATTTGTTAAATCGATAGAATCCAACAAATCTACACACGTATATTCGAATCTCAAATTAATACGGTAATAATTTTTGTTAGGTTCAAGTATTATATACATTCGTTTATTATCATTAGTATATTTGATTTCAGGATAATATATGCCATCAAGATAAAGCTCAAATTTATATCTATTATCAAAATTTTTATTTGTTAAAGAATCCACATAAACCATATAACATATATTATCATTTAATTTTATTTTATTTAAATTCCATTTTATACTTTTCTTAAATTCAGTTACAGGTTCTGTAGTATATGCAAATTTAGAAGTATCATTTTTGCTTGGAACATACATATTTTGATACATATATTCGCCGTCATATGGATAATCTATATAATATCCAACAGAAGTTATGAAATACTCACTATCATCCAATTCAATGTCAGCATAACTATAACATCCAACTTCAAGATTTTTTTTATTTCCTTCTATAGTATATTGTTTAAAATCTTTTTCATAGCGAAAAACAATTTTTGTTCCTTCAAGAAATTTCCCTTTACTAATATTTAACTCAAATCTTAAATATGCCTTTCCATCTTCTTCAACAATTTTAGCATCCATAGTAAAATTTTGAAGATAAATTCTTTGAGGATCAATTCCTTCATAATATTCCCCTATGTCTTTCGCAATAATTGTAATTTCATCTTTTGAACAAGATGTAAATACCAATAATAGTATTGGTAAAAAAATAATTATTAATAATCTTTTCAATTTCATATAACCCCTCTATAAATAAATCTATAACTTTATTATACATATTAATAGTTTTTTTTCAATAATGATTACAAATATTTTCTAAAAATAAGATATTGGCATTTTTTTTTGGTTAAAAAAACCTAGTTCATAAATTAAAGTGAACTAGGTTTAATACTATTTATCTTCTCCAGTAATCTTGATTTGATCTTTTAATTTCATAGTAGGTTTATCAACTTTACCTGCTAAAATATCTTCAAGTGGAGTATATCCAAATTTATTAAAGAATGAAACTTGATAATCTTTTAATCTATCTTCTTTAATAGCTTCTCTAATTTGATGCATTAAAGTCTTTAAGAAATATAAATTATGAATAGTAAGTAGTCTTGCACCAAACATTTCATCAGCTTTAATTAAATGATGAATATATGCTCTTGAGAAATTCTTACATGCATAACAATTACATTCTTTTTCAATAGGTTCAAAATCTTGTTCATACATTACACCTTTAATTCTTAATTTTCCATTAAATGTTAAAGCTGTACCATGACGTGCAATACGAGTAGCATCAACGCAGTCAAACATATCAACACCATTCATAGAACCAACAATTAAATCATCTGGTGAACCTACACCCATTAAATAGTGAGGTTTATTTTCAGGAAGAATTGTCTTCATATAATTTAACATATCATACATTTCTTTCTTGCTTTCACCAACCGCAAGTCCTCCGATAGAATATCCTGGAAAGTCTAACTTTTCAAGTTCTTCCATACAATGCTTTCTTAAATCTTCAAAAGGACCACCTTGAACAATACCAAATAAAGCTTGTTTATCAGGATATTTATGTGCATCTTTACCACGCTTTGCCCAACGTAATGTTCTTTCAACACTCTTCTTCATATAATCATATGAAGCGTGGAATGGTGGGCATTCATCAAATGACATCATGATATCAGCACCTAAATTATTTTGAATTTCCATACTCTTTTCAGGAGATAAGAATAATGGCGCGCCTGATTTAGGATGTCTAAAATGAACACCTTCTTCAGTAATTTTTCTTATTTTTGCAAGAGAAAATACTTGGAAACCACCAGAATCAGTTAATAATGCATGATTCCAATTCATAAATCCTCTAATACCACCGGCTTTAGCTACAATTTCATCACCTGGTTGAAGCCATAAATGATATGTATTACCTAGAATTAGTCCATCAGAAACTTGTTCAATTTCTTCAGGAGATAATGTCTTAACTGTAGCTTTTGTACCAACTGGCATAAAGATAGGTGTTTCAAAATCACCATGAGGTGTATGTAAAATCCCATATCTTGCCCCTGTTTGTTTATCCTTATGGATTAATTCATACCATACTGGTTCCATAATTAACTCCTTTGTAAAAAAATTGGCTTAGTAATTTTCATTTCAACTAAAGATAAATCATTTTTATTCTCAACAAATTTATGTTCTTTTAAGAAATTTATCTTTAAAAGATCACGACAATCTAAATCACAAGTCATTTTAATATAATAATTATCCATAATTTGAGAATGTAGGAATTCATCAAATTCTTCACTTATTAAATCATAAGTATCTAAATTTTTAAAATCGAAAAATAACTTACCAAGTTTATATTCATTCATTGCGCTAACTAAATTAATAATAATAAAGCCTTCTAAATTATTATCTCTAATAACGCTATATTTAACTGCATTCTTATGAAGTGAATTAAAAAGGACATTAAAGTCCTTTAATTCATTCATATCAGAATCATTCATAAGTCTAAGATTTAACATATTAAGCTCTTCTAATTGTCTTAATTTTTTGTTCAGTTAAAGGCTTATCATTTAAATCTGTTTTAACATTAGCAATTTCATCTAATGTATCATAACCATCAGTTAATACACCAAATGATGCATATGAACCATTTAAATGTGGTGCCTCTTCATGGCAAATAAAGAATTGGCTTGATGCGCTGTTAGGTGCCATTGTACGTGCCATAGAAATAACTCCTCTATCATGAGCTAAGTAATTCTTTACACCATTAGCTGCAAATTCACCTTTAATTTCTTCTTTAGAACCACCCATACCAGTTCCTGTAGGGTCTCCACCTTGAATCATAAATGATTTAATAACTCTATGGAAAATTAATCCATCATAGAATTTTTCATCAACTAATTTTAAAAAGTTTTCAACTGTAATAGGTGCAGTTCGTGGGAATAATTGTAAAGTCATAGTTTTACCATTTTCCATTGTAATAACTACGCTTGGGTTTTCAGAACTTAAAAATTCATTAAAATTTTTCCAAATTGACATAAAAAATACTCCTTTTAGTGAATAAACATAGCATCACCAAAGCTAAAGAATCTATATTTTTCTTCAACAGCTTGTTTGTATGCATTTAAAATATTATCTTTTCCTGCTAAGCTTGAAACTAACATAACAAGTGTAGATTTAGGAAGATGGAAATTTGTTATAAGCGCATTTACTGCATGCCACTTATAACCTGGATAAATAAATATATCTGTCCAACCATGGCATTCCTTAAATCCATTGTTCCAGGCAGATTCAAGAGTACGAGTTGATGTTGTACCAACTGCAATAATTCTTCTTCCTTCTTTTTGAGCAAGATTTAATTCATCAGCAACTTCTTGACTCATTTCAAAATATTCAGAGTGCATCTTATGTTTAGTAACATCATTTTCAGCAACAGGTCTAAATGTACCAAGACCAACATGAAGAGTTACATATAATAATTTAACACCCTTATCTTCTATTTTTTTAAGTAATTCCTTAGTAAAATGAAGTCCTGCAGTAGGTGCAGCAGCACTACCTGGAGTCTTAGCATAAACTGTTTGATACATATTAGGATCATCTAATTTTTCATGAATATATGGAGGTAGAGGAGTTTCGCCTAATTTATCTAAGACTTCTAGGAAAATACCTTCATAGTGCATCTTAAATAATCTAATACCATCTTCCTCTTCACCAACACATTCCGCTTTTAATAATCCATCACCAAAGTCAACAATTGTACCGACTTTAACACGTCTTGCTGGCTTACATAATGTTTGCCAAACATCATTTCCTGTATCCTTTAGCATTAAAACTTCAATGTGAGCTTGAGTTTCTTCTTTAACTCCAAATAATCTAGCTGGGATTACTTTAGAATTATTAAGTACTAAAACATCACCTTTATTTAACATATCTACAATATCATAAAAGTGTTTATGTTCTATTTCTCCATTTTCCTTATTTAAACATAATAATCTGCATTCTTCTCTATTCTTTAAAGGAGTTTGCGCAATAAGCTCCTCTGGTAAGTAATAATCAAATTCATCTAAGGTTAACATATTGATTAAAAAAATCCTTTCATTAAAGATTTGCCTAAATGTTCATAAGCTTTTCTAGTAGCTACACGACCTCTAGGTGTTCTATTGATATATCCCTCTTGAAGAAGATATGGTTCATAAACATCTTCAATAGTTTCCTTAACCTCCCCAATAGAAGCTGCAATAGCTTCAAGTCCTACTGGTCCACCTTTAAAGTGATCAATTATAGCTGATAAATATTTAATATCAGTCATATCTAATCCTTGTTTATCAATATTAAGTTTATTTAAAGCTGTGTTACAGATTTCATAAGTAATTTTACCATCACCAAGGACAGTTGCAAAATCTCTAACTCTTCTTAATAATCTATTTGCAATACGTGGTGTACCTCTACTACGCATTGCAAGTTCACTACATGCCTCTTTTGTAATAGGAGAGCCATAAACTTGTGAAGAACGTTTAATAATTAATTCAAGTTCTTCATTAGTATAATAATTTAGTCTTAATACAACTCCAAATCTATCACGAAGTGGACTTGATAAATCTCCAAAACGAGTAGTAGCACCAATTAAAGTAAAAGGTGGTAAATCTACTCTAATAGATTTAGCAGTATTATCTTTACCTACCATTAAATCTAGTGAATAATCTTCCATCGCACTATATAGCATTTCTTCAACATATCTAGGAAGACGATGTATTTCATCGATAAATAAAACATCACCTTCTTCAAGTTGAGTTAATACACTGGCTAAATCACCACTACGTTCAATAGCAGGACCAGAAATAGTTTTAATATTTACGCCAAGTTCATTTGCAATAATTTTGGCAAGTGTTGTTTTACCTAAGCCTGGAGGACCATATAAAAGAACATGGTCTAAAGATTCATCTCTATCTAAAGCGGCCTTTATATAAATACTTAACATATCTTTAGCATCTTTTTGGCCAATATATTCTTTTAATAATTGAGGTCTTAAGCTTAGTGATTCATCATCTTCTGATAAAAGATTTTGATCAAGAACTCTTTCTTCCATAATTCACCTCTCTATAATTTATAAATAGATTCAAAAATAGTAAATTACTTATTTAATTCCTTTAACGCTAGTTTAATAATAGTTGAATCGTCTTGTGTAAAATCAATCTTCTTAACAACTTTATTAACATCTTTTTTAGCATATCCTAAAGTTGTAAGTGCCTCAGTAATATCTAATATACGTTGATTAGTAGAACCTATTATTTCTTCTTCACTATCAAATGATACTTTACCATGAAGGTCTAAGATGATTTGTTGACTAGCTTTTTGTCCAATACCAGGGAATCTCTTTAAATAAGCATCATCTCTAGCATCTATTGCGTGTAATATTTCATTTACAGTAGCACTTGCAAGAATTGATAATGCTGATTTAGGACCAATACCATTTACAGAAATAAGCTTTAAAAATAATTCTTTTTCCTCTTTAGTTTTAAATCCATATAAAACTTCAGCATCTTCCCTTACATAATGATAAATATAAACAGTAATTTCTTCACCATTTACTAAAAAATTATAAGGGTTAGGAACTACAATTTCATAACCAATATTATTATTCTCTAAAACTACATATTTAGGGTTAATACCACTAATTATTCCTTTAATATAAGCGTACATATTAATCACCTTGTTAAGTATATCATATTTTAGTTATTTATTAAAGTTTAACATTTATCATGTTTTCTAATTTCTTTACTAAATAACTAGAAAATTATATAATTATTATATAAATA
>OCTW011537382.1_pt1 | contig 10919 bp, 12 predicted proteins | sample 1539671 | NCBI WGS metagenome assembly OCTW01 (sample SAMN02144230, study PRJEB22623) | gut metagenome | biome: sheep rumen | host: Ovis aries | place: New Zealand | reverse complement strand
ATTGGATTAGAACAGAGGCATGTCCTCTTGCTTGTCTGTGTTGTCAGGCTCAGAAACAGTACGCTCTTTCTCGCAGATAGCGGCCTTCACGTTCAGGGACATAACCTTTGTCATCGGCTCTGAATAAATAGCTTTCATAACTGATTTTTTTAAAGGGTTAATAATATAATTATTTAAAACGCTACAAAGTTAGTCATTTTTTTGTTACTACCAAAGAAATTGTGTAAAAAAATTCAGAATAGGGGAAGTTGCAGGTCTTTTGATAACTTTATTCTTATTTTATGTAATTTAAAAACTCTTTTCTGACGCCACGATGGCATCCTGATTGGTTGAAGATGAGTTGTCCCCAGTTTCCTTCCACCAGTACCCATCCTTTTGCGGTATGGGCAAAGTCAAAAGCGATGTATCTGTGATATGGAGGGAGTGAGCGGTGTATTTCCTCGGTCAGACGGCATAACTCCTGCCAGTCTGGTACTTGCCACCCCTCAAATACGATTCCAGAGTCGGGATGAGCGTTGAAATGCCGGCCCTCCTCATCCATTCCATCCGAACATAGGACACCGGTCTTCTCGTCTACTCCGGCGATAATTCCGCCGCTTAAAGCGTTGTCGACGACGGATCCAACTCGACCGGCACGGAAAAATGGGACGATGTTGTGGTGAACTCCTTCAGCGGTGAGGAAGGATGCGATTCTCACGGTGTTGACCGACGATGCATTCCAGGCAGCGAATTCTTCGGATTGTGTGATCAGTTCTTCTACTATCCACACACCGTTTGAAACCAGCTTTTGGTAGATCTCTTCTGCTTTTTCCTCGCTGTCTGCTTCCAATCGATAGGCGTTACGTCCAAAACATCCATCAAGGGGTTTGACGAAAAAATCATGGTGACGGGAAACGAATCGAAGGAAATCTTCTTTCTTGGCTTCTTCTCCTACTTTGCAGGCCTCCCGGTGAAAATAGGGTTGGGCCAGATGGTAGAAGAACCATTTGTCGGCGTGTTCGCGATGCACTTTTTTGCCGAAACGCTCATGGAGAATCCGCCATCGGTCGCTATCAGAGAGGTATTCTTTACGCTGCCAATAGTCCAGATGCTCGTATCCATACAAAAAATACTCTGTGGGATGGGTCTTGTATATCAAACGGCACTTGATGATATCATCTCTTAGCTTAGATGTGTATTTCACGTCGGCCATTTGTTCTGGAGTGAGATTGATGCGTATGTATTTTTCGGTAGATTTTCTTAAGGCTCCGAGCACATGGTCTCCTATAGCATAGTTGTGCCATCTGAAAAATGACAGTTGCAAGGGCATGTACTTGTTTTCGTAGAATCTCAGACGTGAGGGTTTCTTCTCGCAAAAGTCACGCACCCGTCTGTCGCTCCCAAGGACGACTTTCTTTAAAAATTTGTCTATAGCTCTCATATCTATAAGTCTTTGGCTTTGAGTCTTTAGCCATCTTATTGCCAGCAAAGTGGCTTTTGTTGAACATTCATTAAAGATTGTGCAAAAATACGCATTTTTACCGACAAAGTAGAAATTCAATTACTTTTTTCTCTTCTTGCCTTTTATTTTTGTATCTTTGAGGGCTAAAACTTGATAGGATGAAAAGGTGTTTTTTTTACATCATTGGATGGTTGCTGTTGTTGTTTACAACAAGTTGTGAGCGTTGTCAGGAATCCGGTAGCTGCAAGGTTGTTAAAATCGACAATGAAGGTTTCTTCGCTTCGATGAAACCCTATTTGCTTCGTGGGTATGAGGTTTCAATGGTTCCTAAGGGGCGGAGCATGCTGCCCACAATCCAAGACAACACCGACATAGTTACTCTACGTGCAAAGGATAAGGTTAAGGTTGGTGACGTGGTGCTGGCAGAGATTGATACCGGGCACTACGTCATGCATCGTATCGTGGAGATACGGGGACAGGAGGTGACGCTGAAGGGTGATCATAACAAGAATGTGGAGCACACGGTTTTATCGCATATTGTTGCTTGCATGGTGGGTTTGCAGTCTGGGGGAGGCCAAAGAGGAAAAGCCAGTCAGCAAGTGGACCTGGCCAAGTCTTTTCGGGTTAGACCTCATTGTAGGTTTGACACCATCCATGGTAACCGGGTCGTTCTCGTCGACACGGTCAGGAAGAGCGTTGACATGCACCATCTGATTGCTTTCAATGAGGCTGCTAAGGCAGTGTGGGATGGTATCGACCATGAGTGTTTCACCTTGCCGGACATGGTGAAGGCCATCCGGGAGGTGTATGAAGTAGAGGAGGCTGTAGCAAAAAAAGATTGCGCCAAGTTGCTTGGCAACTGGGCGCAATATGGATTGGTGGAAACTGTGCGAAGATGAAGGCTATTCTCCCTTGATCACCATGCGGTGGTTTCTCAGTTCATTGTCCTCGTCGTTGAGCAGATTGCCCAAAAACATCTCCATGAAGGTTGTTGTAGGATAGATGCCCTGATGCATGTTGGTGTAGAATGCGCGGATGATGGCATTGCGGAAATACCAGGCTTCCTTGGTAAAAGTGGTGTTGCGAAGATGGTACCCCTGAGTGAGCAGGTATTTGATGCCGTAGACGAAAGCAGCTCGACTGTTTGCGTACTGGAAAGCATTGATCATAAACAACTTGGAGATAAAGATGCTGTAGCTCATCAGTTTGTGCTTCTCAGACAGCCGGGAGTAGTCGATGCTCTTCTCTTGCTCAAACAGGTGGTTGAGGAAGTCTTCGATCAGACTGGCATCGGGGTAGAGTACAGATGAATTGCCCAGCACCCATTCCTTCTTGCTGAAAGGACGCTCACGCCATTGGCCGGAGTGGTGATAGATGCCATGGAACATTTGGCGGTGAACGTTGCTGAATCCTTGCACCGAGAGGTCGAAATCTTTTGATAAAAAAATCTCCACGATTCGTGAGGAGACAAGATCGGCTTCCTCACCACGATGAATATGATGATCACCGCTGCCCTGTTTGGAATGGTCGTAGAAACGATGGATTTCTTGCTTCGTCCGTTTGATGTCGATTTCGCCTTCGATGTGTCGGCTGATAATCGGGAATAGGTCGTCGGAAGGTTTGAGATCGACCACAGACTGGATGCCAAAGGCCGTCAGCCAGTATAGACAATATTCCCGCTCTTGAGTGTTGTTGCTTTTAAGGTATTGGTCGATTGTTGACATGATGATTGTTTGATTTGCGGATCTTTCTGCAAAAGTAATTATTTATGGTAAACCATGCAAATTTTATTTGGAAAAAAAGTGAAAAGGTCTTTTTAATGCCATCTTTCACTTTTTTTATAGGAAAACAAAGCGTATGTGGTTTTTTTTCATTAAGTTTGCAAAGAAAAAACGATCAGGAAAGATGAACCAGATATTTGAATTAGAGAATGAAAATTCGGTCAAAGACATGAACCTTGAGGCCAGGCTCGACAAGGAGTTGCTTCTGCATGGATTTCTCAGACATGATTTTTCGGACGAGGAAATCATTCAGCTCAGAGAAGAGTTGCAAGCACTTGAAGGAGGAAACTGCTCCGTGCTCAATGGATTTTTCAACAATGAGAAGCAGTGCCTTCTTGACCAAAAAGAGGATGACCCTGACGTCGAACCAAAAGCAAGATTCTCTGTCGGCGACAGAGTGTGGGTCACCGATACCTCTGCCATCGCCTGTATTCCTGGAGTGGGAGTGGTGAGAAGCATTGATAAAGAATGGGTCGACCTTGGCGATGAGTTGAAGGGATATTGGGAAATCTCCTATAAACTTCGCAACTCCAGAACGCCTTATACCGAGGATCATGTGTTTGCTACAGAACTGGAGGCTTTGGCTGCCATGACAGCCAACTTCAGAATGAAAACCGTAGCCCAGGCCTGTGACATTTGTAAACGCTTGAGAGCTTTGGGTATGAATATATCGACAAAGGAGCTGCTGGAGAATATTGCAGGGATGATCTGACTTTGGCTCAGAGTACTTCATTCTCCCGACGATACAACAGCGGATTGCTGCCGTTCAATCGTTTGAAGAATTTCGAGAACGAGGCCTGGTCTGAGAAGTGCAGAGTATCGCTGATTTTCTGAATGCTGTAGTCCGTGTTCTTCAAGAGCCAGCAGGCTTCAAGCATCAGCAGGCGGTTGATATATGTCGATACCGTGGTATGTGCGATTTGCTTGGTCACCAAGGAGAGATAGCGACTTGAAATTTTCAACTGGTCTGCGTAGAACGAGATTTCGTGATGGTATCTGAAATGAGTGCGCAGCAATTTGTTGAAATCAATGAAAATCTGGTAATAATGCTTGTTGAAACTCTCCGATTTCTTCTTGTTGATTACTGACATCAGATCGGCCAGAAAAAGTCCGTAAAGAGAATACAACGCCTCAATGGTATAGGTGTGCTCTTCTTTCAGATGATAGAGAATCATGCTCATGGTCAATCTGAATTTTTCTTTCTCTTGACGGGTAAGCTGTAAAACGGGGTCGGTATCATGAATCAGAGAGAAAGTGACTGACTGGAAAACATTCCGGGATAATGGACAATTATAGACGAAAGAGGCGTTCACAATCATGCACAAAGCCTGGTATTCTTCACTTTTCCAGGTGAGGCAGGGTTTAATATAAGGTGGAAAAATGAGAAGATCGCCTGCGCAAACATCGATCTCGGTTTTGTTGTATTTGATGCGGGCCTTGCCTTTTTCGAAAAGACTGTAAACATAATTATTGGCGGGTGACTTCAACTTCGAAGAATCAACTCTGGTGGTATAATTGACGCGCTGGCATGAGATACTGCCAGCCCATGTGGAATTTGAAAGAGATTTATTTACCATAGCTAACTCAAGAATTTGTACAAAGATAATGAAAAAAATGAAGTAGGGCAAAGGTTTTCCTGCCTTTTTCTTGCTGAAGCTGAAAAAAGAGAATAAAAGAAATAGTTTTGAGACATGAAGCGCATTTTGTTTGTTTGTTTGGGAAATATTTGCCGCTCTCCGGCAGCAGAGGAAATTATGCGGCAGCTTATCGCTGTTGAGGGTATGGAACATGTTTTCGCAGTCGACTCCGCTGGTATCGGAGGATGGCATGTGGGAGACTTGCCCGACCCCAGGATGAGGGCACATGGCAAAAAGCATGGCTATGACTTCACCAGCAGGGCAAGGCAGTTTACGGTGGAAGATTTCGACCGGTTCGATCTCATCGTCGCCATGGACCATGAGAATGAGATGGACCTTGCGGCAAGAATCCGAAGTCCTTATGATAAAGCGAAAATCGTGTGTATGGCTGATTATCTCCGCCATCACCCCATGCACCATACCGTTCCAGACCCTTATTATGGAGGAGAGCAGGGATTCGAACTTGTCATCGACTTGCTTGAAGATGCTTGTCGGGGGCTCCTCGATGAGCTGATGAAAAAAAATAAGCGGAGATAATGCCGTATGTGGTAGTTTTTTGTTATTTTTGCACGAAATATTCAACCTTATATTAAATTTCGTTATTATGAAACCAACATTGTTACTCCTCGCCGCCGGTATGGGAAGCAGGTATGGTGGCCTGAAACAACTTGATGGACTCGGACCTAACGGTGAGACCATCATGGACTATTCCATCTACGACGCTATCAAAGCCGGATTCGGGAAAATCGTTTTTGTCATCAGAAAAGATTTCGAACAGGATTTCAAAGAGAAAATCCTCAGTAAGTATGAGGGCCATATACCCGCGGAACTTGTATTTCAGTCTCTTGACGCTCTGCCTGAGGGATTCTGTGTTCCAGAAGGCAGGGTGAAGCCCTGGGGCACAAACCATGCTGTCATGATGGCGGCAAAAGCGATCAACGAGCCGTTCTGTGTCATCAATTGCGACGATTTCTATAACCGCGACGCCTTTATGGTCATCGGGAAATTCCTGGCTGACCTTCCTGAGGGGAGCACCAACCGATATGCGATGGTGGGATTCCGCGTGGGCAACACGCTTTCGGAAAATGGCACCGTGGCAAGAGGTATCTGCTCAAAGGATGAGGAAGAGAACCTCACAACGGTCGTCGAGCGCACGGAGATCATGAGAGTCAACGGACCTATCTGCTATAAGGACGAGCAGGGAGAATGGGTGGCTGTCGAAGAAAATACCCCTGTGAGCATGAATATGTGGGGCTTTACCCCCGACTATTTCACACATAGTGAGGCTTATTTCAAGGAGTTCCTCAGTGATCCTAAGAACATGGAGAATCTCAAGGCTGAGTTCTTCATTCCGTTGATGGTCAATAAGTTGATTAATGAGGGCACAGCCACGGTGAAAGTCCTTGATACCACAAGTAAATGGTTTGGCGTGACTTACGCTGCCGACAGACCCAGTGTGGTGGAACGAATCCAGCAACTGATCGACGAGGGTGTCTATCCTCAAAAACTTTTCTGATTCCTTTCTGGGTCATTCTTTTCAGCCAAAGGCAAAGGTCATTCAGACTTTTGCCTTTGGTCTCATCATGATCAATCGCTTTGCCTAACATGAATCTTGATCTCCTGAATGATGCCCAACTGGCATCACTTAATGATTACATAGAGAAATCCGAGCGCATCGTTCTCTGTTGCCACAAAAGTCCAGATGGTGATGCCATCGGTTCTGTTTTGGGATGGGGTGAATACCTGCGGACCAGAGGAAAGAAAACGATGCTGGTGGCTCCCGATGCTTACCCCGACTTCCTCAAATGGTTGCCGGGGAATGAGCGCATCGTCAGGTATGACAAGCATCGCGCTGAGGTGGATGAGGCTTTAGAGAAAGCCGATCTCATTTTTTGCCTCGATCTCAATGAGACAGCCCGTGTTCTCGACATGCAACCAGCTCTCGACCAGTCGAAGGCTCCGAAGGTGCTCATCGACCATCATGATGGTCCCTGTGTAGATGCGGTGCTCACATTGTCATATCCCGAAATGAGCAGCACCTGTGAACTGATTTTCAGGATTATCTGGCAGATGGGAGGTTTCGAGCTGATGTCCAAAAACGCAGCTGTAGCCATCTATACGGGTATGATGACCGATACTGGCGGCTTCACCTACAATTCTTCAAGGCCAGAGATCTTTTTCATTATCGGACAGTTGCTGACCAAGAAAATCGACAAAGACAAGATTTTCCGCAATGTCTATAATCATTACAGCGAGTCTTGCCTTAGGATGAGAGGGTATGTCATCAGTCAGAAACTGACCGTCATTGAGGGGAGTCATGCGTGCTATTATATCCTCACCAAGGAGGACATGAAACGATACCATTTCATCAAGGGTGATGCCGAGGGGTTGGTCAATGAGCCCTTGCGTATCAAGGACATGCGGCTTTCGATCTCGCTCAGAGAGGATACCGAACGCGAGAATACGATCTGGGTGAGCCTTAGGTCGGTCGACCAGTATTATTGCCATGTGTTGGCGAAAAAGTTCTTCAGCGGCGGAGGACATAAAAACGCTGCTGGTGGAAAGTTGACTTGTTCTGTCGAAGAAGCTGAACAGATCGTGCTGAAAGCTATTCTCTATTTTGCCTCTCATGACGGTATAGTCAGGTGAGTGTGAAGGAAAAAGAGGCTTTTCTGAGGTTTTTCGATACATTAACAATCAAAAAGGGCATTTCTTTCCCGATTTGTCGTACCTTTGCAAGGTTTAATCATTACTTTTTACGATATGAAGAATTTATCTTGCTGGTTTCTGCTGAGTTGCATGATGCTGCTCGTGGCTTCATGCCACGATACGGAAACCTATGCGGATCAGAAGAAAAAGGAGCGCTCTGCCATCAAGCAGTTTATCGAGAAACAGGGCATTAAGGTCATCTCAGAGAAGGAATTCTATGCTGACAGCATCACTGATGTCAGCAAAAAGGAGTTTGTGCTTTTTGAGAATACGGGTGTCTACATGCAGATTGTCCGGAAAGGCTGCGGAAAGAAGATCAAGTCGGGCGAGACGGTCAACGTGCTCTGCCGGTTCAATGAGTACAACCTGCTCACCGATAGCTTGTCGCTGACCAACAGCGTCCTCTATTTCTCTTCACTGCCCGACAAAATGGCCGTCACCAATACGCTCGGCACCTTCAGGGCTTCTTTCGTGAGTGGGGTGATGATGTCTTTTTACAACAGCACTTCAGTCCCAGCTGGCTGGCTTATACCATTGACGTATATCAATATTGGTAGACTGGTGAATGAGAACGACCAGGTGGCTAAGGTCAATCTCATCATACCTCACAGTCAGGGCACTTCTTCTGCCTTGTCTACGGTCACCCCATGTTATTATGAACTAACTTATGAACGAGGAATATAAATTTACATTATGACACTGATTAAATCCATATCGGGTATCAGAGGTACCATTGGCGGACCTGCAGGTGATACCCTCAACCCTCTTGATATCGTCAAATTCACGTCTGCTTACGCCACCTTCATTCGAAGGGCCAAGCAGTCAGAGCACAACAGAATAGTCGTCGGACGGGATGCCAGAATCTCGGGCGAGATGGTCAGAAGTGTGGTGTGTGGCACCCTCATCGGAATGGGTTATGATGTCATCGACATTGGCCTGGCTACCACACCGACCACCGAACTGGCCGTAACAATGACCGAGTCTGATGGTGGCATTATCATCACCGCCAGCCATAACCCACGTCATTGGAACGCACTCAAGTTGCTCAACCACCATGGTGAGTTCCTGAATAAGGCAGAGGGCAACGAAGTGCTTGCCATCGCAGAGAAGGAGGATTTCGAGTATGCTTCAGTTGACACCCTGGGCCATTACACTCAGGATGATTCTTTCGACATGCGACACGTGGAGGCAGTCCTGGCATTGCCTTTGGTTGATGCTGCGAAAGTGGCGAAAGCTGGCTTCAGGGTCTGTGTAGATGCCATTAATAGTGTCGGTGGGGTGATCCTGCCAAAATTATTAGAGAAATTAGGCGTTGAATACACCATTCTGAATGGTGACCCGACTGGCGATTTTGCTCATAATCCCGAACCTCTGGAGAAGAATCTCAGTGGTATCATGGAGGAGATGAGAAGTGGAAAATATGACCTCGGCATCGTGGTAGATCCAGATGTCGACCGGTTGGCCTTCATTTGCGAGGATGGAAAAATGTTCGGCGAGGAGTATACCTTGGTTTCCGTGGCAGATTTTGTCTTGTCGAAGACACCTGGTAATACTGTGTCTAACCTTTCTTCCACAAGAGCTCTTCGTGACATCACAGAGAAGCATCATGGGGAATACGCTGCTGCGGCTGTCGGTGAGGTCAACGTGACGACCAAGATGAAAGAAGTGGGTGCTGTCATTGGTGGTGAAGGCAATGGTGGAGTCATCTATCCCGAGTGCCATTATGGACGCGACGCGCTTGTCGGCATAGCCCTCTTCCTCACTTCTTTGGCTAACAAGGAGTGCAAGGTCAGTGAACTGAGAGCTGCTTTGCCGGAGTATTCCATTGCCAAGAACCGCATCGACCTTACTCCTTCGACAGATGTCGATGCTATCCTTGAGAAAGTGAAGAAAATGTTTGCCGACCAGCAAGTCAATGATATTGATGGGGTGAAAATCGATTTTCCTGACAAATGGGTCCATCTAAGAAAATCCAACACGGAACCGATTATCAGGGTTTATAGCGAGGCGGCCACCATGGAGGAAGCCGATCAATTGGGCAAGACACTCATGCAGGTGGTCTACGACATGCAATGACCTTTGCTTACCACCTCAATCGAAAATGAAAAACATTGATATAAGAAAAGTCCAAAACGACAAGGCATTGAGGCAGTTCGTGCAATTCTATTATGATTTGTACCGCGACTGCCCTTATGCCGTGCCGTTTCTCTATCCCGACGAGTTGTCTACTCTGAGAAGCGACAAAAATCCCGCTTTCGACCATTGTGAGGCAGATTATTTCCTGGCTTATTGTGAAGGACGTATTGTGGGAAGGGTAGCTGCCATTATCAACCATACGGCCAACAAGCGATGGAACAGGAAACAGGTGAGGTTCGGCTGGTTTGATTTCGTCGACGACCATGAGGTGTCCTCTGCACTGATCAAGACTGTCGAGAAATGGGGTCGTGACAGGGGCATGACCGAGATTTGCGGTCCCTTGGGATTCACTGACATGGATCGGGAGGGAATGCTGATAGAGGGATTCGACAGACTCTCTACCATGTATATCAATTACAACTACTCTTACTATCCGGAGCATGTCCAGCATTTCGGCGGGTTCCAGAAGGATAATGATTACTTGGAGTATCGTGTGAGAGTTCCGGAAAAAACGCCGGAGAAATTCGCCAGGCTGGCCGAAATGGTGGAGAAACGCTACAACCTGAAGGTGCATAAGTTCACAAGGGACGAACTGCTCAACCAAGGCAAAGGCCATGAGGTGTTTGATATCCTCAACAAGACTTATGACTCGCTCTATGGTTTCTCACATCTTGATGAAAGACAAGTGGACAAGTTGGTCGAGGATTATATCAAGAAAGCTGATCTTAATCTGGTGACAGCCATTCTTGATGGAAACCACAATGACCGGATGATCGGTTTTGGCATCTCTTTCCCTTCTTTTTCAAAGGCATTGAGAAAGACGCACGATGGAAGGATATTCCCTTTTGGATGGTGGCACCTGATTAAAATCCTGAAATACCATATGACCGATACGGTCGACCTCCTACTTATTGGGGTTCTGCCGGAATACCGTTCGAAAGGGGCCAATTCTCTGATATTCAATGATCTGATACAGCGGTTCCGTGACTACGGCTTCAAGTGGGCTGAAGCGATGCCCCAGATGGAAAGCAATACTGCTGTGCGCGGACAGTGGCAATATCTGGAGTCAGAACAGCATCGGCGACACCGCTGTTTCTGTAAACCGTTGTGATACCTTGCCAAGACGTAATTACTCAGCACCTAAGTAAGCATAGCCATTCGGGTGGATTTGCATTTGTTCGGGTGGATTTGCATTTGTTCGGGTGGATTTGCTTT
>OCTW011590845.1_pt1 | contig 10922 bp, 6 predicted proteins | sample 1539671 | NCBI WGS metagenome assembly OCTW01 (sample SAMN02144230, study PRJEB22623) | gut metagenome | biome: sheep rumen | host: Ovis aries | place: New Zealand | reverse complement strand
AAAAAGCTGCCGATTATTGATTTAATACTTGCCCGCGGCTCCACCGTACCGGGTGCGGATCCGGCAGAAAGACGCATATTCCTCATGTATCCGGGAAAAACGTGACGGCTGCTCCGCCACCTCCGCGGGATACGGATATGGTTGCTGGTTCGGGCATACTATCCCCAGTAAAGCCACTAACAGCACGATTATATATAAAAGAATATGGCACGTCAAGGAAAAATTTTTGACCATCCTCTATTTCGCCACTTCTGAAATAAGGGCTCACACCAGGGCAATCCGGCCCGGCCGGCTGCAGATTCCTGACTTTTGAATCCCCAAAGGGCGTGAGCATCAAGGCGTTTTCCACTTTTATCCACCTTATCCACATTATTTTGATGTGAAATTGTGGATAAGTTCAAAATCACCATTTTTCCGCACAGATATTCGGTACAAAATGTGGAAATATAAAATTTTTTTCAGGCAAATATTGTGTCCACAAAGTTATCCACATTTCCACAAAAAATGTATTTCACAGTTTTCACTTATCCACAAATTGTGCATAACTTGTGGATAAGTCGTCCTTTTCGGTGGTTTTTTTTGAGAAAACCGCCAAAATCCGCGTGTTCAGAAGGTGGAAAAGAATGTGCACACATTTTGTGGAATGGCGCCATTTCCTGGTCAAAAAAAGTTATTCACAAGGTTATCCCCATTTTGTGGATAAGTCCCCTGATTTGAAGTTTCCGCCTTTTTATATTATGATTGGATTCTGGAAAATGGCGGTCTGCCATTTCTTTTATTACCTATTTATATAGGTATATACAGGCCGGTTCTGCAGAGCTGGAAGTTGTTCGCATTATGAACCCGTCTGCAGAGTCCGGAACCCTTCAGGATTTTTACAGGTTTATCCTGTTTTTAATATCATTAAAAATATCAGGATCCCCCCGGACCCGGGACGGGATCTGTGCTCAGGAGGAAGAAATGAACGAAGACATCATCAAACAACGATGGCAGGAGATCAAGGAGCATATCCGGGATGAATACCGCCTGTCCGATATCTCCTACAAGACCTGGATCAAAAACCTGGAGATCGAGGACATCAAAGATCATGTGGTTCATGTCCGGATCCCGTCCAACAAGTCCCTGATGCTGAGCTATATTGTCGATAACTTCCAGGTTTTCTTTGAGATCGCGATCACCGAGATGCTCAACGAGAACTACAAGGTGGAATTTCACCTGATGGAGGACAATCAGAAAAAGGAGGAGGAGGAGAAAAAGCCGGTCTCCCCTGTCAGCAGCGAGCAGATCGAGAACGCGAATCTGATCCCCAAGTACAGGTTCGATACCTTTATCGTCGGCAGAAACAACAATTTCGCCCAGTCCGCCTGCGTCGCGGTCGCGGAATCGCCGGGCAACACCTACAATCCCCTCTTTCTGTACGGGGGCGCCGGCCTGGGCAAGACCCACCTGATGCATTCGATCGGCCACTACATCCTGGAGATGAACCCCTCCAAGCGGGTCCTCTATGTCACCAGCGAGCAGTTCACCAACGAGGTCATCGAGTCCATCCGAAGCGGTAATGCCGCCTCCATGGCCAGGCTCCGCGACAAGTACCGGACCGTCGATGTCCTGCTGATCGATGATATACAATTTATAATAGGAAAAGAGTCGACTCAGGAGGAGTTTTTCCACACCTTCAACGAGCTGCACCAGGCGGGCAAACAGATCGTCCTGTCCTCGGACCGGCCGCCCCGCGAGATGGAAACTCTGGACGAGAGATTCCGGTCCCGTTTCGAGTGGGGACTGATCGCGGACATCCAGCCGCCGGACTATGAGACCCGGATGGCGATCCTGCGCAAAAACGCGGAGATGACCGGCCGCCACCTGGACGACGAGATCCTGGAATATATCGCGACCAATATCAAGTCCAACATCCGTGAGCTGGAGGGCGCCTTCAACAAGATCATCGCCTACACCCGGCTCCACAATGTCGACGCCAACCTGGCCAATGCCAGAGAGGCCCTCAAGGACATCGTCGATCCGGACCGGCAGAACATCATCACCCCCGATATGATCATGCAGGTGGTCTGTGAGCATTACGACGTCCGGGCCGCCAACATCCTCTCCCGCAAAAAAAATGCAGCCCTGGTCTTACCCAGACAGATCATCATGTATATCTGCCGCGAATACACCGACGCGACCCTGGACCAGGTGGCGAGGCTTCTGGGCAAAAGAGACCACTCCACGGTCATGCACGGTGTGGATAAGATCAAAAAAGACCTTGTGACGAATGGCGAATTGCGTGGAAATGTCGATGTGATCCTCAAAAAACTGAATATCGCACAGGAATGATCCCGGGAAAAGGCGTGGAAAAAAAAGCAGTTTTCCACCCCCTTCCGCCGCCGTTTTCAACAGGCCAAGATTGTAATTTTTCCTGTAAAACAGTATAATAACAGAGGTTATCCACATTTCCCCATCCTCTACGATTTACTACTACGATCTAACTCTTTTTTATCGATCGCATCGCCATTTTTTTTGTCGAAACCACTTATCAACAATCCGCGTTCCTCTGCATTTCATCGATGCGTTTTTCTGCTGTCAAAAAATGAGGAACGGGAAAAATAAAATAAGAGGACATAGTATTCTATGAAAATAAGAATTTCCAAAGACAACCTGGTAAAGGCTATCCAGATCGTATCGAGAGCGGTCTCCGGCAAGACGACCATGTCGATCCTGCAGTGCATCATGATCAATGCCTCCGGTACGGAGATCTGCCTGGTCGCCAATGATATGGAACTGGGGATCCAGACAGTGGCGCAGGGCATCATTCTGGAAAGAGGAATGATCGCCGTCGACGCCCAGATCTTTTCCAATATCATCCGCAAGCTCCCCGACAACGATGTCTCTCTGGAAACATCCGGCGAGAAGGTCCTGATCAGGTGTGAAAACGCCAGATTTACCATTCTGGGAAGGGAAGGCAGCGATTTCGCCTTTCTGCCCGAGATCGACAGGTCCGTCGGGATCAGCCTGTCCCAGTACACCCTGCGCGATATGATCAGCAGGACCATCTTTTCCATTTCCGGAAATGAGAGCAACGGCATGATGACCGGCGAGCTGATGGAGATCATGGACCAGCATATCCGCATGGTCGCCCTCGACGGCCACAGGATCGCCACCAGAAAAGCGGAGCTCAGGGAATCCTACGACAACAGAAAGGTCATCATTCCCGGCAAGACCCTGCAGGAGATCAGCAAGATCCTGAGCGGGGACACGGAAAAGAATGTCGATATCTTTTTCACCGACAAGCATGTCCTCTTCACCTTTGACGATACGATCGTCGTCTCCCGCCTGATCGAGGGAGAGTATTACAGGATCGACAAGATGCTGTCCAGCAGCTACAAGACCAGGATCACCTGCAGGCGCAGGGACCTTCTGGACTGCCTGGACAGGGCGACGCTCCTGGTCAAGGAGGAGGACAAAAAGCCGGTCATCATCATGATCCGGGAGGACGAGATGGAGCTCAGGATCAATACCTCCCTGGGCAGCATGGATGAACTTGTGGCGATCCGCCGCGAGGGGGATGACCTCAACATCGGCTTCAATCCCAAGTTCCTGATCGACGCCCTCCGCGCCATCGACGAGGAGGAGGTCGTCATGTATATGGTCAGCCCCAAGGCGCCCTGCTTTATCCGGGACGCGGAGGACACCTACTGCTACCTGATCCTGCCGGTGAACTTTATCACGATCGACTGACGCCGTCCGGATCTTCGCAGATCCTGTCCCGGAAAAACCTTCTGAAGGGCGGTTCAGGACTTGCGAGCGAGTCTTGCGCGCGTATCCCATGACTGAAGTCACGGGTATTACGCGATGAAGAATAAAAGATACGCGTCTCAACACAGACGCATCGAGGAAATAATGAACAGAGAAATAAGCATTCACGATGAATTTATCAAGCTCGGACAGGCACTCAAGCTGGCCGGGATCTCCCAGACCGGGATCGAGGCAAAGATCCTGATCACCTCGGGTGAGGTGAAGGTCAACGGAGAGACAGAGACACGCCGGGGGCGCAAGCTCCACAACGGGGACCTGGTCGAAACAAAGGGCGGCAGCTTTACCGTAAAGGCACCGGTCGCCTGACGGAGCATTTATGTATATCAGCAGTCTTGAATTGGCGGATTTCAGAAATATCGTCTCCCTGCACATGGATTTTTCGCAGGGGACCAATATCCTCTTCGGGGAAAACGCCCAGGGAAAAACCAATATTCTGGAATCCCTGTATATGATTTCCACCACCAAATCCCACCGCGGGGTCAGGGACCGGGACATGATCCGGTTCGGCATGGAGGAATCCCACATACGCAGTCTGATCATGAAGGGCGGGATCGATTACCGCGTCGACATGCACCTGCGCAAAAACAGGTCCAAGGGGATCGCAATCAACGGGCAGAGGATCAAAAAGGCCTCGGAGCTGATCGGCCTCCTCCACATCGTCTTTTTCTCGCCCGAGGATCTGGGCATCGTCAAGAACGGGCCCGCGGAGAGAAGGCGCTTCATGGATATGGAGCTCTGTCAGCTGGACGCCTCCTACCTGCACGATCTCAACCAGTACAACAAGACGGTCGAGAACAGGAACCGGCTCCTGCGGGATATCTATCAGTTTCCGGACCTGGGCGACACGCTGGAGATCTGGGATGCCCAGCTGGTCAATTACGGCAGGAGGATCATCTCCTCCCGGCGCCGCTTTATCGATGATCTCAACCAGATCGTCGGCGATATCCACGGGAAGCTCTCCGGCAACAGGGAGCACCTGGTCCTGCAGTACGAGCCCAATGTGACCGAGGACGAATTTGAAGAAAAGATCCGCCGGTCCAGGGACCGGGACATCCACATGAAAACGACCTCCACTGGTCCCCACAGGGATGATTTTTCCTTTATGGACGGGGAGACGGACCTTCGCAGATACGGATCCCAGGGCCAGCAGAGGACCTGCGCCCTCTCCCTCAAGCTCTCCGAGATCGACCTGGTCAAGAGGATCATCGGCCACAGGCCCGTCCTCATGCTGGACGATGTCCTGTCCGAGCTGGACAGCGGCCGCCAGAACTATCTGCTGGGCGCGATCGGCGACATACAGACCTTTATCACCTGCACGGGCCTGGATGAATTTGTGAACAACCGCTTCCGGATCGATCAGGTCTTCCGGATCGAGAACGGACAGTGCGTGGAAAAATCCGATCATGAACAGTAAACTCCGGCGGAGGAGGGCCCCAATGCCCGCCCGGAAAAAAGTAAAAGTAAAAAGAAAAGGGAAAGAAAATAGAGCACAGGCATCATATGCCGGAAGAAAATGAGAGAGACACCTATGGATAAACACCAGGAAAAAAGGGAAAACCTCACTGAAGAAGTCATGCGCCTGAACGCGGATCAAAGGAGTGACGGGGATGTTTCGGAAATCATCCTTTCAGGGACAGGGGAGGACGACGGTTCCTATGCTGTCAGCTTCAGTGAGAACGACCGGGAGTATCCCGACGACAATGTCAAGGATACGACCGAGGTCGGCGACTATACGCCTGACGCGATCCAGGTCCTGGAGGGTCTGGAGGCGGTCCGCAAACGTCCCGGCATGTATATCGGGACGACCTCTTCCAGAGGCCTCCACCATCTGGTCTATGAGATCGTGGACAACTCCGTGGATGAGGCCCTGGCCGGATTCTGTACGGAGATCACTGTGATCATCCGAAAGGACGGGTCCGTCACGGTCTCCGACAACGGGCGCGGGATCCCGGTCGGCATCAACCACAAGACCGGGCGCAACGCGGTCGACCTTGTCTTTACGGAGCTGCACGCGGGCGGAAAGTTCGGCGGAGGCGGCTACAAGGTCTCCGGCGGCCTGCACGGTGTCGGCGCCTCGGTCGTCAACGCCCTCTCCGAGTGGCTGGACGTGGAGATCCGCCAGGGCGGAAAGGTCTACCACGAGCGCTTTTCCAGGGGCAAGACCATCGTACCCCTGGAGGAGATCGGGGTCTGCGACGAGGAGAATACGGGGACAACGGTTTCCTTCCAGCCCGATCCCGTCATGTTCACGGAGACGACGGTCTTTGACTACGACGTGCTCCGCCAGCGCATGCGGGAGATGGCCTTCCTGACCAAGGGCCTGCGCATCACATTGAAGGACGAGCGCGACGACGGGGACCACACCCCCCAGGACCAGTCCTTCTGCTACGAGGGCGGGATCCGGGAATTCGTCACCTACCTCAACCACAGCAAGACCCCCCTCTACGATACGGTCATGTATTTCGAGGGGACCAAAAACAATGTGTATGTAGAAGTCGCCATGCAGCACAACGACTCCTATACCGACAGCGAATACAGCTTTGTCAATAATATCAATACCCCCGAGGGCGGCATGCACCTGGTCGGCTTCCGCAACGCGGTGACCAAGACCTTCAACGAATACGCCCGCAAAAACAAGATCCTCAAGGACAGCGACCAGAACCTGACCGGCGAGGATATCCGCGAGGGCATCACCGCCATCATCAGCGTCAAGATCGAGGATCCCCAGTTTGAGGGCCAGACCAAGCAGAAGCTGGGCAATGCCGAGGCCAGAGGGGCTACGGACAGCATCGTCTCCGAGCAGCTGACCTACTTCCTGGAGCAGAATCCCGTGATCGCCAAAAGGATCTGCGAGAAATCTATCCTGTCTCAGCGCGCCAGGGAGGCGGCCCGCAAGGCCAGGGACCTGTCCCGCAGAAAGACAGCCTTGGACACCCTGAGCCTGCCCGGAAAGCTGGCCGACTGCTCCGACAAGGATCCCAAAAACTGCGAGATCTTCCTGGTCGAGGGAGATTCCGCAGGCGGCAGCGCCAAATCCGCCAGAAGCCGCGCGACCCAGGCCATCCTGCCCCTGCGCGGCAAGATCCTCAATGTGGAAAAGGCCCGCGAGGACAGGATCTACGCCAACGAGGAGATCAAGGCCATGATCACGGCCTTCGGGACCGGCATCCACAACGATTTCGATATCACCAAGCTCCGCTATGACAAGATCATCATCATGACCGATGCCGACGTCGACGGCGCCCACATCGACACCCTGATGCTGACCTTCCTCTACCGCTTCATGCCGGAGCTGATTCGCCAGGGCCATGTCTACCTGGCCATGCCGCCCCTCTACAAGCTGGAGAAGAACAAAAAGGTCTGGTACGCCTACAGCGACGAGGAGCTGGCAAAGATCCTGGACGAGGTCGGCAGAGACCAGAACAACCGCATCCAGCGCTACAAGGGACTGGGCGAGATGGACCCCGAACAGCTCTGGGAGACCACCATGGACCCCGCGCGCAGAGTACTCAAGCGCGTCCAGTTCAATGAGGAGACAGAATCCGAGATCGACCTCACCTTCACCATCCTGATGGGAGACAAGGTCGAACCCAGAAGAGAATTTATAGAGAAAAACGCGAGATTTGTGAAGAATCTGGATATTTAAGGAGAAGCTGTTAGATTTTAGCTGTTAGCTTTTAGCTTTTAGCTCTTAGCTTCAGGGTTAATTAACGGCTAACAGCTAATGGCTAACGGCTAACAGCTTCTATCCCACGAAAGGAACAGCATGGACGACACTATTTTTGACCGCATACAGGAAGTAGACCTGAAAAAGACGATGGAGAGCTCCTACATCGATTACGCCATGAGCGTGATCGCGCAGCGTGCGCTTCCGGATGTGCGGGACGGGATGAAACCCGTCCAGCGCAGGATTTTGTATGCGATGAGCGAGCTCAATAACGGTCCTGACAAGCCTCACAGGAAGTGTGCCCGTATCGTCGGCGATACAATGGGTAAATATCATCCCCACGGCGACAGCTCGATCTACGGCTCCCTGGTCAATATGGCCCAGCCATGGTCCATGCGCTACACGCTGGTGGACGGCCACGGCAACTTCGGCAGCGTGGACGGCGACGGCGCCGCGGCCATGCGTTATACCGAGGCCAGGCTGACCAAAATCTCCATGGAGATGCTGGCGGATATCAACAAGGATACGGTCACCTTCGTGCCCAACTTTGATGAGACCGAGAAGGAGCCGTCGGTCCTGCCCAGCCGCTTCCCCAACCTGCTGGTCAACGGCACGACGGGCATCGCCGTCGGTATGGCCACCAATATCCCTCCCCACAACATGAGGGAGGTCGTGGCGGGCGTCACGAAGATCATTGACAACCGGATCGAGGAGGACAGGGACACGGATATCTCCGAGCTCCTTCCCATCATCCAGGCGCCGGATTTTCCCACCGGCGGCATTATCATGGGAACGGCGGGCGCCATCCAGGCCTACCGGACCGGGCGGGGCAAGGTCATCACCCGGGCCGTGACCGATATCGAGGCCATGTCCAACGGCAAGCACCGCATCATTGTCAGCGAGCTCCCCTACCTGGTCAACAAGGCCAACCTGATCCAGAAGATCGCGGAGCTGGTCAAGACCAAGAAGATTGACGGGATCACCGACCTGCGCGATGAATCCGACCGGGAAGGCATGCGGGTCGTCATCGAGCTGCGCCACGATGCCAATCCCAACATCGTCCTCAACCGGCTCTACAAGCACACGCAGATGCAGGATACCTTCGGCATCACCATGCTGGCCCTGGTCAACAACGAGCCCAAGGTCATGAACCTCCTGGAGATGCTGACCTACTACCTGGAGCACCAGGAGGACGTCGTGACGCGCAGGACGCGCTACGACCTCAACAAGGCCGAGGAGAGAGACCACATTTTGCAGGGTCTGCTCATCGCCCTCGACAATATCGACGAAGTCGTCCGGATCATCCGGCAGAGTCCCAATGTCCAGGCCGCCAAGGCCAGCCTGACCGAGCGCTTCGGTCTGGACGATGTCCAGGCCCAGGCCATCGTGGACATGCGTCTGCGGGCTCTGACAGGTCTGGAACGCGACAAGCTGGAGAAGGAGCACCAGGACCTCCTGCTCAGGATCGCCGAGCTCAAGGAGATCCTGGCAGACCCCAAGAAGCTCCTGGCCGTGATCAAGGAAGAGATCAATATCATCGCGGACAAATACGGCGATGACCGCAGGAGCCGGATCGAGGCCGACGCCGGCGACTTTGAGATCGAAGACCTGATCAAAAATGAAAATGTCGTCATAGCCAGGACCTCCCTGGGCTATATCAAGCGCATGACGGAGGACAATTTCAAGGTCCAGGGCAGGGGCGGCCGCGGGATCAAGGGCATGCAGACCCTGGATAACGACTATATCGAAGACCTGCTCATGACCAGGACCCATGACTTCATCATGTTCTTTACCAACCAGGGAAGGGCCTACAGACTCAAGGCCTACAAGATCCCCGAGGCCAGCCGGACCTCCCGCGGAACAGCCATCGTCAACCTACTCAACCTCCTCCCGGACGAGAAGGTCACGGCCATCATCCCCATCATGGATGAGAACGAGGAGAGGAACAACCTCTTTATGGCCACCCGCAGCGGCGTCGTCAAGAAGACTCCCCTGAGTGACTTCTCCAACATCCGCAACAACGGGATCATAGCCATCAGCCTCCGCGACGGGGACGAACTGATCGACGTCAAACAGACCAGTGCCGACAACGACATCTTCCTGGTCTCGAAGAAGGGCATGTGCATCCGCTTCAGGGAGACCGATGCCCGCGCCATGGGCCGGACAGCTGCCGGTGTCAGGGGAATGTCCCTGGAAAAGGGCGACGAGGTCGTCGCCATGCAGATCGACACCCAGGGCGACTCCATCCTCTTTGCCACCGAGTACGGCATGGGCAAGCGCACGAACCTGGATGAATTCAGGATCCAGTCCAGGGGCGGCAAGGGCCTCAAGTGCTACCAGATCACAAAGAGGACCGGAAACCTGATCGGGGCCAAGGCGGTCACCGATGAACACGAGATCATGATGATCAATACGGCCGGCATCATCATCCAGCTGCGCGCCAGCGATTTCAATCCGATCGGCAGGATCACCTCCGGCGTCAAGATGATGAACCTCGACGAAGGAGTAAAGGTCGTACAGATCGCCAAGGTCCGCGGCAGCGTCGAGGACAAATAATCTGTACATTTTGCCTGCCTGAAATTCGCAGATCATAGGTTGTCGTCAGCCGACGCAGACTTCACCGAACAGAAATAATAGATTGGCTTTATAAAATAAGCTGATTAAATAGACAGAAAGACCTGAATTGTCACGGTTTTTCTGTCTATTTTTTATCATTCATATTTTTTATTGACAACATATCTATCATATGATAGAAAATAACTAATAGTTAGCGTGCTAAGTATTTGTTAAATAATTATTTACCGTAAAAGCTCCCGCGGTGCGGCCAAAGCCGCGCGGAGCAATCCGGGAGCTTTTACGGAATCAGGTAAAGCTCCCGCAGTGCGGCCATGCATTTTGCATGGACATAGCGCGGATTTTTTACTTACGCTGAGAAGGTATACCGGAATTTCCCATAAATTTAAAGGGATGTGATTAAATATACGGGATCCGGCGGTCATATAGGGGATGATCTCCGGATAGTTGCAAAAAATGTACAAAACAAGGGAAATTCCGGCTTGCCTCTTTGGTAAAAAATGCATAAAATAATTAGTACAGATGCTACAGGTGCGGACAACATTTTTATTTTTTGGCAGCGGATGCGTAAGATCACTTGTGAGAATCGCGGACAGTTGCCGGAATGATCACATTTGACAAAGGAGGATTACTTATGTCTAAGAAAGTTGTTATTGCGGGTGCATGCCGCACGGCGATCGGCAAAATGGGCGGCGGCCTTTCCACGACGCCTGCTACAGAGCTCGGCGCAATCGTTGTCAAGGAAGCTCTGAAGCGCGCCAATGTACCCGCTGATCAGGTTGACGAAGTCATCATGGGCTGCGTTATCCAGGCTTCTCAGGGACAGAACGTTGCACGTCAGTGCTCCATCAAGGCTGGTATTCCTGTAGAG
>OCTW013386120.1_pt1 | contig 10923 bp, 6 predicted proteins | sample 1539671 | NCBI WGS metagenome assembly OCTW01 (sample SAMN02144230, study PRJEB22623) | gut metagenome | biome: sheep rumen | host: Ovis aries | place: New Zealand | reverse complement strand
GTTCTCCAAGTACCATTTCTGTGTCTCACCAATGGAGCTAAACATATCTATTGCCGAGTGGACTTCAACGGGAAAAAGCTGATAGAAATCCCCGAGCTGCCCCGGTATCATAAAAGATGTTAAATAACAGCATCGGAGGGGTAACCAAATCGGGGGCAAGCACTCTTATAGAGAAAACACTGCAAACTCTACTATGCGCGAAAGTGACAAACAGATGTTGGCTGACCATTATCTGGATTTCTACCGGATAGCTTTCTCTATTTTGCACAACAAGGCGGATGTAGAGGACGTAGTGCAGGACGCGTTGGTTGAGACCATGACAAGCCCTTTCGTGGTCAATCCGATAAACTACTGCACGAGAGTGTTGAAAAACAACTGCATCAAACTGCTGAAAAGAGAGCACTATGTACTTGTTGAACAACTTCCAGAAATACCCGACAGTGGCGGACTGGACGAAGAGCGCATGCAGGTGTTGTGGAACTATAAGAATTCGCTGCCTGAACGAATACGGGTCATCTTCGACCTCTACTACGAACAAGGCTACTCGCGCCACAAGATAGCCGAAATAACCAACACACCCATGCCCACAGTCAAGAAACTTTTCCACAAAGGGCACGTAAGACTTAAGAAATTGATGAAAGAGCATGAAAATACGACAAACGATTGGAACAACCTTTCGGATGATAAAAAATAAAACGATATGGAAAAGTTAGAGAACCTCCTTCAGCGCTACGCAGAAGGAACAATAACACCAGAGGAGCAGGGCGAGTTAGACCAGCTTACCCGCCGCGACGAGATAGTAACTGCCGCCACAGCACAGGCGCGCGACATCCGCCGCAGGAGGTCGGCCATTGCCTCAACCATCGCCGCCATCGCCATTGTGGTCGGAGTGTATTTCTCTTTCTTCAACATCGAGACTCCAGTCTCTGGCTCTAACCCACTTATTGCCAAAGCCGAGGTCCCTGCCGTCAAGCCTCCGGCTGAGGCCGTTCCCACACCTCTGCCTGTTTCCGAAACACCACAACAGACTGCTGTTGCCCCCCGGCAAGAAACTTGCTCCCCGGCCACTGCTACCACTGCTCCCCAAAAGGCATCCGCCCCACAACCGACAACAACGACTTGCGACAACCCATCAGCCACAACCCTTGCCAACAGCATTGAACCCACGGCAGTTGCCGACCCAGTGGTTGCGTGCAACACACAGTGTTCGCCAGACTCGGTAATCAACGACATCTGGAACTTCCTCAAAGCCTAAACACCAGCCATGAAACCAAACCGAACACTCCTTTGGACCTGCCTGATGATACTATGCGGGACGCTTGCCGCACAAACAGACCTATACAACCGCTACGCTTCTCGCACCGACATCCGTGTGGCCAGCGTCACCAACTTCACCCTCGACTCCGGCATCACGGCCGATGTCACCTTGCTCGAAGCCATTGATGAGACGGGCTGGCAATGGATATGTCAAGAATTCAACCTGGCCACTCCCACCAAAGAACAACAGCATCAAATGGACGAGGGGTGGGACGTAGCCATGTTCACTCAACGGAACCGTCAAGACCCCACACAACCAGCCCCCATAGTCAACGAACAGATAGACCACAGCCAATCATGCTATGTGGGGGTATCCTACCTAACCCGCACCCTATACATATTCTGCTGCACCACCGACCGCCAGTCGGACGTGGTCGTCAACTATCTCATCGAAAAGATGCGCCGATCCTTGAAGAAAACCGAATAAACCACGTCCTCACCTCCCCCACACCTGCACACTTACACCCATTCCTTCTCGCTGCCTGACTTCTGGCTTTTTTCTATTCCCAGCAAGTTTCACGCAAAAACGTCCTCACAATCCATTCAGCCAGAGAGGACATACGCCAAGGCTGCACATTATTTTCAATTCTATTAGAAACTCCGTGTTATGAATAGTCGGTTTGGCGCACCTAAATTAATTGACACAAAGTAAAACAACAAAAACACAACATCCCTATGAGAAAACGCCTAATTCCGTTTCTGTTGGCAATATTACTATTGCCAATGGCATCCAACGCCCAAAACCATTACATTATCCCCATCGGTGAAGGATCTGCCACAAGCCCTAACGCCCCTGCCTACGCTTACTACAACTACTCTATTTCCCAGATGCTCTACACCGCCAACCAAATTGGAATCGATGGCACCATCGACACCATCGCTTTCAACGTGGACGAAAACTCCACCTCCCGCACCTGGACCATCTACATGGCCGAAGTGAACCAAACCGACCTCACCTCGCCCGTGCCAGGCTCCAGTTTTCGGCAGGTATTCCACGGCAATGTGAGCCTTACCCCCGGATGGGTAAACATTGCTCTCGACAGCAGCTTCTCCTACCAAGACACAGGCTCTTTGGCCATCTGCGTCATTGATGGAACCGGGAGCTACACATCCAACTATACCTACTTCGTCGGCTCCGAATACCCCAACTATCAATGCTGCTACGCCCAAAGCGACTATTCGCAATACTCCTTAAGCGATATGCCCTCCCTCTCCAACACCTATTTTCTACCCAACATCCGCCTGAGCATCAATTCCTATTCCATCTACTGCGCACCCCCACTCCAAGTGACTGCAAGCAATATATCAAGTTCGCAAGCCACCATCTCATGGATTGAAAACGGTTCTGCCGCCGAGTGGGAACTCCTCATATCCGATTCGGCCATCGCCAATCCCAATACAGCCGCGGCCTACACTGTTACCGCATCCACTCCTTCCTACACTGCCACCGGACTCACCCCAAACACCCTTTATTATGTCTATGTCAGGTCCAGCTGCGAAGCCTCCTCCACCAGCAGCTGGGTGAGCACCACATTCCGAACTCATTGCTCCGGCTACACTGATGTTCCATACTCCCAATCGTTTGAAGGGTTGAACACTGGCGATATACCTCTATGTTGGCTGTCCATTGAGCAAGGCAGCAGCGGAGCCGGCACCTTCCCCTCAGCCTACAACTACTCGGCCAATGCCCACAACAGCAATGTCTATTATGAATTCGAAAGCACAACCGGCGAAACCGAGATTGCAGCCCTACCCGAAATGGATGCCATCAACACCCTGCAGCTCTCCTTCTACGCCGCCGTGATGAACAACAACCTCACTCTCGAAGTAGGCGTCATGGAAGACACCCTCTTCGTTCCTGTCGACACCATAGCCCTCACCCCTGGCTCCAACAACCAGTGGGCGCGTGCCTACCAGCCCTACACCGTCCTTTTCGACAATTATGAAGGCACTGGTACCCGCATTGCGCTGCGCGTCACCGCAGCATCCAACTACACCCTGATGCTTGACGACATACTCGTCTCGCTCGCCTCCAGCTGCGCTGCCCCCACTCAATTCACCGCCACCTCCTCGTTGGCCACCTCTGCCACCCTCAAGTGGCACGACCCCCAAGGCTTCCAATGGGATATACTGTTCGACACCGCCAATTTCAACCCCGACTCCAATGATTTAGTCCCCGTCAGCGTCTACGACACCACCGCCACCCTCAGCGACCTCGTCAGTGGCACCACTTATTATGCCTATCTGCGTTCTGCCTGTGGCGGTGAGTCCAGCAACTGGGTAGGGCCTGTCACCTTCACCCCTGGCAGCTACGTCATGGGCTACAGCGGCAGCGACACCATCTACGCCTGCAATACCACCGTCTTCGACAATGGCGGCCCCGACAACTCCTATTCTGCCTATGACAACTTCACCCTTGTCATCTACCCCTCCAGCGAAGATTCATTAATCAGCCTCTCCGGCACCACCGACATATATAACTACTACGCACGCCTCCGCATCTTCGACGGTGTCGGCACCGAAGGCACTGTACTTTGGGCATCCTCCGCCAACAACCAAACCTTCTCCAACATCCGCTCCACAGTCGGTCCTGTCACCATCATGTTCAACGCAGGCAGCTATGCAGGCAGCTATGCAGGCTTCCAAATCAACATCAACTGCATCAGCGCCCCCCAGTGCCCCTTTGTCGATGGCATCACTCCCACCCGTGTGGCGCCCTCGTCCGTCCACCTTTCTTGGCAAGTGTCCGGCTCCAATCTGGGTACTCCATCCCAATATGAAATAGAATGCCATGACAACACCGGTGCCTTAGCCACCCAAACCACCTCCACCTCTACATCAAGCATCGTCACAGGACTCCTCCCCAGCACCACTTACCTTGCCAAAGTGAGAATTCTCTGCGACAACAACGAATACAGCAACTGGGACAGCACCACCTTTACCACCGCACCGCTGCCCTGCCTCACCTTCGACACCACGACATCCGACTCCCTCTTCATTACCGGCTCCACCCCGCAGACAACCAACTACCTGCCCACCTACAACTACAGCAACTACTCCTACACCCAGCAGCTTATTCTCAGCGAGGAGTTGCAGACCAATGCCATCATCGAAGGCATCGGGTTCAACTTTGCCGGCTCCAACCCCGACTCCACCAAAAGCAACTGCACCATCTATCTGGCTCAAACCACCGTCTCCTCTATCGCCTCTGCCTACGTCCCCTTCGACTCCACCTCCTTCCAAATGGTTTACCAAGGACCCTTCTACTTTCAGCCCGGGTGGAACCGACTCGACTTCATCACCCCGTTCCACTACGATGGCAGCCACAATCTGATTGTTGCCGTCGTCGACAACTCTGCTTCTTACAACTACAACAACTACTTCCACTCCCACTCCATAGTGGGGCGCTCACGCTATATCTCCAGTTATAGCAGCCCCGTCAACATTGCCACCGCCACCGGCTCTCCAGCCAGCTACCGCAACGACATGCGCTTCTATGTGGCCGGATGCTCTCAGAATTCCTCCTGCGCATCCCCCACTCCTGTGGTCGATTCCACCACCTCAACCGACATCTACCTATCCTGGATGCCCGGCTTCCAAGAGACCTCCTGGGAACTCGCCTACCGCCCTGCCGACACCTCCGTTTGGACCACCATTGGCATCGTGAACAACAACTCCTATCACTTCTCCGACCTCACCCCCGACACTCGCTACCACTTCCGCGTCACCTCCCTCTGCTCCGACACCAACATGACAAACGAAATCGCCTACAGCACCCTCTGCAACACCACCCCACTCCCATTCACCTATGGCTTCGAGGACTTCCCCTCCTCGACCGAAACCACCATGCCCTCCTGCTGGTACAAGAACACCTCCAACCCCTACAACACCTATTACCCCTACTCCACAACAAGCTATAGCCATAGCGGCAACAACTCCCTCTACCTCTATTCCACCAGCAGCGACCACACCTATGCAGTACTCCCAGTGTTCGACGCCGTCACCAACCAGCTCGAACTCACCCTCTGGGCCTTCAACAACTCCACCTATTCGACGCCGTCATTCTCTGTGGGTGTAATGACTGACCCCGCAAACTTCAGCACCTTCACCTCGCTGAGCACCCTCGAACCCTCCGTGCCCAACGAATGGCAGGCTTACCGTATCTCATTCAGCAACTATATGGGTACCGCAAAACATATTGCCATTGCCATGACCGACAACATGTCCGGCTCCGTCTACATTGATGATATCGAAGTCAACATTATCCGTTCCTGCTCTCCCGCCACCCATGTCACCGCCAACGCCGTTGGCCCCTATTCCGCTGACATCGTCTGGGACAGCACCGATGCCACTGAATATGTAGTCGAATATGGTCCCACCGGCTTCAGCCACGGCTCCGGCAACACAGTATCCGTATTCAACGACCATCATGTCACCCTCACCGGCCTGACGCCCAACACCGCTTACGATGTCTATGTGGCCACCATCTGCTATGGCGACACCGCCAACTGGTCTCTCCTCTACACCTTCCGGACCAACTGCCTCACCATCGACACCCTGCCCTACACCACCAGTTTCGAAGACATTCCCTCGTCATGGGCCTCTGACATGTCCTCCAACTTCTATCCCTGCTGGACACGCGCCAACTCCACCACCAGCTACCAAAGCGTCTACATCGCCGATGCCTACCCTCATAACGGCAGTTATGCCATCAATTGGTACTGCAACAGTTATGACCAGTCATTCCCCCTCATAGCCCTGCCCGAAATTGACACTGCATCCATCAACCTGGACACCCTGCAACTCTCCTTCTGGGCCAAACGCAGCTCCTACACCTACAACGACGACCCCACCATTGCTATCGGCATCATAAGCGACCCCTCTTCCGCCTCTACCTTCCAAGCCATCGACACCATCACAATCTCCAACTCCGACGACTGGAACCTCTACGTCATACCCCTCACCGGGCATACATATAGCGGCAACCACATAGCCCTCCAATCCATCCCGACCTCTGGCAACTGGACTGCCTACCTCGACGACTTCACCATCGAGCCTGCCGCCTCCTGCCCCTTTGTTGGCAACCTGAATGCCACAGCGTCCTCCAACACCTCAGCCCTCCTGACGTGGTCTGAACGCGGCACCGCCAGCCAGTACGAAGTGGCTTTCGACACCTCTGCCACTGCCACCCCCACCTCCTCACTCACCGTCTACGACACCACCGCCAACGTAACAGGCCTCACAACCTTAACCCGCTACTACTTCTGGGTGCGCGCCGTCTGTAGCGAAAACGAGTACTCCGAATGGGTCGGCCCCGTCTTGGCTATTCCCGGTTCCCACTACATGGTACCCAACCAGACCGACACACTCTACATGTGCGGTGGCCTCATCTTCGACAACGGTGGTCCCACCCAGTCCTACTCACAAAGCCAAGACAGCTACATCATCCTCATGCCCGACTCCGCCGACCTTCTTGTCAGCGTTTCCGGCATGTCGCAAACCGAAGGGTCATACCACTACTTCACCATCTACGACGGCATAGGCACCTCCGGCCGCGAACTCTACTCCGACTACGACAGCCACGACACCAACTACTTCTCCTCCATCACCTCAAGCAACGGTCCCCTCACCCTCTATCTGCACAGCGACAGCTACTATAGCCCCGAATACTTCGGTTTCGAGGTCCATGTCAATTGCATCTCCACTTACTGCCGTATCACCGACGTTGCACTCGACAACAGTGTCGCCCCCTCAGCCAACGCTCTGGCTCTGACATGGCACGGCAACGGAGCCAGCAGTTATCAAATCGAGTACGGCCCCCGTGGCTTTGCCCAAGGCACCGGCACACTGCTCTCCACCACCTCCAACAGCACCATCATCACAGGTCTCAACTCTGCCACCTACTACGATGTCTACATCCGCTCCCTGTGCGGCGAAGGTGACACCGGTGTATGGAACAACGCCACCTTCATGACAGCCCTCTGCGACAACGCCTCGATTGCCTACAGCTACGACTCAACCATGCTTCCCACCACCACCGAAAGTGCCCCCATCGGCTACAGCTACTACAACTACAGCTACACCCAAACCATCATCGACTCTGCCCATCTGGCCGGTCTCAGTGGTCCCATCACCGCCTTCACCTTCTCCCCCACCTCACCCGACGGCGGCAACCAGTATAACAACATCACCCTCTACATGGCCAACATCGCCGAGAGCAACCTCAACGACGGCTTCTTACTGCCCGACTCCAACCACACCTTTGTCAAAGTTCTGGACAGCGTCAACCTCAGCTACACATCCAGCAACATACAAATCGTAAACCTCGACACCTCCTTTACCTGGGATGGCCACAGCAACATTCTCCTCGCCGCCAAACGCGACAACGGCAGCTATACCTCCGGATCACAATTTGCCGCCCACACCACTACCAGCGGCGTGACCCGCTACTCCGACAACGACAACTCCCCCTACGACATCAACAACCCCTCAGCCACCACAAGCTACCACTACGGCGTCAGCAACCTCGTACCCGACATCCAGCTAATCTCCTGCTTCTTTGACCCCTGTCCGGCTCCCTCCATCACAAGCCTGACCCACGACTACGAGTCTGCCACCATCACCTGGAACGGCACCGGCAGCAACTACCAAGTCAACATCAAAGAGGCCTCAGCCGCTTCTTGGCCCACTCCCGACATCACCGTCGCCGGCAACAGCTATACCTTCACCGCCCTGCAGCCCTCCACCTCCTACACCGTCCGTGTACGTCAAGATTGCAGTGCCGACAGCCTGGGCTATAGCGACTGGACCATCGACGGTCTCGTCACCGACTCTCTCAACTGTCTCTTCCCGACCGATCTCGCCATCACTGACATCACCAACAATGCAGCCACCTTCGACTGGACGCCCGCCGGTATAGAAACCATGTGGGAAATCCACATCTGGCACACCAGTGGTCTCGACAGCATCTACACCCTCAGCAGTCATCCTGCCACCCTTGGCGGATTTGTTGCCGGCCTCACCTACAATGTATCCATCCGCTCCCTCTGTGGCTCTGCCCACAACATCGTAGGCGACTGGAGTCCAACCACCACCTTCGCCACCGCCACCTGCCCCAACGTGACCGGTCTCTCTGTCGACAACGTGACAGCCAACAGCGTCACCCTCACTTGGACACCTGACCCGATGGCACTGAGCTGGATTATTGAATACGGCTATATCGGATTCGACCAAGGCTCCGGCACCACCGCCACCTCTACCACTCCCACCATCACTATCTCCAGCCTGGAATGCGAGACCGACTACGAATTCTACGTCAGAGCCGTATGCGGCACCGACTGGAACAGCGAAAACTACCAGCAGGTACAAGTCACCACCTCCGACTGCTCCGAGAGCTGCAACGCCCCCACAGGCCTGACCACCACAGTCACTGCCAACAGCGTGGCCGTCAGCTGGACACCCTCCGAGGGCAATACCTCCTTCGAAGTAGAATATGGCATCCATGGCTTCACCCACGGCAGCGGCACAGTCGTCAGTGCATCTGAACCCAGCGCCACCATCAACGGACTGGACTACAACACCCAATACGACCTCTACGTCCGGGCGCTCTGCGGCACTGATAACTACAGCCCCTGGAGCAACGTCAGCACCTTCACCACCCAGCCGCTCGGCATCAACCCTGCCGACACTCCCGTCTGCACCATCTTCCCCAACCCCACCTCCTACGCCACAACCATCAACGTCAGCGGCATCAACGGACAAGTGAAGATTGAAGTCATCGACATGAACGGACACACCGTGACCTCCGAAACCCTCGAATGCGCCAGCGACTGCACCAAAACCCTCCATGTCGACCATCTGGCACAGGGAGCCTACTTTGTCCGTATCACTGGACAGCAGTTCAATATGGTTAAAAAATTGATTGTCAAATAATCCATGCTATAATCCCGAAAGAAACTGGCCACTTTCGGGATTATAGTTTACAGAAGGCGGACGACTCCTCGGAGCCGTCCGCCGATTATATATGAAACATCGTTCAGCCCTCAGTACCCAAGCCCCTGAAACACCAGCTCCTTCAGCTGACACACCAAAGCCTCGCCATCGCTGGTCAACAACTCCAGATGCCCAAAACGGTTCACCCCCTGGATAGTGGCCCTAACACCACGGCCAAGATACAGATAAGGCCGCTCTACGCCCCGAAACAACAGACTCGACAAATAGGCCTCATCCAGCAATGCATTCCCGCCGGCAGACGACCCTTTCAGCTGACTGTAGCGCATGGCCACCCCCTCGACAACACTCTCCAACACCCGTTCCAACGGCAGCTCACGACCCGTCACCTGCTTCAGCGAAACCGGGTTGGGTATCCATTCGGGAAACTCGGTCTCATTCACATTCAGCCCTATACCCACCACCGATGCCGACAGGCACCTGCCAGCCACCCGGTTCGATATCAGTACCCCACAAACCTTCCGCAAACCGATATAAATATCGTTGGGCCACTTAATCTTCACCGCCTCACCGTCGGGCAACAACGTCCGCAGCGCGTCGACAATGCCCAGCGACACCGCCTTAGTCAACTCATACTGATTCTCAAAAGACAGAAACACCGGCTTCAACACCAGACTGAACGTAAGATTCATCCCCGCCTCTGAGTGCCAGCAGTTGCCCCGCTGGCCTATGCCAGCAGTCTGCTCGCGTGCGCAGACTACAGTAAACTCCCCGACCTGCGACAGGTCGAGGAGTTCGCAATACTTATTGGTCGATTCCAGCGAATCGAACATTCTCAAATCCATTATCTTCTCTAAGTCAAAGAGACGACGGGGCTTACACCGTCATAATCTCCTTCTCCTTGGCGGCATAAATTTTGTCGCACTCGCCAATAAACTTGTCCGTAATATCCTGAATATCCTTCTCCACCTGCTTCACCTCATCTTCAGGCACCGACTTGTCCTTCAGCTTCTTCACCTTATCCATCACATTGCGGCGGGCGTTGCGGATATTCACCTTGCTGTTCTCCACCTCCACCTTGGCGGCTTTCGACAGCTCCTTGCGGCGCTCCTCGGTCAGCGGCGGAATAACAATGCGCAGAATGTCGCCCTCATGACGCGGCGTAAAACCCAAATTGGCATCCAGAATAGCCTTGTTGATGGCCCCAACAATGCTCTTCTCCCACGGCTGGATAATGATGGTGCGGGGGTCGGGAGTGTTGATGTTGGCTGCCTGGCTGATCTCCGTAGGAGTTCCGTAATAATCTATCTTCACCCCTTCAAGCATTCCGGGATTAGCCTTGCCGGCGCGGATTTTCTCCAATTCCTTTTCGAGAAAATGGATTGCGGACTGCATGCTGTTTTTAGCCTCATCGATGCAGGCTTTTGATAAGTCGTTCATATTGTACTGTTTTTATTGTTGTTTTATTCCCAATTGCAAGTATCCGGCGCGAAATCAACCCTTTGTAACTTCGGTGCCGATAGCCTCGCCAGTCACCACCTTGAGCAGATTGCCCGGCGTGTTCATGTCAAAAACATAAATGGGCAGGTTGTTCTCCTCGCACAGCGCGAAAGCCGTGAGGTCCATAATCTTCAACTTCTTGCCCAAAGCCTCCTG
>OCTW011375471.1_pt1 | contig 10923 bp, 6 predicted proteins | sample 1539671 | NCBI WGS metagenome assembly OCTW01 (sample SAMN02144230, study PRJEB22623) | gut metagenome | biome: sheep rumen | host: Ovis aries | place: New Zealand | reverse complement strand
GATGATACTGCGCGAAAGCGTGGGAAAGTAGTTCGTCGCCCTCCCTTAACGGAATCCCCGCCAGCATCCGCTGGCGGGGTTTTCTGTTTTAGTACCCTCCTACCCTTTTCCATTCTTTTCAACCTTTTTCATTCCCACTTCCCAACTTTTTACTAATTTTACGGCCAAATTCCTATCTTATGCGAAGGAAAACCATTTATGTTTTATTACTATTGATTATCAATATTTTAGGATTTTCACAGAATCCAAATCAAGATAGCATTGCACCAAAAAAGACCACCCTCTCCCCTTCTCTTCCCATCGACTCAACGTTTGTCACCTACAATGCAATGCAATTCGACAGCATTTTCCTGAACACTTCAAAAGTCATCGACACACTGACTTTCCACGCGGCCAACCGAGAAATCCTTGAGAGCAAAAACACCATATACAGCACACTCAGCAATACGGGTCTCGCACATAAGTCGATGAGGTTCAACTATCTGCACCAAGTGGGATTTGACATGACCCTGCCCTCTTTCGCCGCTTACATGCAAAACGAAAGTACCATCGTTTCCTATCAATCGGTCCTACCCTACTCCGAACTCCGTTATGTGATGACTACGGGCGACAAAGAGCAACACCTCAACGTCAGGTTCGGAAGACAGTTCACACCGCAGTTTTTCGTCTCCTTCGCCTTCAACACTGACTATTCGCCAGGCGTGTTCATCAACAACAAAAGCATCAATAACTACTTCTGGGTCAATGCACACTATTTCACCAAGGACAAACGTTACGGCGTTACTGCCTATTATTATCGCAACAAACTGGAAATGGGCGAAAACGGTGGCATCGCCAACGACGAAGACTATAGTTCGCATACCGAAACCGACAATTCGGTCATCCGAACCAATCTCAACAACGCCACCAATTTCATCGTTTCGAGCGGCATAGGTTTCGAGCATTATTTCAACCTGCTACCCCAAAAGACCATCATATCGAAAAGCGCTGAGACTCCATCAAATAACGACACAATCACTCCAATGGGAAACGACACAATTATCCCAATGGGAAATGACACAATTATCCCAATTGGAAACGACACAATCATCCCAATCACTCCCCTAAATGACAGCACTTTAGCAGACTCATTAAGGCTCGATACACTGCAATCCGCCGACCGGAACGACATCCAACAAGAAGTCAAGGTCAGGAAATTCACTTTGGGAAGGATTTGCCACAGCTTCAGCTTCTTGAACAACAAACTATATTACAACGAGACATCACCTTCCGTGGCTTTCTACCAACCTTACGACACCCTGATGAATTCCACGAAATCAACCGACACGACTTTGGTGAGGGCAATACGAAACACGCTGAAATGGAACAGTTTAGGCTACCAGAAACACAACGATGACATTCCTTTCTATGTTTACGCTGGCATCACGCACGGTTTTTACAAAGTGAGCAGCTTCGACTATTTGGAAGGCGAGACCGTGTTGTCGAGAAACTACAACCAATTGAGTATCAACGGGGGTGTCATCGTCAACCTGTTCAAGTCGACGCGCATCACCGGACAGGCCGAACTCATCACCTTAGGTTACCAAATCGGCGATTTCGACATCAAGGGGCAATGGAAACAATATATCGGCACCGCCAACAAAAACTTTGGCCAAGCCGTCTTGGATTTCGAACTCAAGCGGCAGTCGGCCAACTGGTTTGAAGAAAAGTACTACTCCAACCATTTCCGCTGGGAAAACGACTTCAAGGCAGCCACTTACCTGACTTTCAACCTGAAATACAACTACAAAAGCTACACCATAGGCTTCAAACAGACCAGCATCGCCAACTTCATCTATTTCGGCACCGATGCCCGTCCCGCACAAAACGAGGCCATGTTCAGCATACGCGAGGCCTATCTCAGTTTCTACCAGCGTCTTGGAAGGTTCGAACTGGAAGGCTTTGCGAGCCTACAGAAATCGAGCAACGAAGAAGTCGTGCACTTGCCTTTGGTCATGGGACAGCTTAAGTTCGGCTATTCACAACCTATTTTCCGCAAGGCAGCCACACTGCATCCCAGCATCACGGTGCGATATTTCACCAAATACTACGCTGATGCGTATATGCCTGCCACACGCACCTTCTACCTCCAAAACGAGGTCGAGATTGGCAACTTCCCCTATATCGACCTTGCCTTGGCCATCAAGATTAAAAAGGCTCACATCTATGTGGCCTACACCAACATGTTCCTCCTGACGGGCAACTACAACTCGTTCATAGCGCCCCACTACCCCATGCGCGACAGCCGCATCTTCATCGGCGTCAATTGGAGATTGTTCAACTAAAAGACCGATGCCATGATACAGACCGACCTCATCCCCACCACCAACACCCTGTCGGGCATCAATGACACCGTCGCCCAGATTTCTGAAGCCGTTGCCAACCCCAGTTTGGTCAACACCGTGGCCGAGCAAATCTCCAACAGCAGCTCGTCGCGACAAATCGGGCTCACCATCGCCATCATCGGCCTGCTCATCTTCACGGCACACCTTTTCAGCGAGATTTTCAGTCGCAAGCGCATCCCCGACGTGCTGTTCCTCATCATCATCGGCCTGCTCATCGGCCCTGTGTTTCATTGGATTTCGCCCGACAGCCTTGGCAATGCCGGCAGCTTGTTCTCAGGCATCACTTTGGTAACCATTCTGTTTGAAAGCGGTACACAACTCAGATTCAGCGCATTAAAAGATTCCTTCAAAGGTGCTTTGAAGCTTACGGCTTTGAATTTCGTGCTGTCCGCCATCGCCATCTGGCTTTTTGCCTGGCTCGCCCTTGAGATGGACACTGTGGTCGCCATGATTCTCGGCTGCCTGCTGGGAGGCACAGCTTCCGCCGTTGTCATTCCCATCGTTAGGCAGATGCACATGTCGGAAAAACCCGCCATCATGCTCATCCTTGAAGCCGCCATCGGCAATGTGTTCAGCATCGTTTTGGCTTTGGCTCTGATGCAAGCCATCCAGTCGCGACATGTGGAGTTTGGCGCCATCTTGGGCGACATCTTTTCGTCGTTCATCCTTGCCACCGTTATGGGTCTCATTGGTGCCATCTTCTGGGCCTTGATCCTCGACAAGGTGCGCAACATCAAGTATTCCATCCTGACCACTCCCGCTTTCGTGTTCATCATCTATGGCCTCAACGAGTGGATGGGCTTCAGCGGTGCCATTGCAGCTTTGGCCTTCGGCATAGGCCTTGCCAACATCGACAGCATCTACAACGCCTGGCTCAAGAAATTCGTCAAAAAAGTGCCTGTCAACCTCAACGAGACCGAGCGTTCGCTGTTTTCGGAATTGGTCCTCCTGCTGAAAACCTTTTTCTTCATCTATGTCGGCATCTCCATCCAGCTGAACCAATGGCAACCCATCGCCATTGGACTGATAATCAGCATTATGCTTTTCATTCTCCGTGTCCCTGCCGTGCGTTTCGCCATCTCCAAGAAAGAAGGCATTCCCGAAAAGGAGTTGGTCTTCATGTCGGCACTCAATCCCAAAGGCCTGACTGCCGCTGTTTTGGCCACCCAAGCCCTCATCTACATCCCCGACATGAGGATTGCCATGTTCATGCGCAACATCGTTTTTGCTGTCATTCTTTTCAGCATTGTCATCAATTCCATCCTTATCCCGTTGATTGACAAGGAAAAAGGATTATATAAAGCATACGTTAGATTGCTGAATTTCAACCAGAAGATGAAAAACGTGGTCAACAAGACCAAGCAAGATGGCGAAGAATGGCACAAGAAACACTCGAAAGCCCACGATTTCGTCGACGAGGTATTCAATTCGGAGGTTATCACCGACATCCTCAACGAGCAAGACCACCCGGGGGCGCTCAACAACCGACCCGAATCAAGCAACTCCGAAGTGGCCGACTAAGCCACATAACAGAACCATTGTTTATATCGTGTAAAAATTACACATATAAACAATCTGTAATCCAATAATTTACAAATTTTAGTGTATATTTTACACATTATTTCATTGCTGTTTTGGAAAATAGTCGTATTTTTGCGTCAAATTTACACAATATGAGCGAACAAAAGTACACATACGACTACCCGCGTCCGGCAGTGACGACCGACTGCGTGGTGTTTGGTTTCGACGGGCACGACCTGAAGATCCTTCTCATCGAACGCGGCATCGAGCCGTACAAAGGCTGTTGGGCTTTTCCGGGAGGTTTCCTCGAAATGGGTGAAACGGCAGAGCAAGGCGCATTGCGGGAACTGAAAGAGGAAACGGGACTCGACTTGCACTACATCAAGCAGGTTGGAGCCTTCAGTGATGTCGACCGCGACCCGCGCACCCGTGTCATCACCATCGCGTTCTATGCTTTGGCGAAAAAATCGGAGGTGCAAGGTGGCGACGACGCGGCCAAGGCGCAATGGTTCGCCCTCAACGAAGTGCCACGTCTTGCCTTCGACCACGACTACATCCTGAGGAAAACGATGGAGAAACTGCGACAAGACATTCATTTCGAGCCAATTGGCTTCGGACTATTGGACGAGAAGTTCACCATCCCTGAATTGCAACGGCTCTATGAAGCCATACTCGGCGTGCAGTTTGACCGACGCAATTTCTACAAGAAAATCCTCCAGACCGGCATCATTGACGAAGTGGAGGACGAAACCACAAGCCGAGTTTCCTATTACGGCGAGCGCAACGAAATGCGAAGCATGGACATCGGAGCCTTGTTTGGAAAAATGGCTAAAGAATCGCATCCCTCCTACCCCACCCGCTCTGAGGACGAAAGCCGGCGCCGAAAAGGCACACGATTCTCGTTCAACAAGCAACGTTACGACCAGCTTAAGGAGGACAACAACTTCAGATTGGAGTTTTAGCCAGTTTGCAATTTGAAGTTATCAGTTTGGAGTTATTGGTCTTGAATTTTGAATCTTAAATCTTTAAATAACAAATCACATTAAACCACAATAAAACAATACATTATGGAAGCACAAACCAACAAAGCAAAGACACAGGTCTACAACCTGATCATCCTCGACAAGAGCGGCTCGATGGGCAGCATCGCCAAGGCCGCCATCAGCGGATTCAACGAGACCGTGGGCAGCATCCGCTCTGCCCAAGAACGTTTCAACGACACGCAAGAGCACTTCGTTTCGCTCATGATCTTCTGCGACTGCGCCAAAACCATGGTCTACGACATGGTGCCCGTGGCAGAAGTCAAAGAGCTGACATCCAATGAGTATCGCCCCTGCTGCTGCACACCGCTTTATGATGCCATGGGCATCAGCATCAACAAGCTGTATAATGCCATCAAGGACAAGGAAGACGCCACCGCCGTGGTGACCGTCATCACCGATGGGCTGGAGAACGCCTCGAAGGAATACAGCGGCGCGGCCATCAAGGCCCTTGTGGAACGCATGAAGAACGAAGAAGGCTGGAACTTCGCCTACATCGGCACCAACCAAGACGTGGAGGCTACCTCTGCCTCGCTCAGCATCGACAACCACATGGCCTTTGCCGACGACGAAGCCGGAATGCGCGAGGCTTGGGCAAAAGAACGCAAGTCGCGGACGATGATGTACACCAGAATCTCAGATGACTATGCCGCCACCTCTGCCATGCCCAGCATGGCCCGCAAGTTGTTCCGCTCCAAGTCGAACAGCGAGACCCGCAACTACCGCGAAATGAGTGAGTTCAAAGGTCGCATCACACCCGACTACATCCATAGCCCCGGCAAAAACGAAATCTTCGTCTTTGGCAGCAACCTGCAAGGCATGCACGGTGGCGGAGCGGCGAGGATTGCCGTCGAGAAATTCGGTGCCATCATGGGGCAAGGCGTTGGATTGCAAGGCCAAAGCTATGCCATCCCGACGATGCAAGGCGGTGTGAACACCATCAAGCCCTACGTCGACGAGTTCATCGCCTTTGCCAAGCAACACCCTAAAATGACATTCTTGGTGACGCGCATCGGCTGCGGCATCGCAGGCTTCACCGACGCCGAGATTGCGCCGCTGTTTGCAGCCGCTGTCGACGTCGAGAACATCCATCTGCCACAGGAGTTCTGGAACGAGTTGGTGTAAAAGGACGCGGGACTTCGGGACACGGGACGACGGATAGGGCCGTTTTACGAAATCCTGAAATGAGAGAAAGCACTGTAAAGATTATGAACCGAGCCGAGGGAAGTGGGGAGCTTTCCTCGGCTTTTTTTGCCTTTTCCCAAGAAAAGTGTGATTTTTCGATTGGTATTCTACAAGAAAAGGTTTTTGGAGCGATGCGAAGGGGTGATGAAAGAATTTCAATAGACAATAATGTTCTAAAAATCACTTCATCGCCTCTAACCTGCTCAGCAATTCCTTCACCGTTATGGCTTCTTCCAACTTCACCTTGTCGAAAACCATATAATAACGATAGTTGTGGCCCGCTGCGGATGCCCACTTCTTGCCCACTTCAAGTTTACGCTTGCTTTCCGTATTATCCAAATAGTCGCCCTTGGTCTCGATGATTACCACCATACCGTTCTTCAACTTGACAATGAAATCGGGATAATGGTTGATATAGGCGTTGATATAGAAGCCTTTGCCTCGTTCAAGGTTTCGATGCCACCATACCACATTATCCAATTTGGCGACCTCGGTAATAACGTCCCTTTCAAACCTATCCATATCGCCTTCATATCGATACAAGCTCTTTCCCATACTTGACACCGCCTCCAATGGAGAGATGTACGGTTTCAGCGTAAACTCAGCATCACAGAAAATGTCGCCCGTGTCCAAGCCTTCAATGAATTTGTTTCGCTCGTAAGCCAAAAGCAAGGAGGCTATATGGTCGCGGATGGTTTGGGTGGTCAAGTCCAAATATTCAAACATTTCAATGACTTGCTCGCTGTCGAAGTCCCTGACCACATCCTTCACATAGTCACTGATGACTGGCTCCGACACTTCATCCATCCTTATCTTCTTCGCCACGGCTTTTGCCAACTGTTCGCGCTGACCTTCCGTTGAGTAGGTTCTGAAAGCGTCTTGGATATATTGGAGTTTGGTGTCGCTCAGTTTCTGATATTCGGGTGCATAGTCGTTCTTTCCCGTTTCGGCGATGTCGATGGCAACAGCCTCGGTCTTTGCGCGTGTGAAGTCAATGTTGCGGTCGGCTTTGCGCAGGTCGAAGCCCTCGGCCAACATTCCTTTGGTCAATGGGGCAAGGCTTCCTGCTTCTTCAAAGATTGAGCCAATGTTGATGCGTTTCTTGAAGACGGGCAAGCATACGGTCTTCGCCGATTCCTTGAAGGTTTCCTTCATCGGGTAGTGTTTCTTCTTATCCATAATCTCAGGGGCTGTCATTTGTAGTTCATCGTTTTGTGCTTCTTCAACCATCACGTCAAACTGTCGGCTTTGCTCGGCGGCGGTTTCTATCACGGCGTTGATGGTTTGCTCGTTATCGCTGCCAAGCATTTCCTTGATTTCGTCAACGTTGATTTCAGGGGTCGATGGTTCATCGCCCATATCCATCTTCAACTGTTCTTGCGCCTCAATTCCCGTTGAATTGTCCTTTTGTTCAACTACTTGTTGCTCAGGCTGGGCAAGGCGGTAGTCGCGGTTGCTGAAGCCTTCGTGGTTGAGGCTTTTGATGATGTTGCCGATGGTGCTATTGAAGTCGTTGGAGGAGGTGAACACATAACACAGGTTCAACAGGTCTTGCCGCTGCTTTTCGGTGTAGGGCTGCCGCAGGATTCGTCCCAAAATCTGCTCCACATCCACGGCAGAACTACGGTTGGCAATGGAGGCAAGCACGTAGGCAAACGGGCAGTCCCAACCTTCTTTCAGGGCGTTCACCGTAATGATGAAACGCACCTCGCAATCGCGGCTGAGCAAGTCCATATCCTTGATTTCGTCACGGTCGCCAGTCTTTATCTTGATTTGCTCATCGGGTACGCCGATTTCAAGCAACTGTTCCTTGATTTTTTGATAGTCGATGCTTTCTTTTGAAGTTCTTGGCTGGGCCTGCAACAGCACTATCGGACGGATGTATCGCCCGCCGTTCTTTTCCTGCTCGATGGCACGGCGTTCCAATGTCCGCTGCATCTGTATCGCACTCACCAACACTTCGTTGGTCGTACGATGGTTATAGACGATGACGGGCAACTTGACCATATTTTCACGCTTCAACTTCATCGAATCGACAATGCTGATGATGTTGCTGTTGTTGCGCGGCGTGGCGGTCAGGTCCAATATGAAGCGTGGGTTGATGTCTCGCAAGGCTTCAACTCGCAAGTCGGCTTTGAAGTTGTGGCTTTCGTCGATGATAACCACGGGATTGAGGCTCGCCAATACCTTGATGAAGGCGGTGTCATCCACTTGGTCGTCGTATCGGTTCGTTTGGGTTTTGCCCGCATATTCAGCCAGATTCTCATTCTCACGATACACGCGCCGGCCGTCTTTCGTGTTGCTCGCAAACGATTGGATGCTCAGCACGAAAATGGTCAGTTGCTCCTTGATTTGAGTAGGCGAAATGCCGTGTCCCATCAATGCCGATTCTTTATCCACCACTTGCACACGCCCGTTGAAAAGGCTGTCGATGCGTTGCCTGTAGGGATGGTTGGGATTCTTCAGGTTCTTGAAGGTCTGTTTCAGGATGGTGTCGGACGGCACAAACCAAGCCACCACTTTCGGCAACTCGGTAGGGGTGTTGTCGAAAATGGTTCGCAGGGCATTGCAGGCAATGAAAGTCTTGCCGCCCGCCGTGGGCACTTTGAGCAGCACCCGTGGCACACCCCGGATTTCGTTGTTGTAGGGCTTGAAGAAATCGTCAAACGCGCTCAGCACAATGCCACGGTCTTCCCAATGGTGCTGAAAGGCGGTCTTCAAGTCTTTTTCCCGATTGAGCCGTTGGCAAAAGTCTTCCAAGTCGGCTAATACTTCGCTTTGGTATTTCTTGAGTTCCATAGGTGTCAGAATTTTTGGATGTCACGGGGTATTTTCCTGAAAATGATGTTCTTCTCTGTCAGATAGTCTTTGTCGATGGTGCAAGTGTCGGCATACACGATGTATCGCTCGGCCTTTTCGCCTATAATGCTCAGGCGGTCGTAGGTGAAGGCGGTTTCTTGGTTCGGATCGTAATAGAGATAGTAGCCCACCCCGTTCCAAGTGTCAAGCAAGTAGCGGTTTCGGTCTTCACGCTTTCGGCTCAGGTGCTGCTTGGTTTCGGTGTAAAAGACATATTCGCGGATGCGGTCTTCGCCCACGGTTTCGTTGAGCGTTCCGTCGGCGTTGAACAGCGTTTCGCCCAACTCGTAGAAGTCGAAACTGCCGCCTGTGCCTTCGGTGTCGGCATAGCCGTTCATCACCCTTCGCACACGCTCGGCGGTAATGCTGTCGGCATAGTCTTCCATTTCCACGAGGATGAATTTTCGGCTGCCACCGTCTTTCTTGTTGAGGTTCAAAACGGCGTGGGCCGTGGTGCCGCTACCTGCGAAACTGTCAAGGATTAAATCATTTTTGGATGATAATCTACTTAATACATCTTGGATTAAATCAAGGCTTTTGGGGTATGTGAAAGCGTTTTTGTTGCCCAATATCTCGGTTATTTGTGAACTACCTCTTGATGTATAATACTTTTTATCAGTCCATAATGTAGGTACACTTACACCTCCTGTCTTATAATTCAAAACGTCTATTGTAGGTATATCTTCATTATCGCTTACACGATATGTCTCAAACTCTCCGCTTTTTATCCTTTGTATAATACCGTCTGCCAAATACTGAACTGTAAATCTGTTTTTATTGTTTTTGCTACTTTGTCTAACAATCTTCACATAACCACTTTTCCAATCATTTATCAAGCGGGATGGTATCAATCTCCAAACGCAAGGGTCTCCTTTAGATGTAACAGGCCAAACAACAGAAAGACCTTCAGGAACATTGTCATAGTCAAAAACGAAATCTTTAGGGTCTCCAATGTATTCTCCATCATCAATTAAGGCTTGTAAAGACTTGCCCACTTTAACCAACACTCCTTCTTCATTGATGAAAATTGGATATGCTTGATTTGGTCTTTGCACTTGATTAAACGTTGCCAAATTCATTCCGTGATATGGGGTTGAATATTCATTCATTAAATCTTCGGAAGCATTTGGAGTAAAATCTATTGGGGTAACAAAAACAAGATATTCATTCGTATAACTAAAGCCACAAGAAGGTTTTCCTCCTGATGTTTGAACAGTAGCGGTAACAATTTGCTTTCCAACAAAAATCTCACGGCATAATTGCAGTAAATTCCCCAACTCGTGAAAACTAATGCTAATCACGATGCTTCCATCCTCTTTGAGCAAGCGTTGGAGTAGTTTCAAACGCGGGTACATCATACACAGCCATTTGTCGTGGCGTGTGAAGTCTTCGTCTTGCTTGCCCACCACCTCGCCAAGCCATTTCTGAATTTTGGGATGGTTCACATTGTCGTTATACACCCAACCTTCGTTGCCCGTGTTGTAGGGCGGGTCAATATAGATACACTTCACCTTTCCTTCATATTCGGGCAAAAGGGCTTTGAGGGCTTCAAGATTGTCGCCATGGATAATCATATTGCCGCTACCTGTAAACGACTTGTCATCCGTGTTGTCGGATCGATAGCCATAGCGGTGTTCAAGCACCCTGTAAGGCACTTCAAGATGATGGTTGACGACCTTTTCCTTTCCTATCCATTGGAGTGTGGGCATGATGTTCGCGTTTTTGAGGTTGCAAATACAGTCTTTTTGTTGAATTACTTATATGGTGCAAAGATAGCAAAATTTTACCATAAATGAACAATTGCGCCGTCTAAAACATTTTTTTCGGTAAAACAAACACCGATTCAAAAAATTCACCGAACAGAATCGCCACAATCCACCGAACGGAATCGCCACAATTCACCGAACGGAACCGCCACAATTCACCGAACAGAA
>OCTW011526694.1_pt1 | contig 10924 bp, 10 predicted proteins | sample 1539671 | NCBI WGS metagenome assembly OCTW01 (sample SAMN02144230, study PRJEB22623) | gut metagenome | biome: sheep rumen | host: Ovis aries | place: New Zealand | reverse complement strand
TTCCTCCTCGAACTTAAATACATCGGATAATATGGAAAGAATAAACTCACTCTCTGAAAAACGGATCATCATTACGGCAATGCTCAACGGACGCAATGCTAACTTCCTCATCGACACCGGGGCAACGGTGGGCGTCATATCCCGGAATATCCAAAAGAAATACGGACTGTCCATCGGCAGGAAATTCCCGAAGCCGCTCGTAGGTGCAGGTGGCGAGTTCGAAGCCTTCTATTGCAACACACCGGCCTTCATCGGCAACAGGCCGATGTCACAGTTCCTGCTGGCTGATATCCGCGGCGTGGTGGATTCCGTCAGGAGCCAGACCGGATTAGAGATACAGGGAATAATCTCACTCGCGCAGATGCGCATGGTGGGAATGGTCATCAACACCAACGATAACACGGTAACGGTAAGATAATATGGCAGTGACACAGGCGGAAGTGCTCGACCTGTTCGCACAGGCAGCAGCTATCAAGGATAATGACCAAATCCTGCTCATTACATCGAACCAGGACCAAACGGTTAGTCCTACCAAGATTACGGCGGAGGTGCTCAAGGCATACCTCTCGCTCGGATATTCCATCACCATCGACAGCGATGGATATCTCTGTATCAACGGGCAGCGCACGCAGTCGGTCATGGGCGTCACACCGCAGGTCATCCAGACAAGCTCCACCGTCAGCATCAAGGCAAACACGCTCAACGTTTGGAATAATCCTGTCACGGCTCTCGCCGTCAGCTTCACGGCAGCCGACGATAATGTGGTCAACGAATACATGCTCCAGTTCACCGTCGGCAGCGATAGCTTCAGCCTCGTACTCCCAGCGGCCGTGAAATGGGTAGATGGGGAGGCGCCGCTATGGGAGAACGGATATACATACCAGGTATCCATCGTTAACAATCTCGCCGTCGGAGCAGGATGGCCTAATCCCCAGCAGGAACAGTCATGAGCACATTTAGAAGATTCCTCATGATGGCACGGCAGGTGGCACGCTCATGTTTCGGCAGTGGCCGCTGGATAGGTTGGCGCCCGTGGATTGGCACTGATCGATGGAAAGGAACACCGTAAACTCAATAACACAAACATATATGGCTAAGAAAACAAAGCAGGATGCCGTCCCGTTCGATATTGTCAACGGCAATTTTGATGAACACGACGGTTATGATATAGAGGTTTCACTCCAGAACAAACTCCGCACCCAGGACACGGCGATGCAGAGTATGCAGGCTGCCATGCAGGATAAGCCCGACAGCACCACCATACAACAGGCCCTCGACAATCTTGCATCCAGGGTAGCATCGAAGGTCAGCGGTGTCAACGTGAACGGCGAACCCGTACAGAAAGACCAAAACGGAAACGTCAATATTGAGATTCCTTCCATGACGGTGGATGAAGAACTCGACCAGACGAGCAACAATCCCGTCCGCAATGCTGTCGTGGCCCACGCCATGCAGCAGCTTGTGTCTGCTCAGGGGGCCAAGTTCGGACACGCTGTCTACCAGAACGGCTCAATCATCTTCTATGATGAGGAGAACGGCAATGTCATTCAGACGCTGACGCTCACTGGCGATATCTATAATATTAACATGGGCTATACGGGCAGCAGCGTCTTCTCTGTCCTGACGGGTGATACAGAGAAGATCATCACCATTGCGCCGACAACTACACTCCAGACGCAGGTAGGAGGAGAGGCTACCCCCGTTACCGAGAGCTATGACTACCTGGTCGCCGTTGACACCGGCAGCGGCTACGTGAACCGCATTGGCGGCAATAACGTTACTGGCAGCATCTCATTCGACATACGTCCGTTCCTCATCGTAGGCACGAATATGGTCCGCATCACCGTCACCGGCAACACGTCCCAGTTCACCAAGTCGCTGGTACTGACGGCCACGCTGACAAGTCTGAGCCTGTCCTGCCACCACAACTGGCGCACTCCATGGAACGAGAATGAGGCATATACACTCAGCAGCATATTCTTCGCAGGTGCCATCATCAAGACGCTCCATGTCGCCGTTGACGGTACGGAGATCCAGGAACTCGCACATACCTACGGCGCATCCGAGAATGCTTCTACCATTTCCAAGAGCGTAACCATCCCTGCATCGTATTTCCCGGTCGCAAGCGGAGGCAACAGCGGACAGCATACCGTAGAGATATGGATGACTGGTCCGGGCGTCGAGACAAAGCATATCTCATACAACATCCTTTGCGTGCTTTCCGGAGAAACAAAGCCGCTTATCTGTATCAACAATGCGGAGAGCAAGGCCATCAACTTCTCTTCGAATACGCTCTTTGAATACTACACGCTGAATGCTACTCAGGTGGATGTTGATATCGTCGTAGTGGCAGGTGGCATCAGCCACAACCTCCAGCGCCAGAGCGTGACGAATCTGGAAGACTATGCACTGAACACCTTCACCACGCAGATGGAGGTGGAATCAGAGGCTACTGAAGGAACGGTAACGGCCACCGTCTATGCTTCCAACAATTCGGAGAACATCGACACGGAGATGCTGGCCTTTGCCTTCGACAACTCGCTGGCCTTCCTCGCCACCAGCGGAGCGGTGTTCTACTTCAATGCAGGCACACGTTCCAATGGTGAGCTCAACAGGCAGAGCCTTGTGAATGCCGTTGGCGGAACCGCATACGCCGGCACGTGGCAGGGAATGACCTGGAGTACCGATGGATGGCTGACCGACCCCGATGGCCACAAGGCGCTTGCGCTCCCGGCAGGTACGGGCGTGGCCTTCCCCGACTTCATCCCTATGTCTTTTGCCGACAACAAGGACGGACTGACCGTAGAGATGATGCTTCGCGCATCCGTCGTGGCCGACTTCGATACGCCCATCCTTCAGTTCACCGGAACGGAGATGGGTGTAGACGGTAACGATGTCACCGTTGGCGTGCTCGTGTATCCAACCAAGATACAGGTTCTCACCAGCCGCGAGCGTGACGAACTCGCACAGGAAGTGGGACTGTCCGAGGACACCATCACGCACCTCGCCATCACCTTCCAGAAAGACTATGCTGGAACGGGCAAGAATATATGCTCTATCTACATCAACAGTATTCCTAACGTAACGTTTGAGTTCGGGGCAAACTCCCTCTTCGGCAGCGGTATGCTTCAGTTGGGCCAAGGTTCTACGGACACATACCTCTACATGATGCGTATCTACAACCGCGCCCTGGAAGGAACGGAAATGCAGGCCAACATGCTCAATGCCATCATCAACGGTGTGGAGTTCGACCGCCAGACCGTCCGCGAGAAGAACGACATCATGACGGACACCATCCAGTATGCGCTGGTGCGTGACAAGTATAACTGCTTCGTCCTGGAACCGGAGGATGAGACGGCAGATATCCCGTCTTACTTCAACCAGGCCACCGTGCCATGCACGGCATACTTCGAATATGCGCAGCATCACGAATGGGACGTGAAGATTACCCACGTGCCCGTCGATGGCCAGGGTACTACCTCCAAGAAATATTTCCGCTGGAATCTCCGTGGTAAGATTGGCGACACCTGCGAGTGGTTCTATACCGACGGGCATGACACCTTCCGCGGCGTATATGACATCGTGGCCACCTTCACGGGAAAGAAAGGATACTTGGATGGTGGCTCCCAAGGTGGCGTGCATCTGAAGATTGAGCGCTGGACAGCCAAGAAGAATGTGGCGTCATCACCGCAAGGCCACAAGATGGGTGCTACGGCTCTCTACGACGAACTGTTCACGCAGATCGGGCTGAAGGAAGAACTGCCTGACGAAGACTACCGCGTGGCCGTATGGCAGTACCCGTTCTTCGGATTCAAGAAGACGGGTGATTCCTATGAGTTCATCGGACTCTACACCATCGGCCCGGATAAGGGCTGTAAGGTTACTTTTGGCTATGATAAGAGCCTGTACCCGAAGGCGATGTGCATTGAGGGACCGAACCACGCCCCGCGTGGAACGCGCTTCCTCCATCCGTGGGTGGACGTGACCTACTCCTCCACCGACGAGACCTTGAAGTTCGGCGGTCAGGAAGGATGGGATGATGACTTCTCCAGCGTCGGCAGCAGCGATGATGCCACGAAGGAAAGCAAGATCCTGCAATGCTACGAAAGCGAATGGAAGCCGGGCTACAACCTTACTTACCATTGCTCGCCCTATATCGCCAAACTGACGGAGGCTACGATGAACGGCTCTGCCATGGGCGTGACGGATGCCGCTGCGCTTGCGGCCATCAATGCCAATGTGAGTGCATTCATGGCTGCCGGGCAGATGACCAACGGCGAGAAGAACGAACTGATGTCGTTCTATGATGAGAACTACGACCTCTACTTCTACCGCAACCTGACAGGACAGTTCGAGAAGCTGGACGACCCGGCATTCAATCTCATCACCTATCTGGGCAACTACCTGAACACGGCCAACCCCACTACGGCGCAGATCGTGGCAGCAAGAGTCGCCAAGTTCCGTGCAGAGATGGGTAACTTCTTCTCGCTCCAGCAGACGCTCTATCACAAGTGCTTCTGTATGCTCATCGGAGCCAAGGATAATGATGCGAAGAACTCCTACCCGTTCAAGCACCTTGAACTCTCTGAAGGTGGCCGATGGGGATGGAAGCAGGATGACCTCGACTCTATCTTCGACACCGACAACAACGGACAATCCACCGTGAAGTATTCGGCAGAGCACGGCGACCTGAAGAACAACGCAGAGATCTACCAGGGATGCGACTCTGCCTTCTGGACGCTCATCTGGCGCTACTACCAGCCAGAACTCGCCACGATGATGGCCACGATGGTGAACGGACTGCGGGCCATTGCTATTGCTAAAGGACTTGTCACTGGCTCCGGACTCCACCTGCATGACTATGTGTTCGCTGCTTTGAAGTATTACTTCTTCGACAACTCAGCCAAATACTTCCCCGAACTGGCCTACTACTACGACCGCAAGTTCTCCTACCTCGATCCGTGGCAGGTGGTCGGACAGACTGCTCCCGACGGTACCACCTATCCCGCAACCTACAACAACGTCTATCCGCTCAAACAGGCACTTGGCGACCGCTATCAGGATGAGAGCCTTTGGTTGTGGCGACGTATTGCCTATATCTTCTCAAAGTATAGCATCGGTGCTTTCTCCGGTACTGGTGACGGATGGGGACAGATTGCCTTTGCCCTGCTCTCGCAATACACGTTCCAGATCACGCCGGCTATCGACCTCTACCCGGCAGGTAGTGTCGGAGGCGATGCCGTGAAGGGTGCAAGGACGTTTGCCGGAACCAATTCGGCATTGACCATCGCGGCTAGCGCAGGAACCACCAACTATATCAACGCCGCCGACTGGCTTGCAAGCATCGGCGACCTGAAGGACATGCAGCTCGTGAACCGCACGGGAGGATCCGACCGTAACTTCAACGTGGCAGCTGCACGCATGGAGATACTGAAGGTCGGCGATGCCGTTGCATCGAATGTCTCATTCAATGCGACAGCCCTCGAAGTGAGCGGACCGGCCTTCAAGGTGATTGATGCACGTAATGTGGTGACGATTACAAGTGCCGTCGATCTGCGCAACTGTCCGCGCCTGCGCCAGGCGCTCTTCGCCGGCTGTTCGGCTCCTGGCCTTCTGCTGCCCGTAGGTAGCCGTGTCAGCGAAGTCTCATTCCCGGAGAACACGATGGAACTCTGCCTGCACTCGCTGAACCAGCTCACACCGGGAAACCTGTCCATCTCACCAGCTGCTCTCGGAATGATTCAGTCCTTCTTCTTCTACAAGTGTGAACAGCTCAATCCCTTGGCCGTTCTCGCCGACATCATGGCCGTAAGCGGCAACCGCCTCGGATATGTCTCGATGGCCTGGGATGGTACCATCAATGCCACGTCGGCCCAATGGGCAGCGTTGGTAGCTCTTGTCGAAGGCTACCATAACGTCAACTATGACGCTGCCAATGGACTCGTCAACGACATCGACAACCTTCCGTATATCAGTGGAACAGTAAGTGTTGACAAGGCTTATCAGGAAGATGTGACGGCTCTTACCGACGCATTCCCCAACCTCGTGGTCAACGTAGGCGACTACTACATCAAGTTCGAAGATCCCGAAGTCGAGCGCATCTGTGCCACCACCTGGGGTGATTTCTTGGAAACCGTAGTCACCACGGTCATCAGCGACAGCAGCGACGAGGTAAGCATCACCACGCTCGTCCGTCAGGTATCCATGCGTAACACCACCCGCGCATCGGTCATCGACATCTCCACAACCACCACCACACGCCCCAAGGAAGAAGGCGAAACAGCAGGCACCACCACCACTACCACCAAGACCAAATTGGGTATCACCTACGCCCAAGCTGCCCTGGTAAGTTCCATCGGAACTACGTTTCAAGGTAATACGAAAATCAGATATTTTGATGAATTGCAGTATTTTACAATAAGTTCTCTCAATAACTTCAATAATTGTTCCAATCTTGTTAGGGTTTCTATCAATTCGCCTAACGTTTCCTTTGGCTACCTACATTGTCGAACAAAAGCAAGATGCAGATGGAATGTTATACGCATGAAAACAACCGGTTTTACTTCCACGTATGCAACAGATAGTATGTCAAATCTTACTTTCATTTTCAGGCAAAACTCCGTAGTAGCCGTACAGTCAGGTATGCGTGGTTTCGGTAATATTAAGATATACGTTCCCGATAACCTTGTAGATACTTATAAAACATCAGGAAACTGGACAGCCTATGCTTCACGCATACACCCGATTAGCGAGTACACAGGAGATTAACCTGTGTATTCACTTAACGGTTTGAACTTGGAAGCATAATATGACCAATAGGAGTGTGTCTTATACGCATTAACGCTTTCATCGGGAACATAGATTGCCGTAGGCTTGAATGCAGTTTTGTAGCTGTCCATAGCAGCCGGTGGTGTTATTGCTCTAATAATAACAGTCATGTTAGTCGCATTATATCCAATATACGGAGAAAGTCTTTGGATTGTAGATGGAATATCAAGAACAATATTGCTGTACTCTCTACACGCAGAATTGAGACATATTAAACCTTCATTTAAGACGATTTTCTTTGTATAGTTTTTGTTTCCAATCATTTCATTGTTTATGCCAGCAATTACGTGAGGTGGATATTTAAGTGTTTTGCAATTAAATTTTGCTGCCAATCCACGATATGCCGTACCACTTATAGTTGTGTTAGTCAAGCCAACGCCCCTAAAATATTGGAACTCCATAAAATTGTAATTCGAAATAGTGTTAAGAGCCGTTTGCATAGTTCCGATGGAATGCCGCACCATCGGAACTACCTTTAGGAACAACACCGCAATCACAGTGATAAAAGAACTCGTTTATTTTACAGCAGTAAAAAATCTTGTTGGTTATGCTTTTGCAGGGTGTACAAATCTTGTTACATTCATTATGCCAAATCAAATAACAGACGCCGCGTCTCATGGGTGGGAAGGAGATACCAAACTAACAAACTTTAAATTTAGTGATAATTTCCGTTATATAACATACATGACATTTAATAGATGCTCAAATTTGAAAATTATAGAAATACCGGCAAGTGTTACTCAAATAGGGGATTACTGTTTGGGTGATAATCAGGGCATTAAAGTTATTGTATCAAGATGTACGACCCCGCCATCTAATACAACCTCTACACCTTTTCGCGGTTGTTCCAACGGAGGAGTATTATATGTGCCCAAAGGTTGTATTAACAATTACTCGATTTGGATGCAGAACTCTGGATATTGGCTTGGTGCAAAGAAATGGACTATCACGGATGAAGAATATAATGGAATCTTACCATATACTACTGTTTTATAAAACTTCTTTTAAGTCGTTCCATCCCATTCACTGAGAGGATAGATGTTGTTGTTTTTCCATACATCAGCAGCCTTGAATTTGTCTATATGCTCATCTGGGACGTAGATACCTCGGTTAAAGGTACCACAGGTAGAACCGTAGGCTCCGTTAGCCTGCAATGACACAGGACTGATGAAGTGAACAACGAGCCTTTTGTTTGCAGGGGTGCATGGGTTTCCACCAAATGTGTAGTATCTCAGTCCGTTGTTTATGGTACTCGGTAGTTCTATAAACACAAGAGAGCTGCATCTTTCAAACGCATTGTTACAATTTGTAACACCTTCGGGAACTTTGATTCTTTTTAAATTACTGCAATTATAAAACGGTTTCGACTGGTTGTTTGCGCCATACAGACTTGTTATTTTTGTGAAGTGTTGCAGCTCCATAAAATACTCTATTGCCTGGTTGTTATTAAAGTAAGTTCCGATGGCGCGGCTATTCCATCGGAACTACATTCAATTCAAATACTGTTATGGTTTCGTTTAATGAATTGAAATACTTTACTTCAGTAACTTCATTATCTTCAACTGCTTTTATGGGATGTTCAAAACTTATAAGTGTTGATTTTTCAAATCTAATTTCAGGTGCAAGTCAAATGTGCAGAAATACTAAAATTGTTTATGCCTGGTTTCCTAAAATTAAAACTGTTGGCTCTACCGCGTCTCAAGGATATACCGCATGGTTTTATGGCAACTCACAACTCATAGCTATTAGAGTGGACGAAGCAACAAGTTTAAATATGATTTCACAAAATGCAAAATATATGGTTTGCACCATGTCTAATGTGCCTCCTATTAACGATGTATCCTATATTCCATCTAAAATTTACGTTCCAGATAGTTTAGTACAGTCTTACCAGTCAGGAACTGGATATAGTGGTAAAACGGTGCTTCCATTATCTCAAATTTCTATTGATTATCCAGATTGTCCGTGGCTTGACGATTTGAGGCAAAAAGGCTTTATTAATTAACCTGTGTATTCATTATCAGTAATAGCCCACCCATAAAATCCTGGCCTAAATGCTGTATTATTTGCCCATGCTGAATAATTGCTAATACATCCTTGCGGAACATACACGGTGCCATTCCGAGGCACGTTACGGAAAAATTGAGTGTCTGTTGATGGCGGTGTTTCAGCTTCCATTACCACAACTTTTAATGCGGTGTTGCCAAAAACATTACTACCTAATGACGTAATGGTTCTTGGTATATAGATGACGCGAAGTTTTGAACAGCCAGCAAAACGGTTGTCGTAATCGAATGTGTGTATCTTCGGGAAATATTTAAACTCTTTAATGACCTCGATTGTTCCGTTAGACCTAAACGCCGTCCCGATGGGATAGCCGCACCATCGGGACTATCGTTGACGTTCTTGGCCATCTGGTTATCGTAGACGTCACAAAAACGTTTCCGACCTCTGTGCCTATCTATGGATTAATAGCAACAAATCAAACCAGGACTTCAGATACAAGTATTTATCTCTATTCAGATACGGGGCAAACGTTGAGACTTTATGTCTATTATATGTATTATAGTTATATTAATGGGTGGGACACAATAAAAAATTCATGGCAGAGTATTGGCAACAATAGATATTTATCATTTTTCAAGGATAGGTACTCAGATGCTTATGTGGACAGATATGTAAACTTTAAGGAAATAACAGGCAACAATTACAAAACCGGATACGTGTTTGCCCTCGTTGACAGCAGGGATATGTCATAGACTATTTGGACCCATCCCATTCGCTGAGTGGATAGATGCTATGCTTATTCCAAGTGGTATTGGCCTTAAACTTGTCTATATGCTCGTCTGGAACATATATACCTCTATCAAAGTTAAAAGCAGTAGATCCATAAGTTCCCTTTTCTGTCATCGCAACGGGATTATTGAAGTGTACAATAAGTCTTTTATTTCCATTAGAACCTCTGAATGTATAAGAATCAAGTGCTGCTGTTATTGTACTTGGTAGTTCGATGAAAGTAATAGCACTACAATTATAAAATGCATTTCTACAATTCGTAACACCTTCAGGAACCTTAATCCATTTCAGTTTTTTACAATTATAGAATGGCGCGTTAGATGAGCTTGCATTATATAGTGATGTGAGTTTTGTGAAATATTGAAACTCCATAAAATACTCTATTACCTGATTGTTAGTAAACGTAGTTCCGATGGTGCGGCTATTCCATCGGGACGGCCACGTTAGCTTCTCTGCACATAGTTCCGCTGACGAAGAATTTCTCAACATCAATACCTATCTATGGCCTGATGATGGATGTTGGGAAACCAAACTGGGAGAATCAGGTTTATTTCGTCAATGGCAGCCTTACAGTTAGGCTCCATTTAAGGAGTGGTCTCAAAGCTATTCTTGTATCTCCAAGTACGACATGGACAAATGTTGCAAGCAGGTGGTTCCCAGCCGGTGACAATAAATACTTCACGCTTTATAATGATTCTGTAATCAATAAGAAGACAGACGTATTATACTTTGATCATATCACCTCATCATCGTGGCAGGATGGACACGTGTTCTTGCTCGTCTAATTCCCTTCATACTCACTGATTGGGAATATTCTCGCTGCAATGCTCGACCACCCCGTAGCGGCTTTGTATGCTTCTACGGATTCGTCAGGAACATAGAAGTTGCCGTAGAATCTATTGAACACATTGTTAACCGCCGAAGGAGGTGTTATAGCTTTGCATATTACGGAGCAGCCATTTGGAACATTGAAAAATGTGTTGTAAGTATTGCCGGAAAAGAGATAAAAAGTAGTAAGTGTGGATGGAATTTCTATATATTCCATTGAAGTGCAATTATAAAAAGCCTCTCCATTTATTTGTGTGATACCTTCCATAAAGATAACCTCTTTCAATTTTGTGCAACCGCCAAAAACATAACGGCCAATAACCTTGTTTTTAGTACAAGGAAAAATGCAATATAAAAGATTTGTACAGTTTTGGAATGGGTTATCATTCAAACTCCAACTACTAATATTACTAAAATATTGAAGCTCTCTGAAGGATGTGATGTTTGTTTTATTGTTAAACGTAGTTCCGAT
>OCTW010000209.1_pt1 | contig 10927 bp, 8 predicted proteins | sample 1539671 | NCBI WGS metagenome assembly OCTW01 (sample SAMN02144230, study PRJEB22623) | gut metagenome | biome: sheep rumen | host: Ovis aries | place: New Zealand | reverse complement strand
TCTTAATCTTTTCTTCAATATATAAGAATAATAGAGAATTAAAATTTTTTTTGAAATAAAAAATGTAATAAAAAAAATAATAATATAAATCAAATTAGCCTCCTTCTCCAAGCTTAAATATAATATCAAAAAAAAAACAATAATTCAATAAAGTTTGTGAAGATCCAAGAAGATAAAAATTACAATTTTCTTGAATCTATTGTACAGCTAAAATTTCACTATTATATAATAAAATTGATATACATATTCCAATAAAATCAGCTAATAATCCAATTAATATTACTTCTTTAACATTTTTTATTTTTACTTTTGAAGTATATAATGCTACTACATAAATCGTAGTTTCTGTAGCTCCCATAATTGTTGAGGCTATTAATCCAACTTTACTATCTACTCCTGATGTGCTCATTATATTTGTTGCTATTGCTGTAGTTGTACTTCCTGAAATTGGCCTTAATAGTATTAACGGCACAAGTTCTTTATCAATTTTTATTAATTCAAAAACTGGATATAAAAATTTTCCTATAAAATTTATTATACCAGAGTTTGTAAGCATTCCAACTGAAACTAATAAAGCAAGTAGAGTAGGAAACAAATTCCATACCACCTTTAATCCATCATAACAACCTTGAATAAATAACTCAAATACATTTTTCTTCTCTTTTAATCCAAAAACAACAACTGTTCCTAAAAAAAATAAAATTGCAGTTTCGCTAATAAATACAACTATATTCATTTCCTAAAACACCTTATATAAAATTTTGTAAAAACAATAATAAATAGAAAAGTAATAATGCTAGAGATCCAAACGCCAAAAATTATTCCTGTTGGATTTTCAGATCCTAGTCCCATTCTTATTCCAATAATATTAGTTGGTATAAGTTGAATAGATGCTGTATTCATTAAAATAAATAATAACATTTCATTAGACAATTTTTCTTTATTCAAATTTCTTTCTTGCAATTTTTCCATTGCCTTAAGTCCTGCAGGTGTTGAAGCATTACCTAATCCTAATAAATTCGACACCACATTCATTGATATATTTTTAAAAGCATCACTATTAGTATCTACTTCTGGAAATATAAATTTTAATACTGGTTTCAAAAAATTTTTTATTTTATCTACTAAACTTGTATGTTTTATTATATTCATTATTCCAGACCAAAAGCATATATTAAAAAGTAAAGTTAAAATCAAATTTTTACTAGTATTAATAGATTCAAAAATACTATTATTAACTTCCATATAACTGCCATTAAACATCGAAAATATAATAGCAATTAAAATAAAAAAACACCATATTTTATTTAACATAGTATTACCTCTGTTAAATAAATATGATGATTTATTTTAAAATATACCATTATATAAAATATTGATAAACTTCATTTTTAGATACATTTCTATCTTTTGCAATCTTCTTAATAATTTCTTTTTTATCTAATCCTTGATTTTCATAAAATTTATAATGTTCTTCCAAAGAAAGTTCATTCAAATTTTCAAGCTCAACATCTTTTTTGGATATAGAATTTCCTTCAACTAAAACAACAAACTCACCTTTAGGTTCATCTAATTTTTCTAAAACATCACTTATTTTTCCTCGTATAAATTCCTCATGAATTTTAGTAAGTTCTCTTGCAAGAACCACCTCTCTATCCCCAAAAACTTCACAAATTGTGGATAACGTTCCTAATAATTTGTGTGGCGCTTCATAAAAAATCAAAGTTTTAGTTTCATATTTTAATTCTTCTAGTTTATCTTTCTTCTCTTTTTTTTGTGCTGATAAAAAACCAATAAAACAAAACTCTTTCGTACTCAAACCAGAAGCAATTAAAGCATTTACAAAAGCACATGCTCCCGGTATTGGCACAACTTTTATACCATTTTCAATTGCTTGTTTTACTATTTCTTCTCCTGGATCAGATATACCAGGTGCACCAGCATCAGATACTACCGCTATATTCTTTCCTTCTAATAATTTAGGAATCAAAACATCACTTTTAGATTTCTCTATTTGTTTATAATAACTAATCAAAGGTTTTGATATCTCAAAATGATTTAATAATTTTAATGTATGTCTTGTATCTTCAGCAGCAATTAAATCCACTTCTTCCAAAACTTTTAGTGCTCTAAATGTTATGTCATCTAAATTTCCAATTGGTGTTGCCACCAAATATAAAGTTCCTTTTTCCATTTTTTTACCTTTCTATATAAAAATATTTTAAGATTTACTGCTAATCCGGATTAACTATGCTTTATTATATATTTTCAAAATTTCATCAGTATAACTTCTATCTTCTTTATATATTATAAGTGGCTTTTCAATTTTCAAAAATTCACCACCATTTTTAACAGCCTTTACCAAAACTAAATTTGGATCACTATTTTTATTAGCTTGAATTAGCCTTATTAGCTTAGTTTCTAATTTATTTTGTCTAAATGTAGTTAAGATATCCACAAGTCTTTCCGACTTATGCACAAGATAAATTTCACCTTTATCTTTTAACAATTTTCTACTAATTTCGGCTATATCTTGCAAGTTACATTTAATTTCATGTCTGGAAATTAGTAATTTCTCATTTTCGTTTTTCATTCCAGCATCTATTTTTTTATATGGCGGATTTGTAACAATGCAATCTACAGTATTATTTTCTAGATATTTATTTATATTTTTTATATCATCATTAATTATTTCTATTTTATCTTCAAGACCGTTTAATTCAACACTTCTTTGGGCCATATCTGCCACCTCATCTTGAATTTCAACTCCATAAATTTTTTTGATACTATATTTTTTGGAAAGCAATATAGATATTATTCCAGTTCCAGTTCCTATATCTACAACAGTTGAATCTTTTTTTACATTTTTAGCAAAATCAGATAATAAAACACTATCAATTCCAAAACAAAATCCATCAGTATTTTGAATAATTTTTAAATTTCCAATTCCTAAATCATCAATTCTTTCATTATCTTTTAATTTCATATATTATTCCTTTACATAAAATATCGTTAATTATTATATACTAAATAAACCTTAATATCAAGTTTTTCTGAAAGCTACTCATATTGAATCATTAAATATTCTATGTTATAATATGATTATGTTAAGTTTTCTAGTTTTAATAGTTTATCAGTTGCTATTAAGACCCTAACAAATAATTTAGGAGGGATTAACATGGGAAAAAAAATCGAAGGCTACTGGGATTGCCCTGTTTGTCGGACAAAAGCAATAAAAGGCAGATTTACTGAATGCCCTAATTGCGGTAAACCAAGAGGTGAAAATACAAATTTCTACATGATTGAAAAAGACAATTACGTAGATAACAGCGATGTAGAAAAAGGTCCAGATTGGATGTGCGACTATTGTAATTCCTATAATCCGTTTTCTGTAAATTTTTGTCTTAGATGTGGCTCCCCTAGAGAAGATTCTAAAGATGACTATTTTTCAATTCAAAAGCGGAATAAAGAAAATACAAATATTACCACAACAGCTCCAAATCAACCTTTTACTTCTACAAAAATAACAAATACACCCATATCAGAAACAAACTATACTTATCCATCTACAGAAAACAAAGAACAGTCTATAACAGAAAAAGATCAAAATCGTTCTCAAACAGGTAGCTCAAATACACCACTTAAATCTTTTTTTGAATTCTTAAGCAGTGTTCCTAGTACAATTGCTGACTTCATAAGTGAATATCGTAATATTTTAATTGGAATCGTTTCTGTTCTTGCCGTTATTGGTATTTTCGTATTTATCTTCCATCCTAGACAAGATACTCTTGAAGTTACTGGAGTTAACTGGGAAAGAAGTATAGAAATTGAAGAATACAAAACAGTAAGAGAAAGCGATTGGAGTCTTCCTCCAGGTGGCAGATTAGCCTATAGCCAAGATGAATATTATGGTAAAAAATCAGTTTTAGATCACTATGAAACTGTAACAGAACAAAAATCAGAAAGATATGTATCTGGTCAAAAACCTGTAGTAAAAGGATATAAAAATCTTGGAAATGGTTATTTTGAAGAAATAATCGAATACGAAGATATTTATGATACTAGATATTATACAGTTACTAAAAAAGAACCTGTATACAAAGATGTTGATGTGTACAAAACTAAATATTATTATGATATTGAGCGCTGGGTACACAAAACTACACTTTATGAATCTGGAATCAGCGATCCTTTTTGGCCGGAAGTTAACCTTTCATCAAATGAAAGAACCGGATCAAAACAAGAAAATTACACTATTACTGGTATCAATAAAAAGAATAAAACAAAAACCTATTCTACATCTTATACTTTATGGAATGATGTAAAAGTTGGTAATACCATAGATGTAACTATTGTAGCTGGAACTATAACAAAAATAAGCTTTCCAAACTGATAAAATAAGGCGACTATAAGTCGCCTTATTTTATTTATTCTAACTATTTTTTCGTACAAATTCTTCTTTAAAACTTATTCCTACATCTTCAAATCCATTGCTTTCTACTCCATCTATTAAAATTTTAACTCTTGAAACTTCCTTGAGTTCAGTAACTGTATTTACAATAGTATAAATAATATTGCTCTTTTGCAAACTATCTCCTTTACTATTTAATATAAACTCTTTTGATAAATCAATTGTTAAACATTCTCCAAGTAAAATACATCCATTTAATTTTGTGCCTTCAGGTATATTCTTTCTTAAACCTGCATTTTTAGGCCCATCAATTAACAAATTTATTAAATATGAATATGGATCATTTAATAAATCTTTAGAATCAACCATTCTTGCTTCAGTTTGTATTTCTCCATTCTCATTATTTTCAAAATATAAAGTTAAAATAGTATTTCTTAAATCAGTATCACTTATCTCTTCTTCTGGCACATACTCATTATTATTCTCTCCCGTATTTACAACTACTAAATACACAAATGCAGAAATCATTGTAATCATCAATATAATTAAAATCACTACCCTCTTCATAAAGGACCTCACTTTCATAAAATTTGTCTCTTGCTACAAGTTATTCATTTGATACATTTTTATGATTATTATTTTATATGGCTATCATATTTTTACTACATAGCTTAATAAAGCAAACTTTACATTTTATGTAAAGTTTGGTAAAATATTAACATATTCGTTTTATAGCACCCATTCATTACACTCGGGGGCTATGTCCTCCGAAACTTAAGGAGGATACTTATGAAAATGTTGAAAATGATGTGTTTATTATTGGCAGGTATATGGCTATGTGTACTGGTAATTATTTTTATAATATTACCATCAATATTCCTTTTAATTGAATCTTCAAAAGCTATTAATAAAGGAATTATACCAAATTCCCCTACTATAGTAGCTGCTATTAGAATGCTAATATTTACTCTTCCATTTCCAATGACTATTCTAGTTCAAAAACTCTGGATACTATTGGAACCTTTTTTCGACAAATTTGATAAAATTTAAAACATAAGCAAGATTCTAAATAGAATCTTGCTTATGTTTTTTATAAATAAAATCTTACTTTCATTGATGGAGCATCAAAGACCAAGCGTTGCAGAATTATTACTCTTCCTGAATTTGAACACATGTATCAGGAATTGTCCAACTGGCACCAGAGCCACTTAAATTATCTTCAGCACTACTTTATGGTAGACCCTACTAAGTGGGTTTCTCCAGACAATGTTATTAAATTTTTCAAATGAATTCAAGTGATTTCTCAGCAAAATCTCCTAACCACTAGGTTGGGAGATTTTTTATTATTAAACAATATTAATAAAATATGTATTATTTTTAAAATCAAAAATATATCTATTATAAAAGATAAATAATTCTTTTTTAGCTTTATTCTTCGCTATATTTACCATTAAAATCAATTGACAAATTGACTTATTCAATGTATTATATATATTGATTTGAAAGAGTTTAACTCAAAGGAAGGAGACTTATTTATGAGTAACTTATTACACGTTGGACTAGATGTTGGTTCAACTACTGTAAAAATAGTTGTAATGAACGATAAATTAAAAACTATATATAGTAATTACACTCGTCACTTTTCAGATACTAAAAACACAATATACGATGTACTTACAAAATTATTAAAAGATTATCCAAATAGCTCATTCACAATGAATTTAACAGGATCTGGAGCTTTAGAAATTGCAAATCTTCTAAATATACCTTTTATTCAAGAGGTTATTTCATGCAAAAAAGCTGTTGAAAAATATATACCCAAAACAGATGTTGTTATCGAACTTGGTGGTGAAGATGCAAAAATCATTTATTTTGATAAATTTATAGAACAAAGAATGAACGGAACATGTGCTGGTGGTACAGGAGCTTTCTTAGACCAAATGGCATCATTACTTGCAACAGATACTGCTGGTTTAAATGAATATGCAAAAAACTACAAAACAATCTACCCTATCGCTTCTCGTTGTGGAGTTTTTGCGAAAACAGATATTCAACCATTATTAAATGAAGGTGCCGCAAAAGAAGACATCGCAGCTTCTATATTTCAAGCAGTTGTTAACCAAACTATAAGCGGTTTGGCTTGTGGTCGTCCTATAAAAGGAAATGTTGCATTTTTAGGTGGACCTCTTAGCTATTTATCAGAACTTAGAACTAGATTTATAGAAACACTCCGATTAAAAAAGAAAGAAATTATAATTCCAGAAAATGCGCATCTTTTAGTTGCAAGTGGTGCTGCTCTTGAATCTCAAAATTCAAAACCAATTACAGCAAAGGAATTAAAGGAAAAACTTGCTTCTTTTAAAAATGCAAAATATACAGAAAGTAAGCCATTACCACCTTTATTTGAAAGTGAAAAAGATTATAAAGAGTTTAAAGCTCGTCATGATAAAGCTAAAGTAGAAAGAAAAGATTTAAAAGATTTTAAAGGTGATTGTTTCCTTGGAATCGATGCAGGTTCTACTACTACAAAATTAGTTTTAATAGATCGAGATGGTGCACTTCTATATTCTTTATATGGAAGTAATGGCGGAAATCCTTTAAAAAGTGTTATGGGAATGCTAAAAGAGCTTTATAAAGTTTTACCAGAAGGTGCTAATCTTCGTTTTAGCGGGGTTACTGGTTATGGAGAAAAACTTATTCAAACAGCTCTTAATATAGATTTAAATGAAATAGAAACTATAGCTCATTATACTGCTGCAAAAGAGTTTATGCCTGAAGTTACAAGTATTATCGATATCGGTGGTCAAGATATGAAATACATAAAATTAAAAGATGACAATATTGATAATATTATGCTTAACGAAGCTTGTTCTTCTGGATGTGGATCTTTTATTGAAACTTTCGCCAAAAGCTTAGGATTAAAAATTGAAGATTTCGTTGCAGAAGCAATAAAAGCCAAAACACCAGTTGATTTAGGTTCTAGATGTACTGTATTTATGAATTCAAAAATAAAACAAGCTCAAAAAGAAGGTTTCTCTGTTGGAGATATCTCTAGTGGACTTTCTTATTCTGTTATAAAAAACGCTATTCAAAAAGTTATGAAAGTTAGAGATACTGCTACTTTAGGAGATCACATTGTTGTTCAAGGTGGTACTTTCTACAATGATGCTGTTTTAAGAAGTTTTGAATTAGTTGTTGGCAAAAATGTTATAAGACCAGACATTGCAGGTCTAATGGGAGCTTATGGTGTAGCTATTCTAGCTAGAGAACAATATAACAGTAATATGGATATGGAATACTATTCAACTGTTCTTAAATCAGAAGAAATTGATAAATTAGATATAAAAGTTGCTCATGTTAGATGTGGACTTTGTGAAAATAATTGCCAATTAACAGTTAATAAATTTGGAAATGGAAAGAAATTTATTTCAGGTAATAGATGTGAAAGAGGAAGCGGTGAACCTTTAAATAAAACAAATTTACCTAATATATATAAATACAAATATCAAAGACTTTTCGGTTATGAACCATTACCAGAAGAAAAAGCCAAAAGAGGTATAATCGGTATACCAAGAGTTTTGAACATGTACGAAGATTATCCTTTCTGGTTTACTTTCTTAACAAAACTTGGATTTAGAGTAATTATTTCAGAAAGTAGTACAAGAAAAACTTATGAAAAAGGTATTGAATCAATGCCATCTGAGTCTGTTTGCTATCCTGCAAAACTTGCTCATGGTCATATTATGAGTTTACTAGAACAAGGTATAAAAACAATATTCTATCCTTGTGTACCTTACTCTCGTAAAGAATTTGAAGCAAGTGATAACCACTACAATTGTCCTATAGTAATTTCTTATTCAGAAGTTATAAAAAACAATGTAGAAGAATTAAAAAACCCAGATATCACTTATTTAAATCCTTTCTTACCAATAGATGATACAAAAAATTTAGTAAAAAAAGTTTATGAATTAGATGAATTTAAAAAATATAAATTTTCTAAAAGAGAATTAACTGACGCCGCTAATGCAGCAGAAGCTGAATATCAACATTTTAGAGATGATGTTCATAAAAAAGGTGAAGAAGTATTAGAATACATTGAAAAAAATGATTTAAGAGGAATTGTTCTTGCAGGTAGACCATACCATGTAGACCCAGAAATAAATCATGGAATAGATACTTTAATTACAAGTTTAGGCTTATGCGTTTTATCAGAAGATAGTTTATCAGATAAAGTACAACCAAAACGTCCTTTAAGAGTTGTTGATCAATGGATGTTCCATTCAAGACTTTATGCATCAGCAGATTTTGTTGGAAAAAATGATAGATTAGAACTAGTTCAATTAAATTCGTTCGGTTGTGGTGTTGATGCTGTTACAACAGATCAAGTTGAAGAAATTTTAAAAAGTTATGATAATATGTATACTCTTATAAAAATAGATGAAATAAATAATTTGGGTGCAATTCGTATTCGTATACGTTCTCTTCTTGCAAGTATGAATAAAAGAATTGCAAATAAAAAAGCCGAATCAACATCTAAAACAGATGGCGGATATGACATTAAGAAAGTTCCATTCACTAAAGAAATGCGTGAATCTGGATACACAATTTTATCACCTCAAATGGCTCCAATCCATTTTGATTTATTAGAACCAGCACTTAAATCTTTAGGATATAATCTTCATTTATTAAGAGAATGTACTCCTCATACTGTTGAAGTTGGACTTAGATATGTTAATAATGATGCTTGTTATCCTGCAATCTTAACTACTGGTCAAATGATAGAAGCACTTCAATCTGGAAAATATGATTTGAATAAAACTGCTTTAATCATGTCTCAAACTGGTGGTGGATGTAGAGCTACAAACTATATTGGATTTATTAGAAAAGCATTGAGAGATGCTGGATATCCAAATATTCCAATAGTATCATTTAATATAGTAGGAATGGAAAAAGCTTCAGGCTTTAAAATCACTCCAAAAATGATAGACAGATTATTAAAATGTGTAATTTATGGTGATTTACTTCAAAAAATGCTTTATAAAAATCGACCTTATGAAGTAAATAAAGGTGAAACAGAAAAATTGTTTAATGAATGGATGGAAAAATCTAAAGATATAGTTGCAAATGGAAATTATAAAGCTTTCAAGAAGAGCATGTATGATATAGTTAATGATTTTGAAAAAATAAAATTAAATACAACTATAAAAAGACCTAAAGTTGGTATTGTTGGAGAAGTACTTATAAAATATCACCCATTCGGAAATAATTTTGTAGCTCAAAAACTTGAAGCAGACGGTGCTGAAGTTGTTCTACCAGACTTTATGGGATTCTTAAAATTCATTTGTACACACAAAATAACATTTAATGAATTGTTAAATACAAATAAAACAACTTCGAAAATATTCAAAATTGTAATTAAAATATTAGAAATTTTAGAACGTCCAATGAAAAAAGCATTAGCAAAATCTAAAAAAGATTACTTACCTGTTTGTGATATAATGGAACTTGAAGATAAAGTAAAAGATATTTTATCAATAGGAAATCAAACTGGTGAAGGATGGTTCTTAACAGCAGAAATGATTGAATATATTGAACATGGAATACCAAATATAGTTTGTGTTCAACCATTTGCATGCTTACCAAACCATGTTGTAGGAAAAGGTGTTATAAAATCAATCAGAGCTAAATATCCATATGCCAACATCTCTCCTATTGATTATGATCCTGGAGCAAGCGAAACAAATCAAACAAACAGATTAAAGCTTATGATGACTGTTGCAAAAGATAATATGAATCAAAACAAAAAATCAAAAAAAGCTGTTACAAATGAAAATGTAAAGAAAATAAGAAAAAACAAAATGAAAAAAGCTAAAGCTAAACAATAATAATTTTGAATTTTCAAATTAATCAAATATTAACCAGATAATAAAATCTATTTATTGTCTGGTTTTTTATTTGATTATTTCAAATTTATAAAATCGAAAAAAAAGAAGGAAATATTTAACTATATTCCCTTCTTAGTTTTATTAGCATATTTATTTAATAGTTTGAATTTTTCAAATTTTTTTATTTAATTATTAAATCATTATGTAAATTATTTAATTCAAATATGATTAATAGAATCAAATTTTACCAAAAATATTTTCGTATTTTAAAGTAGCTATTTCCTCACAAAAATTTAAATTTTTTCGTCCTGTTTTTTGGTATCAATATTAACTTGTATAATCAGCTTATTTCTATAAATTGCAAAATTTGATTTTATAAAATCTTTATTCTGAATATTTAACAGTTTCAACATTAGTTAAAACATTATAATTATTCTTTGGAGTAAACAATTTTATATAATATGGTTTAATTTCATATAAATAATCTTTTGCAAAAATAATATTCCCTTCGACATCTTCGAATTTTAAATTTGGATATGTCTTTAACATTTTCTCATTAGAAAAGTGTTTTAATGTAAATTCTTTCCAAAAATTTGTTGCTAATAAATCTTCATATTCTTGTTTATAAAAA
>OCTW011512999.1_pt1 | contig 10928 bp, 11 predicted proteins | sample 1539671 | NCBI WGS metagenome assembly OCTW01 (sample SAMN02144230, study PRJEB22623) | gut metagenome | biome: sheep rumen | host: Ovis aries | place: New Zealand | reverse complement strand
AAGCAAAAGTTCCGTCAACCATATTTACTAGTCGTAAACAAAGCTTACGGGGAGCAGCTTGCCCAAATGGTAAGGTCGCTCGGCTGGTGGGCATCCGTAACCGAAACGGAAACTGAGAATGAAGATGGCCATATGGAAAAGTGCTGGAAAGTCCTCGTCAAGGCTCCGAACAACAAAACCATATGGATAAATCCTACCCGCATAGAGCAAGCAAGGGAGAATGCGCCCAAAGCAACATCCCCTTACCAACAAGATATACTCACCAAGAAAGTCATTGCCGTAACCAAGTATAAGAAGAAACTGAAATTCAGGTGCATCACGGTTACCGGCAAGCATCACTTGTACCTGACCAATGCCTACACCATCAACCATAATACCGTAACCATGCTGATGGACCCAGTCTATGACATATGGAACAAGCATTTCAACGGCATCGTCTTCCGAAAGAACAAGGACGATTTTGAGAATATTATCAACGAGAGCAAGAGATGGTTTGGCCGCATCGGCAAGTACAACCGCTCAAAGGACGATATGACATGGTATTTCAATTCGGGTGCAAAACTGAGCCTCTCGATTTTCGATATGCCGTTCAATGAGTTTGATGACAAATACCGAGGACAGCAGTTCGCCTACATCGGCATAGACGAGTTGCCGCAGATGCCGTTTGAGCAGTTCAAGTTCCTATTGACCGCAAACCGAAATACCGTCGGAGTAAGGTCAAGGATTTTGGCCACTTGCAATCCCGACCCAATGTCATGGCTTAGGAAATTCCTTGACTGGTGGATAGGGAAAGAAGATACGGTTTATGCCGACGGCAAAAGGCATCCTGAACTCAAGGGATTCATTATACCCGAAAGAGACGGGGCGATAAGATATTGCTATATGCCGACCAACGATGTAGAGGGCATTAAATGGGGAGACACCCCCGAAGAAGTCTATGAGCAGTGCCGAGATGAGATAGATGCCGCCTGGGACCCCGAATTTGAACGTTTCGGATATACAAAAACCACATTTTTCGTCAAGTCGGTCACCTTCATCAAGGCATCACTAAAAGAAAATAAGGCTCTTTTGAAGAATGACCCCGGCTACATAGCCGCGTTGCTCAATCAGCCGCCTGAGGTAAGAGCGAGAGAGTGGGACGGCAACTGGGATTATGTTGTGACGGGCAACGACCTTGTGCAAAACCAACACCTTGATGCCGTTTTCAGCAATCATCAGATGCTGGGAGACAAGATAAAGAGAGCAACGTGCGATGTCGCCGCCACTGGTGGTGACAACTGCGTTCTTTGGCTTTGGATAGGATGGCATGTGGCCGATGTTTTTGTATGCAGACGCGACCCATACCACACAGTTGATATAATTAAGGCCAAACTCAACGAATGGGGAGTGGCGGAGAGCAATTTTACATACGACCTCCAAGGTATCGGGCAGGTGCTTAAAGGCGGTTTCCCAGATGCCATTCCGTTCAACAACCAAGAGGCAGTTGATATTGAGTTCAAGAATTTGTACGACTGCAAGAAGTCGCAATGCGCCTACAAGTTCGCAGAGCGGACTAGGGCGGCGGAGTGGAGCATTGAACCCTCACTCCTCAATAACGTTTACTTGGTCGGTAAAACCTCAATGACACTGCGCGATATTCTTCGTCTTGAGAGAAAATGCATTAAGCAGGATATGTCAAGGCAAGAGCGCGGGTGGTGTCTTATCAGGAAAGACGAGATGAAAAGAAGAAATGTGGTCGGACACTCACCCGACTTCTTCGAAGCACTCATAATGAGGGAAATATTTGATCTCAAGGCTGCGGAAACGGAACTGCCTGACTTTATCAGCAGGCAGCGAATCAGATATACAAGAACATTTAATTTCGCATAGACATTTAACCAGACGGGCGGCAAGGAGAGAACTTTCCAGCCTGTGATTAATTAATATTTAAAAATGACACAGAACAGAAAGATTTCTAAACGTGGACTGCTAACAAAAAAGCCGTTCTACCGCCCTTTGCCAGACAGTAGCGGAAACGGCCTTGGCACCACTACCCATATTTGGGAGCAGTCGATATGGGACACCAGTATCGACTATGAGATTGTCAGGCAATCCGATTTCATTCGGGAATTGGACACCAACTCACATGCCATCAATGACCCGAATGTCTATAAGACCTATAGGCAGAACGGAGAAGACGGCTTGTACTACGAAGAAGAATTTCCCCGCTATGCTTTCCCGTTTCAGCAGGAAATCCTTGATGACCGACTTGCGAGGCTGACTGGTAATGACATCCAGTTTGAACTGGCCGAGAAAGACGAAACTGACGAGTCTTGGAACGCATACAATGATTTCAAGGGAGGATGGGCAGAGAAAGGCATGGAGAGGGCATGGTATCAATTGGCCAAATCAGTCCTCTCCACCGGTGATGGTGCTTTTGTCGGCATTATGTCTTCTGGCAAGTTTAAGTGGCGCGTCCTTTCGTTTGCAGATGGAGATATGCTCTACCCTCACTACGACAGAAAAACTGGTGAAATGTCCGTATTTGCAAGAGGATTCTCTGATTTTGACGATGATGGGAACATCACCAGATATGTGGAGGCATGGGATGAAAAATATTATTATCGGTTCTGCGAGGGGAGTTCTTCTGACGATTGGCAAAACGGCGAGTTTGAAATCAACGGATTCTTCCTTTCCGGATTTTCGCTTGAAGAGCAGACACCCCACGGCTTTGACGAGATACCAGTGGCATACAAGCGGGACAATAAGGGCGCATGCTGGTCGCAGGTTCAGGAAACCATTGAGCACTATGAAGCGGCTTTCTCCCGTCTTGCCCAAAACAACCACGATTTTGGTCTCCCCATTATGTACCTGAAAGGCCAGGGAAGGAATATTCACGAAATCGCCACATCCGACATGTCCTATGCATCGAAGATTTTCATTATCCCATCGGACGGAGATGCGGGATTCCTTCAGCGGCAGGATGCGTCAAGCGCGTACAAGACCGAACTTGATGAACTCAGAAAGAAGATTTACGAAGGCTCTATGGTGGTGAAAGCACCCGAACTCAAGTCGGGCGACACGCCCGCTGCGGCCATCAAACTTCTCTACTCCGACTCATACAACAAGGCTTTGCTTGAGACGCAGGAATATGACGATGTGATATCAAAAATGATTCATATCTTCAAATGGGGTTACGGAATAGAGTCAAAGAAAAGGCTCTCGTTTATCAACACCAATATTTCCGCCTATGCTATGCCCTATATACCTATCAATGACAATGAGGCTACCACCATTCTGGCTACTGCTGTTCAGAACGGATTCTGCTCCAGGCAGACGGCTTCGGAGAAATTCTACTTCTCGACTCCGAGAGAGTGGGAGCGCATCAAGCAGGAGAAACACGATGAGAAGGCCACGGAACTGCTTGTAGAAGAGCAGAGACTTGATATTCAGTCAGACAATCAGATTGAAACGCAAGAGGCTCTTTCGGACATCCAAACCGAGGCTCAAATCAATGTCATCAAGGCACAGGACGGCACTGATGACAGCAAAGAAGACGATGATGACGAGCAGCAGACCATCAGCCATCGCAAAGGAAATGTGAGGACCGGCCGTGGCCGCGGCAGACCCAACCGATCAGGCAAGGCATATGACGAAAACCGCAATTGGGCGGGAAGAGATAACTGGACGAAATGGAACGCAACTCACTAATCTAAATAATGCCGACCATCAAGATTGACACAAGCAGGTATGAGGCTCCGACGGAGGAAGACATAAGGGATGCCAAGAAATATATTCTTGACAGAGAGCACTATGCCGACATCCTGGGCAGCCTCATACTCAATCTCTTAAAAGAGGCGGCGAGGGATATTGCCGCTATTTGTTACAAATACGGCATCAGCGCAAAGGACTTTCAAATCTCCGCAAATGATGATATGCGGCGCGAGGTTTATGCCGTAATGGATGTTCTGGAGGACGAAATTCTTGAACTTATTGAAGATTATGCGACCGAATGCACCGATGAGGAAGACAGGAAAGCGGCTCTTATTGCGTGGATGGCCTTGTTGGGCAGTAAAGGCCGCGGTCTTAGGGAAACTCTTGTGGTAAGACTCAGGCAGTTCCTCTATGATTTGGAAGCGCAGATTGCCGCCATGCTGCTGGCTGGCTACCCATTGGAGAAAGCCATTGAGAGAATCATCGACACGTTGACAAAGGTATACATATCGCCTGAGGTGAAGAAAGCAATTCTCAAGCCTTTAAATATGGTTGCCATGTATATCCGTAGCCGCGGTATCCATGAGGGAGGTGTCGGCCAGTCTTCAAGCGGAGCGAACAATGTCGTTAATTTCGGCAAGCAGACATTGAACCTCACATGGATGAAAGAGCAGCAGAATAAGTTTGAGGAAGATGAGCGCATTGTAGGCTATTACCAGTTGCGCGGCAGCACCTATCAATGCGATGTGTGCGACTCGCTTGTAGGATTCCACAAGTTGGAAGGTGAATTCAATGCAAGTCCGATGGTTCACCCGAACTGCTGCTGCTACAGAGTACCTATATATAAAAAGTGAGAAAGATAAAAATGGAATATTCAAGCATTTTAAAGAAAAAAGCAAAGGACTACGGAGTTCCCGTCCAGTACCTTGTGATGGCAGACCTTATGGTGGTTGGCTACGGGGCGGCAGATGCGCATTTTATTGCGTATAGCGCAGATTTGGTAACTTGGTCCACTCTCAAGACGAAAACGGAGAGGGATAGGATTCTTGGACTGCCCATTTTCAACAATCTTTTGGAAACAAGAAAAGCGGAATTAACATCAGGTGGAATCGAGACAAAGGAAACGGATATTGAACTCATCGGCGCAGAAGACACAGCAAAGGAAATACTGATGGTGGCCATGAATATGCCCGAAAATTCCAAGGAGAGGGGCGAGATGTTTATGAAATATGCCGATTTGCTCAGAAAGAACGACTCCGTTGCAGTGGACGAAGACCCGGTAAGGATATGGCTACCGCTTCAATGCAGCAAATGTCCGCTGCTCGCGGCATACAACGAGGCTCAGAAGCGGAATTCAGGGAAAATATTAACATCAACGGAGATGGAGCAGATAGTCAGCGGTGTAAAATTAGACAAAAGGCTAAAAAAATAGCAAAAATCCATTGGTTTTTCGACTATTTAGTGTAATTTTGCCGCATGGTCAATATAAAATACAACATAGAGAAAATTCTGAAAGAGAAAGGCATCAAAAAAGGAACTCTTGCAGATGCCATTGGAGTAAAGCCATCCTCATTGTCCGCCGCTTTGGACAGGGATATGCGGATTTCGACTGTTGCGAGAATAGCCACCGCCCTTGATGTCCCCATAGTGGAATTCTTCCGCGAACTTGACGATTGGCAAGCACAGGAATCACCTCAGGAAGACGGGGATGTCTCGCCCAAGGAAGAGCAGACAAAAGAGAAAAGCGATGAAGAGGCAAGAATTATGGCCGAAGCCGCATTGTCAAGCCTCTCCGTCCCAGTAAGGGGATTCTTAAAAGTAGGCGAGGACATAGTTGAGGTCAGGTCTTTTGAAGACCTTGTGAAGATAGTCACATCTCACTGAGCCTTATGTTGTCCATCACCGACTGATAGTCATCCGTGCAGCGTATCATGCCGCCGTCATTCGTTATAACGAGGGTGTGCGCGGGTCTCTCCGCGCCGTCCTCGTTTTCTTCTCCCATATCATAGACTCTGTTGATGGTTTCCGCTCTTACTGAAACCAGTCTTTCGTCCGACAGGCAGGTGAGTTCTATAAATCCGCTGGCCATAATCACCTTCCGCTGCTTCCATAACCACCTTCTCCCCGCTCAGAGTCACTGAGGGCGTCCACTTCGACACATTCAAGGGGTTCGTAGCGGATGACTATCAGCTGGCCGATACGGTCACCTACCTGGTACTCGGTTTCCTCTTCATGGAACAGACCGCCGATAATGCTCTCGACATAGGTCTTACGGAACTTGAAGAGAATCTCGCCTCTGTAGCCGCTGTCTATCACTCCCACGGAGTTGGAGAGCAGAAGGCTCCGCTTGGCATTGGATGAACGTGGAAAGAGCAGACCTACATGGCCCTCGGGAATCTCCACGGCCAGTCCTGTGCCGTACACTACATTTCCGTTCTCGTCGTATGACTTGCTGACCGCCGTGAGGTCGAGTCCTGCATCTGTCGGGTGGGCGTACATCGGCACCACCGCATCTTGACAAAGTTTCTTGATTTTGAGTTTCATTTTCCTATTTCCTTTTTACGGCCATACTCGGCGAGCAGCAAAGCATCGCAGGTGGCCAGTGTTATTTTCTTTCCAAGCATCGGGAAGAGTTGCTGGGCTTTGGCCTTTAAAATATTCTTCCACGCACTCTTGGATACTGATGTTGACTTGCCCAGTTGGTAGAACTTCTCCCACTTGTTGGGCGTGACGGTATTGGTGGGTATGCCCAGTGCGAGTAAGGCCATGTCAAGGTGGCCGCAGTGGCGTGCGAAGGTGGCCGTGGCCTTGGATGACTGGCCGGGCATACCAGTACCCACCTTTTCAATGTAGCACACCGGCGATACTTCCGACCCGTTTGTGATTTCTTCCAAATAGGTCAGTATGTCCGTCGGTGTGGGCGGCATCTTCCTGACCGAAAGAACCACGCCGCTCTCATCAAGCACCGCAATGCCACCCGAAAGACCGGGGTCTATACCCATAAAGACTCTGTTCATTCCTTTTTCTCCTTGTTTTCGTTATCGGTATCGTCCGCAGTCTCGTCAAGTATCTTGTTGACAGCCTCCAGCGCATCCTCTTGCCTGAAGAAATTGGCCTGCGCAGCCTCATCCTCTCCAAGCGCATCCACAAACGTAAGGAAACTTTTCACGGTGGACTTGACTTCATCTACAAACTCTTTGTGGTGCTCGTCCTTCTTGTCCAGTGTGCTTGGGAATGCGTAGACGGATGCAAGCATACGGAGTCCTTTCTGGAAGTAAGGGTTGCCGACTATTGTCGCATACGACATATTGGAGAATATCACAAGGAGGGCATTTTTTGCGTTCTGAGCCGTTTCTTTATTCTCTGCGGACATATCCTCCACCAAACCCGTTAAAAGGCCATACATCTCAAATGTGGACGGAATCTGCACCTTCCAAGTGCATTCCAGATTGGAGATGTTGATGCAGGGGATATACATCTCTTCCTTCTTGTCCGCTTTTTCGGCGGTATCCGATGTTTTGATGCGCGCCCTGGTGCGCCACACCTTGTAGTTGCCTATGCGGATGTGACCGGCAAACGGTATCCGACCTTTATTGTTTTCCGAAGATGCCATCGCCATTTTCCTCCTTTCTCTTTAAATAGTCCAGAAGTTCGGGTACAGACGGATGGAGCGAATCCTCCTCAAGAAGCATATGGCGCTCACCGGTGTAGGAGATTTCACCGCTTCCGCCTACGCACGATGACTTTATGGTATCCTTGCATATCCTATTCTCCGAATCAAGGAAATATACAACATCTCCGCTGGAGTACTTTGCCTTTACAAAAGGGTTGTGGCGGTTCTTGATGTAATTGATAAAGTCCGCAATGTCTTTATCCGAAAGGCCGCGGAACAAGTAGTCCGAAGAGCCGAGAACGGACTCGACATACACATCCCCGTCGCCATCCTCGTCCTGATTATCTGCCAGTCCAAGCCTCTGCCTATCACCTATCCGCTTGCATGCGTAATATAGTTCAAGGTCATCGCAGTTGTCCCGAACACTATCAATTGTGACAAGGTCGCACGGCTCACTGTCCTCTCCGTTGAGTGCCTTGAGACACTCGGAGAAATGCGCCCAGGCAAGACGGAGTTGTCTGCGCAACTGAGCCACAGACATCTCCATCAGAGTGCGTTCCGAATTATCCTTACTGGACATCCTTCGCTCCTTTCTTTCTGCGCACGGCGGACTTTTTCCGAGGCTTTGCCTCCAACATCTCCTCCGTAACCGCATCGTTCAACACTGCACCCGCGGACTGCTCCTCCGCTTCGGCCTTCTGCTCTCTTGCGTTGTCCGTGACAACCTCAGGGGCCTCCCTGCCAATAATTATCGCCATACTCTTGCAAATTATTATATGTTAGACAAAAAAATGATTACTGCTGCGTACCATATGATATCGGCTTGTCGCTGTATATATAGTAGACCACACCGCCCTGCATCCTCCGCTTGCTGGCATTGGGCATCGTGGCTATCTCCCGACCGAATGTTGTCTGCGCGGGAAGAGGCACACACCACTCCCTGCACCAGTGCTCAAAGTCCGAGTAAAGAGCGGAAGAAGAAACCCTCCACGCACGTTCCGTCGAACCCGTGTACTTTTCGAATCGGTATCCTCTGGATGTGAAGAACGCCTGCACATAGAGTTCATTGTCGATGTAACTCTCGACACTGCGCGCGCCCTCCTCTCCGGGGAAGATGAAATGGTCGTGCTCAAGTTTGCTGTATCCCTCCATCATCCAGTTGCGGATACCCGAATACTCCAACGAGAGTTTATGGTCGAGTTCAAGGTCCATGTCCACATCACGGAGCACGGTCGGGAAATTCACCTCCAGTGTCCTCCTCTGCATCGCACCATCCATCTTCCTATTTCTTGGGCGGGAATTCATATTGAACACAAGGAACGGTATGTCGCTCGTCGTGTACACCTTGCCGCCTATCTGACGCACATTCTGCGGCTCACCCGAAACAAGACTCTTGAACGTGTCCGCCGAATAGGTGATGTCGTTCGACTGCGTCTCCGTGCAGAGATTGAACAACTTGCCCACGATGGGTACGGTCGAACGCATACGCACATCCGTATTCCTGTCGAGAAGTTCCGAAAGTTTCGCCGCCGACACATTGTGGTCGCCGTAGACACCGCGCACCACACGGAGCACCGTGGACTTGCCGCTGCCGCCCGGCCCGACAAGCCAGAGCATCTTCTCCACCTTGTGTGAAAGAAGACTCCTCCGCACCACACCAAGACCCAAGAACCGCTGAAGACGCTCTATGGAAGAGTTCGTAAGCACCTGACGGAGGAAACTGTGCCAGAGGGGACACTGCGCATCGGGGTCGAAATCATACGGAAGAAGATGCGTCACCGGAAGCATATCGGAGAAATCGTGTCGCACCGGACGGTGGACATCAGTGAAATCCCACACCCCATTGGTGAAACCCACCACGGAGGGGGAAACCGAAAGCGGCGACTGCGACGCACCCACCAATGCCTTGCGGAGTATATACGCACCACCACGCACCACATCACTGCGCACACTGTCGTAGTCACGCGGAAACAACTTGTCCCCGAACTCCACCAGCGAGAGTTGTATGGCCTGCGCAAGCGAGTCCTGGGAAAACGGAACCCACACCCTCCCGTCGTGAAGATAGTAAAGGCCGTCCGCCTCCCCCCTGCGGAGCATAGCCGAACACACACGCATATACAACTCCCCATATTCGTAGAGCCTATCGTCACGGCTCTTCATACGACCCGCACGAAGCACCGCATCCGAAGAAATCCCACCACGGAACCCGTCACGAAGCAACAAAATCTCGTCCATTCCCGTCATACGCAACTCCCCGTGGCGGCATCACACCGAAAAACACCCGAAATCTCCGAATGTACAATGCACCCTATATATAATAGACAAATCATAAAACAAAACGAAAAATAAACCGTGAGAGATATATACATAAACTACACACCCTACACACTTTCATACCACAAAAATAACGAAAAAACACCATCACTATATAAAATTACGAAATACAACAATTTTTACAAAACAAAACGTGTAGGGTGTGTATAATAATGAACACAAAAACACAAAACCAAAATTAACATTTCACAACATTTTCTAAAAAATTTCGCTGTATTATATATATATAATATATATACTAAACTAGTACAACTAGTCCTCCATAACGTAAACCAGTCCACTTCAATAAATATTCAATAAAAACGTATATTTATCCTATATTAATATATTAATAAATTTTAACAATAAACAAAACATAAATTAATCAATAAACTAAAAACGTAAAAATATATTTATTGCAAAAACTAAAAAAATAAACAAAAAAAACGAAAAATTAAAAAATTAAAATAAAATTTTTGAAAAAAATGAAAAAATGAAAATTCAGAGGTGGGGTAAGTATGCCAAATAACTATCCATTTTTGGGGGTGTACCCTGTTAACTACCTGATATTCAGGAATTTACGAAAATAATACATTATATTAATAATGTATTATATATATAGGTAAAATTCACGTTTTCAGCCAATTATGGCAAAAGTTATCCAATAAACAAAAACACACAAAAAACCATATCCACACAATAAACAAAAACCGTCTGAATAATTATCCACACAAACCACAAAGCACTACTTACTATAAACCACTACAAACCACACAAACCACTTTCCGGTTACTGGAATAAGTTAACCTTAATCAGGCAAAGCAAAGCTAAAGAGAGAAGAAAGAAACGGCAAAGGAACAAAGGGAAAACCTATCTTCGCAAATCAGGGATAATAACTTTTTGATCCTTTTACTTGCATCTGGATAAATCATGAATAATAGCAAAATAGGCTCTTTTCCTTTGTTCCTGACCTTTGCAGCACTATAGGCAATAAACTAGCTACTGGATAAATAACAGGCCTATATAGGGCAAAATAGGGTACAAATATAATGTAAACATTTTTTACTTTTTGGCCTATTTTGCAATCTCGAGTTTACAATTTTGCGTTTATTGAAAAAAGTAGTAATAATATCTTACAAATATAGCATTTTCACTAAAAAAAATTAGTGTATATAGAATAATGTATTATTTAATTTCGTAAATTTGCAGTACTTAATAGTGCTTACTTCGCTTTGCGTTGATTACGCTATTATTTAATCTCTCTCTCCTGATATATTCAGGTAGTACTATAGAACAAACAACAAACAAC
>OCTW011521485.1_pt1 | contig 10930 bp, 6 predicted proteins | sample 1539671 | NCBI WGS metagenome assembly OCTW01 (sample SAMN02144230, study PRJEB22623) | gut metagenome | biome: sheep rumen | host: Ovis aries | place: New Zealand | reverse complement strand
TAGAAATTATATAAAGCTTATAGCCCGAGCGGCCAAAAACAGACCAAAAATTTCATCTACAATAGTAGAAATTATATAAAGCTTATAGCCGGAAGCCTGAGAAATAAGTGCGTTGGCACATCTACAATAGTAGAAATTATATAAAGCTTATAGCCAAGATCGTAAAAAACCATCAATATCAAATCTACAATAGTAGAAATTATATAAAGCTTATAGCCCTGCGAACAACAAGAGGCAACACTTTTTTATCTACAATAGTAGAAATTATATAAAGCTTATAGCCCATTAGCATTATTTCCTTATGTCTTTGGCAATCTACAATAGTAGAAATTATATAAAGCTTATAGCCAAAAGCCAGCGAAGGGAAAGGGCAAGGATCTACAATAGTAGAAATTATATAAAGCTTATAGCCTCTTAGCTGAAGTCTGCCCGCGATGACGATCTACAATAGTAGAAATTATATAAAGCTTATAGCCAACATGGTCTTCGAGGCCAACGAAGACACCTTCCGATCTACAATAGTAGAAATTATATAAAGCTTATAGCCCCTTGTCCGGGTGGCACGGGTTCACTTTTTATCTACAATAGTAGAAATTATATAAAGCTTATAGCCTTCATCACAATAGTTGCGCAGATAGAACTATCTACAATAGTAGAAATTATATAAAGCTTATAGCCACTGCCAACAATACAATGAAGACTTCAAATCTACAATAGTAGAAATTATATAAAGCTTATAGCCACGACGGTGTACCGGCAGATACTCGGCGGATCTACAATAGTAGAAATTATATAAAGCTTATAGCCTGCCAACAAATCATCAGAAAGACCAAATCTACAATAGTAGAAATTATATAAAGCTTATAGCCGGACACAGAAACGGCCTGCACTATCTTTCGGATCTACAATAGTAGAAATTATATAAAGCTTATAGCCTCAAGGTTGATATGGTCGCCATATATCATATCTACAATAGTAGAAATTATATAAAGCTTATAGCCTCTATCTTTTAGGAATCTGCTGCAAAAATACATAGAAGCAGTTAAATGTCAAATAAATGGCGTGACTTATTATTGTTTAAAAAAGTTAATGTTGAACCCGCATAGAAACTTTGATAAATTTATATTGCTGATTATTAGTTATTAATTGCATTCGCCCCCAAAATAGGACTACAGGTTTGTCATAGGAATACTACATCTTGATCACGGTGAATTGCATTGCCATATTTCTTAAGTTTAATTGCATTGCCTTCAAGAACCATAACGCTGTCTGCGCCTGTGAAAGCTTTAGCGAATTGTTCTATTTTCAACAGGAGTGTGTCCGAGATTCGCTTGGTGTTGTTGAATTCATATACGGAGTATTGTAGTCGGATGGCTCCATTCTTCTCTAGCATTTTGGCAAATTTGGTGCGGACTTTGTCTTCTTTGATGTCATAGCTAACGATAATCATGATGAAATGGTAAAATGAGGATACGCTTGGGTCGCTGCATTACGCATGAATGCGCGGTAGTAGGCTTGAACAAAAAGGAATATGGCCGTTTTGTGTGGTATGAGTGCCTCTACGAAGACTTTATAATAGTCTTGTGAAAGTTCTCTCTTGAGGCGGTACTCTCCCTTTTCTATGGTAAAATCCTTCTCCGTGAATTGTTTGCGATGGAATGCTGTCCGTGCTGCACGGTCGATAATGCATCTGAAAGGCTCCATCACATCACAGACAAGAGACTTGCGTTTAAACCACAAACGATGAAACACACCGACATAGAGGTCGAAACCGAACATACGCAAGAAACATTCAATGAAGTTGAACAAAATCGTGTAGCCAATATCTAAGGTGACATTGATGACATCACATTTTGCACGTGGGCAACGCGCTTTCCAATGTAAATCCTGGAAATAGGCAGTAAAGAATGCCTTGGATGCAAAACCTTCATATCCCATCAAAGCTTGATAATCTTGTTCATCGGGTATTCTTTGCAAACATTCAGTGCAGACTTGGACAGCTCGTAAAGTAAGCTCGTCCTTCCTTCGGGTATTGTTTAGGAGTGTGATTTGATTCTGAATTTTATTGGATAGCAGCGCTTTGGCGATATGTAAATCCGTTTTTTCCAACTGATATTGCTTTTGACGTAGAAGGAAGTTGGCTTCGGCGCTATCTGCCCAGTAGAACACAGGACGCAAGTTGGGCTTAACTACAATCAGTGCCACGTTGAACTTCTTGCATTTCTCAATCAAAGGGGTTGTCACAGAAATATGCCCGATAACGAACAGCGCCAGAATCTTTTGGAATGGCATCTTGGTTAGTGTTTTCTTCTCCTCCGTTTCCTCAAGTAGAAGTTCGCCATTGCTCACTCGAAGATTTCGCTCCTTGATGCAATTAATGACAAAGATGGTTCTGTATTGAACGTCTTTATTGGTAAACATTATCTTCTGTTGTTTTGTCACAAAGGTTGCAATAAATGCAGTGGCGACATTTGTTTATGTTTGGGATAAAAGGCGATGTTGGGTCATAATTACGAAAAGAACGTAGGAAAAGCTCAAAGTGTTGTATGTCATCGCAGGTGGGCAGGTTGATAGGGGTTGTTCGTTTAGTGGAGATTTCATAGAAGGCTAAGTGCTCTACTACATATCCCATTTCCTGTAAGCAAAACATCTGTGCCCAAAGCTGGTAGATTTGCCCCTGATATATTTGGCGAAGTTGGTACTTTCGCTCAACGAGATACTTCTCTTTTATTTTGTAGACATCAATCTTTCCCATCAATCCATATTTCTCTGAATAGACGGGCAATGCTTGTAGAACATCCTTTCTCGTGCTACTTTTCTTTTCATCTACAGTTTCATGAGCAATTCGGCCTCGTGTCTGAGGCGTAGCATGAAAGAGACTCTCGTCCGTATTCTCATATACGTTGTGAAGGTATATGGAATACGGACAAAAGACAAAGTCATTGAGGGTGGAAATGGAGATATAATCTTCTTCCATCAATCATTGAGGTAGGGCTTGGTCTGAGCGAACTCAAGCCACTCTTTATTGGTAATGGCCAGAGACAGCTTTTCTCCTTCTGGTGTTTCTTGGATTTTGCGAATGACCCACAGTCCTTTGCGTGCAATATTGTAGGCACCATTGGCGTCTGCATTATCGGGCAGGTTCATGATTCCTTCGCGGCTGTCGAAGAAATGTCCTTGCTCGTCAGCGACAGGCGAGAGCAAGTAATCGACTTCTGAGTTCGTCTTGCTGTTACGCATCTGAAGCAACAGTTTCATCAGTCCCATCAAGTCCTTGAAGAACTGGGCATCGGTCTGTGCATTGATAGCCTCTTTCAGGTTGCCGTGTATGTCGATGTTGTATTTTTCGAAGAGCTGCTTGAACTCATCGGTAAGCACGATTTCCTCATCATCCCATTGGTTGTTCTGGAGCGGATTGCGGAAGGTGCGGATTCTTGTCCCATAGGTGCAAAGTGTCCATCGCGTGCGTGTCCCTTCTGCTTTTGTTGTAAAATCATTATAATCGAAAGAGAACTCAAACCAATCTTTATTAGTATTGTAGCTAATACGTATAAAGTGAGAAATGAAAGAGCGGGCTTTTTCACGAGTTTCATATCGAGTATCAAACAGATTCGTAAAACCAGTTACAGGGTCAATCTTACTGGTGTTCCAGGCGGGAATGTAGAATAAGCAACCGCTTTGTTTACCCAGCTTGCGGAAACTCTCAAATTTATTGGCTAATTGAATGGGATGTAACAAGCCTCCTTCACTCTGTGGGTCAGCCTGCTTGTCAATGTAGCAATTGAGCTTGTCGATAAGCATCTTTTCAAATTTCTCATAAACTTGGCGCTCAATCTTCTGACGCCCACGCATGAAACCCATATTCAAGTCTTCAAGCACCACGATGGCATTGTATTCGACCATCATCTTTGAGATAATGTGAATGACTTGGCTGAGATAACCTTCTTTCAGTTCCTTAATGTTCTCTATGGTGTCCCAACTGCGGCGTGCTGTGGTGCGCTCACCTTCGCGCTTGACGAGCAAGTCGTGGTAGTTTGTTTGGTATTTTCGACCATTGTATTCATTGATGATTTCATTGAGGGTCATCTGCTTGATGATGTGGCCTTGCAAGTCGATCAATGATAGGTAGAGAAGGTGACGCTCACCACGGTCTATGCCTATGACGTGGGTGAAACCACCACGCCGAATAGTTTCTTGTACTACAGGGTTGATGTTTGTTTGTCCTGTCGCCTTGAAGTTTATTGTGATGGGGACATGAAATTGGAATTTATCAACCGTATAGCGTCTGTCCTTGATGAGGTCGTATTCAAAAGTGCTTGTACGTTTCTCATTCAATGCATTCTTGTTAACTATTGGTCGATGAGCAGGATGAACGATTCTGTTCTCTTCTTTGATACTGGCTTTACGATAGAAAACCTCTGCTTGTCCATTGAGCTTATACACGACATCGGCGAGGTTGCTTTCATCGAAAAGCATACGCCAATAGAGGGTGTGCAGATTAGGCGTACCTTTGCTATACTCAGAGAAGTCCTTGTTCCAAATGCGGAAGAGGAACAGCTTACCTTCATCCACCATTTGATTGATGTAGGCAACTGATACAGGATGGGAAGAAAGCATGTATCCTTGTTGTTCCACCTCGCGATAAAAACCACTTATATCTTCATATGTTTGGGTATCCGAGAAATGGAAACCGAATTTGCTCCAGTCTTCATGTTTGCTGATTGATTCCTTAAAGAAATCTATCAGCCTGTGGCAATCAGTTAAGCTAAAGTTAGCCCCCTTTTTATGAGTTCCCTTCTTATAGCTATGCACAATGGCATCAGAAGGAGCAAACTCATCGATTCGGGATTTAGAAAAGAATACTTTGGGCAGCATTTTATTTGCTCCTGGTAGCAATTTGTAGTCAATCTTATCATAGCAATCTCCATCGGAAGGTGTAACATCAACATCAAATATGCGATTGGCCTTTTTGTTCATGATTCCCAGGAAATAGAATCCGTTTTTCATGAGTAGCACGCCGGTGCAATCAGGTTCCTTGTTGACATCCCATCCACCAAGTAATTGCGCATTATCAAAGTTCAACTTTATCTTTTCTGTGCTGTAGGGCTTTCTTGTGAGCCAATTACGCACCTTATTATATAAGGGCGTTACAGTGTCCAGTTCGTCCCATATCAATTGAAAGACGCCATAGAAGAGTTCGTCTTTCTCGTTTTCTTCTCCACTGCCGAGCAGAGGCTTGATGAAATGTTGCAGATCCTTGAAGGCATCGAGCAGGGCCTTGACCTTGGTTACGGCAGCCTTGTCTTGTGAAAGCTTGTCGTTTGTATCTCTAAGTTGAAGAATCGAGCGCGCATCTTCATAAGCGTTCTCAATTTGTGCAAAAAGGTTCTCTTTCTGTTTAGTTTCTGTATTGACAGCGCCCAATGACATAAAGTAGTCTTCGATGGTTCTTAGTTTCCCATCTTCCATAGCGGGTTGGGGCAAATTGTCAAGAACGTTGATGCTGAAGCTCTTTTGTGTCTTGAATATCTTGGAAATCCGATCCTCGAAAGCCTCATCCGTTTCATTTTTCTTCCTTGGAGTTACAAGTCTCAATTCATCTTTGACACCTTTTGTGAAAACATCATACTGAGCAAACAGATGCTGTGAGATATCAGAAAGAGAAAGGTCATTAGTAATATTAATCTGTGTTAAGTCGAAATCTTTCAAATGTGAGAGCAGGGTGCGCAAGGATTCATTCTCATCGCCCATAAGCAAGTCATGAAGATGATTGTATGATTCGTTGATAGCTATGAGCATCTTTTCGTCTGAATCAAACTCCTCTGACAACCACGACAGTTTCTCTCGATCGCTCAAAATCTGTTTATAAAGAGGAACGAGAAGAGGCAGACGCTGGCTCTTGTCTTTCTGCTGTTGATTGTAGAGGTTCACATATTCGTTGATACCTTTAATTTCAGTACCATCCTCGAGAACCTTCTTGCCAATAATATAGTTATACACCTCGATATGGGGTTGAGTCAAAGTCTCAGAGAAATAATCAAGACGGAAAATGTCTTCAAGTTTTTCCACGTTGAGGTATTCTTTCCACCCTTCAAAGATGTCTACAAAATGTTCGGCTATTGAAGTCTGAGCAATCTTAGCAAAAGACTTTATGTTGTCCATGAACTTTGGTAGGTTCTGATGTATGAGCCTATAAGCGATAGCTGTGGACTTCTCTTCAGGCGAATACATATTGGCACGATTCTCATGGAAACCTGTGAAATAGGTGGTGAAATCAGCAAACTGACGGACAATATCTTTATCTTCTTTATTTTCCAGGAAATCTATTAGGTCTTCTCGGATAAGCTCTTTCTTGAAGATACGTTCGTAAGCAGAACCTTTCTCTGTCAGGCGCTTCACGATGATACTTCTGAGGTTATCTTTTATTTCTGTGAACTCTGTTTCCTGTGCTTCTGTGCGCTTCGGAAGTTCATAAAGCGCCTGATACTCTTCAAGCGAATTATGGTTTCCTTCGTTCTCCAGAGGGAGTTTGAAAGTCCAAAGACGTTCCTTGATGAATTGCTTATGGTATTCATCTATAAACTCTTTTACTTTCTTATAGTCTTCAGCGCGTTGCTCGTCACGTTGAAGGATGCCGCTTCGTTCAATATTCTCTTTCGTCCTTCCAATAGGTAGAAGTTCGAACCGTAGGGTCTTGCTTACGGGATAAAGGTTGGTTAACTGTTTCATGTTTTGATGTTATTCTTTCATTGATTATTAAAATTATGGCCACAAAGATAGTAACAGCTTGTTGCAAAACTAGCGACAAGCAGAAAGGAAATTACCAAAGATGGTCATTTCTCGTATCTTTTTACCGCTTTTTGGTGTTTCTCTCTGATCTTTGACCTCAAAGATTCAGGAGAAAGGACTTCTATGTGGTCACCTTTGGAGAGAAGCTCAGTGATGAAGTCTTTGGAGGGGCGGATGAAGAACTTGTAGTCGGTGTAGTCGTTGCCTTCTTTTATTACTTCCTGTGAATGGTGAAGAGGGAGGTCGCGCATATAGAATCGTTCACTGCCAAAGGCTCGAATGACTATGTGTTGTGGCGTTTCGACGTCGCCGATAAAGATACCGAAGGAGTCGGCAAAGATGTCCTGTGAATTAAAATCTCCAGGCAACTCGAAATGGAGGTCGGTGAGTGTGAGTCTGCTGATGCGGTCAAAGGCAAATGCTTTAAAGGGACGGTCAGAACGTTGCGGGGCAAAGTCTATGACATACCATCGCTGGCGAAAGAGCTTGATGCAGCAAGGCGTGACAAGGCGTTCGGAGGGTTGCTCATCGCTATATTTCTGATAGAGAAATGAGATGCGGCGTTTTTGCTTCATGGCTTCAACGATGGTGGCAAGTTGCTGTCCTTCGATGGGTATGTTTTCGAGAAGGATGCTGTCTTGAAGCGAGAGGCTTTCGCTGATGATATTACTGACGGTGAGGGTGGAGAGCATCCAATGCTGAACGGAGTCATCACGTAATACCCGTGGGTTGCTGATGAAATAGCGATTTGTCTTGCGATCACAATCGATGATGATGCCGAAGGTTTCCTCGATGGCGTTTTTATAGCGGATGAAGGTGTGTCGATTCAATCTAATTCCACCGCTCATCCCTGAACAAATCCATTGCTTGTTGATGTCTTCTAAACTAATGGGTGCATTTCTTCGGAGGGTTTCTAAGAGCCAAACATAATGGCGAAGTATGTTGTATGTTTTCATAAGGTAATTTGTTTCTTGGCCACAAATTTAGCAAAAGATTGCTACGATATCTATTACAAGCCCAGTGATTTTATAAATCTTTCTTCTTTTTTTATTGTATACTTTCGATGTCCTTGGGATGGTAGGAGACGTCAAATGTTATTACTTTTTGCTTTCTGCATAACGACTTGAGGAGGTGGGAATTTAAACTGGGTGTTGATTTTTTATTTTTTCATGTAAAAGCTTTCGGAAATGTGTGCTATTCACTACTTTTGCAGCATGACAGACAACGATGTCATACGAGGCCTGGGACATGACGGACTACATCTATAGGCTGACAGAAAAACAGATTATCACTTTTATTATAGACAAAATGGACGCAAAACGTATTACGCCAGACCTTATCATGGATTTGGCAGAAAATGAGATTTTTGTGTTTGGCAGTAATCTGGCCGGTATGCACGGCGGTGGAGCTGCGTATATCGCGCTGAAGAAGTTCGGTGCCAAGCTGGGACAGGGTGTTGGACTGCAGGGACAGAGCTACGGCATCCCAACGATGCAGGGCGGCGTAGAGACGATAGCGCCCTATGTTGATGAGTTCATAGCTTTTGCTCGGGAGCATAGGGAACTGCAGTTCCTCGTAACGCGTATCGGCTGTGGCATAGCTGGCTTCGATGCCGAGGAGATTGCGCCGTTGTTTGTTGAAGCCAAAGGCGTGGAGAACATCAGCTTGCCGCGTGACTTCTGGAATGTTCTTGGTTGAAAAGCCAGGACTTTAGCGAAATGTCTGTCGCATTGACAGACGTTCATGTTATTCCGGCTGACTGCTTGCCATCGTGATGTGCATCGCCATCTGTCGCATGGTCAGACGTTCATGATATTCCCCCACGCATGTTCGTAAGGGCTAACGTAAAATAAATCCGCCGCCAGACACTTCAATGAGTGTGCTGGCGGCGGAGTATAAAGGATGTTGAGGGGATGCTTCCTTGTAGGTATTCTTGAGGTGATGTTAATATGATGGTAGCGTTACTTCAGCCAGCGTGCGAGCCAGTCGAAGTAGGTGCGCTGCCAGAGAATGCCGTTCTGGGGATGGAGCACCCAGTGGTTCTCGTCGGGGTAGAGGAGAAGCTCAGCTTCGATGCCACGCATACGGGCGGCGTTGAAAGCACTCATGCCCTGTGTGGCGTTGATGCGGTAGTCCTTCTCGCCATGGATGCAGAGGATGGGGGTGTCCCACTTGTCGACGAATAGGTGGGGCGAGTTGCGATAGGTGCGGTCGGCATTGGCTGTGCGGTCGCGGTTCCAATAGGCATCGTCGTACTCCCAGTTGGAGAACCAGTTCTCCTCGGTTTCGGTGTACATGGCTTCGAGGTTGAAGGCTCCGTCGTGAGCGATGAAGCACTTGAAGCGCTTGTCGTGGTGGCCGGCGAGGTAGTAGACGCTGAAGCCGCCGAACGAGGCACCTACGGCACCCATGCGGTCGCGATCGACGTAGGGCAACGAGTCGCAAGCATCGTCGATGGCGCTGAGATAGTCGCGCATGCATTGACCTGTCCAGTCGCCAGAGATTTCTTCAAGCCATTCCTGGCCGAAGCCGGGGAGGCCGCGGCGGTTGGGGGCAATGATGACGTAGCCTTGCGATGCCATGATGTAGAAGTTCCAGCGATACGACCAGAACTGCGAGACGGGCGACTGGGGGCCACCTTCGCAGAAGAGCAGTGTGGGGTACTTCTTCGCGGGGTCGAAGTGGGGGGGCTTTATGACCCAGTAGAGGAGTTGCTGGCCGTCGGTGGTCTTGCACCAACGGGGCTCGGATGAGCCTGGGGCGAGCTGCGAGAGGATGTGGTCGTTCTCGGCGGTGAGGCGGGATTCCTTGGCGATGGAATCGCCGAGCACTGTCACGAGGTAGAGGTCGGCGGGGTGGAAGTAGTCGTGGCGCTCCATGAGGAGGCAATCAGATTTGCCATTTACCAGTTGCAGGGCGCCCCAGTCGGCCTGGTCGTTGGTGAGCTGGGCGACTTGGCCTTCGAGGTTGGTGCGGTAGAGGTTGACGGTGGCGTGCCAGACACCTATATAATATAAGGTGTTGTTGTCGGCACCCCATACGAAGTCGTCGACGTTGGAGTCGAAGGACTCGGTGACATAGCGCTTCTCACCGCTTGCGATGTCGAGGACGCATAGGCGCTGGCGGTCGGCTTCATAACCATTGCGTGGCATACTGAGCCATGCGAGGTAGCGTCCGTCGGGCGAGAACTTGGGATTCTGGTCGTAGCCGGGGTTGTTGGCGAGGTTGGCTTCGGCATTGACTTCTTGGAACTTCATTGTCTTGGAGGGCTCAATCTGCGGTTCAACGTAGCCCTCGGGTTTGCAGAGGTTCTTTGCTGTTCGGGCTTCGACGTCGAAGAGGAAGATGTCGGAGTCTGTGCTGATGCTGTAAGCGAGGCCAGTCTTGGTGCGGCATGTGTAGGCGATGCTCTTGCTGTCGGGGCTCCAAGCAAGCTGTTCGATGCCTCCGAAGGGTTCCATAGGGCATTCGAAGGGTTGGCCTTCGAGGATGTCGAACTCTTCGCCGCTCTCAAGGTCGAGGACAAAGGGATGCGGGATGCTTTCGACGTAGTGGTCCCAGTGGCGATACATCAGGTCGGTGATGACGCGGCCGGTGCTCTTGGGCAAATCGGCGGGGCGCTCTTTGATGATGTCGTGGAAGGGGATGGATTTGATGAGGATGACGCGCTTCTGATCGGGCGAGAAGAGGAAGCCTTCGACAGCGCCTTCGGTGTGGGTGAGCTGCTTGCGGCTCTTGCCGTTGGCGTTCATTGTCCAAAGCTCGCCGTTTTGAGAGAATGCGATGCAGTCATCAGAGAGCCAGGCGGGGGAGGAGCCGAGGCCGAGGAGGAGTTCTTCGTTGTTGGTTGCGACAGAGTCGCAACATACAGGACGGGTGTAGAGGAGGGTGTTGCTGCGGTCTTCCTCGACGCTGTAATAGGTGACTTGGTAGCAGACGTGCTTGCCGTCGGGCGAAGTGGCGTAGCTGCCTATGCGTCCCATGGCCCACAGGGCCTCGGGGGTGAGGGTGTCGGAGGCAAGGGTGATGTCGCTACGATGGATGATGTTGTCGCCAGCATCCTCCGTACATGAAGTGAGGGGGGCGACGGTGGCCAGGATGGCTGAGGCGGAGAGGATTTTCAATGCTGTTTTCATTGTTG
>OCTW011601239.1_pt1 | contig 10931 bp, 11 predicted proteins | sample 1539671 | NCBI WGS metagenome assembly OCTW01 (sample SAMN02144230, study PRJEB22623) | gut metagenome | biome: sheep rumen | host: Ovis aries | place: New Zealand | reverse complement strand
TTGCGTGATGCCGCTCACAATCAGTCCTTTTTTCGACTCGGCCACATTCTTGCTGGCAAGGGTGCGCTGCATGAGGTCTTGGTCAAGACCGGTCATGGCAATCACCATGAAGATACCGGCAATGAACTGCTTCCAAAAGTAGGTGTCCTCCTTGGGATTGTCAAAGAAGAAGATGCGCGACGAGTCGTCGGCAGCGATGGCTTTTACCATGTCGCCGGCTCCATAACCAAGAGCGCTGGCAATGAAAACAATGCACAGCACCACCGAGAGTATCAGGCACAGCGACTTGAGAGTGTCGGTCCAGATGACGGTTTTCACGCCGCCTTGCAGCGTGTAGAGGAAAATTAGGGCGATGGTGGCAATCACGTTGAAGATGAACGGGATGTGGAGTGGCTCAAACACGAGCATTTGCAGTGTGACGCACACCACAAGAAAACGCACTGCTGCTCCCAGCATCTTGCTGATGAAGAAGAACCAGGCACCGGTCTTGTGGGTCTTGCCGCCAAATCGTTCCTCAAGGTAGCCGTAGATTGACACCAGGTTGCGCTTGAAAAACAGTGGCATGAGCACATAGGCAATTACAAAATAGCCCACGGCAAAGCCCAGCACCATCTGCATGTAGCTGTAGCTAGAGCCCACTACATAGCCGGGGACCGAGATGAATGTCACGCCCGATATTGGCGCGCCTATCATGGCAATGGCAACGATGAACCATGGTGCCTGACGGCCTCCGGTGAGCGCTGTGGTGGTGTCGGTCTTGCGTGACGCCAGCCACGAGATGATGAAAAGCAAAATAAAGTAGCCAACGATTGTGGCAAGTACTATCCAGGGAGTAGTCATTTATTTAAGTGTTAAGTTATAGTGTGGTTGTGTGTATTGAATGCTTTGTGGAAGTGGAGTGTTAAATCTCCTTTTTCCGTTTTACTCAGGGTAGAGCAGGTAGGGTCGCCGTTGTTCCTTGAAGCGTTTAACGTCGTCCTGCCAGCAAGCTCGAATCTCACCGGCAGTCTTGCCGGCCATGATCATCTCGCGGATGTAGGTGCGTCCGGCGAGTTTGTCAAAGAATGGTGTGAAGAATTTCTCGCCTATGTTTAGGTTCTTGTAGGCGTCGATGACATATTCCAGATTCATTCCCTGCGCAATCACGTCCTCGGCATTGAGCTGATGAAGATCAACACCATGGCACAACTTGTCGAGCTGTGGTGGTGTCTTGGCGCCGGGGCGGCTGGTGGGTGTAAACTCAAAGCTATAGCCTTTCATGTTTGGGTGACCATACACTTGGAAGGGCCAGTCGGTGCCGCGTCCCAGGCTCACTGGCGTTCCCTCAAAGTAGCAAGTGGAAGGGTAGAGGTAAATCGAGAGCATATTGGGCAGGTTGGGCGATGGCGCCACGGGAAGCTTGTAGCGAGTTTGGTGGGTATAGTTCTTGCAAGGAATCACGGTGAGTTGCACTTTCTTGCCGTCTTTCAGCCACCCCTCGCCATTGGTCATCATGGCTATCTCGCCCATCGTCATGCCGTGCACGGTGGTAATGGGAAGCCATCCCACGCCGCTCTTCAGGTTCATGTCGAGGATGGGGCCGTCTACTGTCATTCCGTTGGGGTTGGGGCGGTCAAGCACCACAAATTCCTTGCCATAGGCTGCTGCTGCGTCCATCATGTTCACCATGGTGATATAATAGGTGTAGAATCGCAAGCCCACGTCTTGGATGTCGGTGACGATGACGTCGAAGCGGTCCATTGTTTCCTTGCTTGGCATGCGGCTCTTGCCTTCATAGAGTGATGCGATGGGAATGCCTGTTTTCTCGTCGACACTGCTGCTCACGTGCTCACCGGCGTCGGCTTTGCCGCGAAATCCATGTTCGGGCGAGAAGATTGTGGTCACGTTGAGGCCTTTCTCAAGCATCAGGTCGAGTGTGTGCTTGTCATGCTTGGGGCCAACCACTCCGGTTTGGTTGCTTAGCAGGGCTATGCGCTTGCCACTGAGCAGTGGCAGGTATTGGTCGGTGCGCTCGGCTCCCACAATCACAGGCTTGGCAAAATGGGGGCGGGCACTGCGGTTGACCTTGACTCTCGTCTTGGCGCAAGCTCCCATCCACGCTGGCACCAGCATGAGCATAACCAGCATTGCGATTGTAGATTTAAAATACTTCATGTGTTTTTGTTATAAAAAAGGTTGTTTTTAAAACAACAAATTTAAGCAATTTCTACCACAATCACGTCGCAACACATTTAAAAAATGTTATTTGCCTAGTGCTCCGGCTTGAATGGTGCCTGCCAAAGCGCGCACGCACCACCCGGTGGATAGGGTAGTGCGTGCGGTAATGAGAATGAATGAGCCACGTTCACACCCTAATGGGCAACGTGCGGTCGATGCTCTGGTCGAGCGAGATAAGAGTCTCGGTAGCCATCACACCGGGAATGTGCTGAATCTTGTTGTTGAGCAGGTCCATGAGGTGATGGTTGTCGCTTGCGAAGAGTTTCACGAGCATCGTGTAGGAACCGGTGGTGAAGTGGCACTCCACAATCTCGGGAATCTTCTGCAACTCGGGAATCACGTCACGATACATCGAGCCGCGTTCGAGCTTGATGCCAATGTAGGTGCAGGTGGTGAATCCAAGGGCAATTGGGTCAACGTTGTAGCTTGAACCGGTAATCACTTTTAAATCGGCCATGCGCTGGATGCGCTGGTGAACAGCGGCACGCGACACACCACACTCCTGTGCTACGTCCTTCGATGCAATGCGAGCATTGGTCATGATGATCTTTAGAATTTTCTTGTCAAGGTTGTCAATTCTTTCCATAGGCTATAGCATTTTTTAAGCAAAAACATAAATTTCCATGCAAATGTATAAATATTTTTTTGATTTACCAAAAAAGATAATGTTTTTTTGCTTTTTTTCTTTGAGAATTAAATTTTTAGGTAGTAAAAGCAACCTGCCAATCTTGCTAAGAGATTGGCAGGAATGTGATGAGTTTATGAACTTTTGGGAGAATTTTATTTCTTGGTTTCGGCATCGCTGAACTGCCCGGGATAGTCTTGCGACAGCCGTGGACGGCGCAAGGCACGAACCACAAGCCACACTCCGGCAATGACAAATGGAATGCTGAGCAACTGACCCTGGTCGAGGCCTATACTCTGGCGAAGGCCTATCTCCCATGGCTCTTGAACGTTCTTGACAAACTCTACAAAGAAGCGCGAACCGAAGATGCCTATCAGGAACACGCCCAGCAACAAGCCCTGTCGCTCCTGTGAGTTGCAACGCCAGTACATGTACATGCACACGGCAAAGACGAGCACATAGCATAGCGCCTCATAGATTTGCGTGGGGTGGCTGGGTTGGGTGAACACAGGTTCGGCACCATGCATCCACTGGTTGATGTTGCTGATGAACTTGAAGCCCCAAGGCTGGCTGGTGACAGCGCCATAAATCTCATGGTTCATCAGGTTGCCAATGCGGATGAGGGCACCCACCAGGCCAATGGGCACGCACAGGCGGTCGAGGGTCCACAATGCGCTTTTCTTGGTCACATGCCAGCTGTAGATGAAGATGGCGATGATGATGCCGAGCGTGCCGCCGTGGCTGGCAAGGCCGCCTTCCCACACCTTAAAGATATCGGCAGGATGCTGGCTGTAGTAGCTCCAGTCATAGAAAAACACATGGCCAAGTCTGGCGCCAACAACCGTTGCGATAACAACATAGAAGAACAGTGGCGCCAGCCATTTCTCGGGCATGCCCTCATGCTTGAACATGCGGTAAACTATCTCGTAGCCAATCAGGAACCCGATGGCAAACATCAGGCCATACCATCTCACGGTGATGAAGCCGCTGTAGAGGTTGGGATTGGCAGTCCACGTTACAAAATCTAATATCATAGCTGGTGTGAATTGTTATTACGATAAGCGACGCAAAGTTAGTAATTTTTTTGATTGCGGCAGCATCTTTTCAATGCACATTTTTCGGTCTATATGGTCAAAAGGGCGAAACAGCAGCAAGTTTTTTTGGAAGTAATGGTTTTTTTTGTACTTTTGCCATCGTAATAAACACGAACATTAACGTTTAAAATTATCAATAATCATGAAGAAATTAGCATTACTGGCAACCTTCGCTCTTGCCATGACAATCAATTTCAACGCGGCTGCAGTAACCACTGCAACTCCCGATGACGACAACCTCACTCAACTGGCTAAGGAAACAAAGGCTAAGACTGAGGCTATGAAGAAGTATGAGAACGCTCTCAAAGACGAGGCTAAGGCCAACAAGGATGTTGAAAAAGCCAGCAAAAAAATTGAGAAAGCCAATAAAGACATCGAGAAAGCTCAAGACAAGCTCAAAGACGCACAAAAGAAGGTTGAAAACGCCAAGAGCGACTATGAGAAAGCTCAAGAGAAGCTGAAGAAAGCTCAAGAGAAAACACTCGAAGCCAAGAAGGCTATCGATGAGATGAAGGGCCTTTACATACGCGACGGATACGGCAAGTAATTCCACCCTCGCCATTGCTTTCTCTCAGGAAAGTCACATCAACAAGCCGGCTCAACACTCGCCCCATGTGGCACAAGTGTTGAGCCGGTTTCCTGTTGTGGCGGTCAGCTTCGGCAACATGATGGTTTTGTCCTATTCTTGAGATAATCATGCTTGCTGATAAAAAGAGTGGCTGTGGGATGAGAAAAAATAATCACTCCCTGCTGGCACGTGGCCCGGCAGGGAGTGATTGTCGTTATTCAGATGCTAGCCGCAGTGTCGCGGCAGTCACATTTTTTTATACCGATTTCATCTTGTAGAACGAGCGGTAAACGAAGTAAACCGCAATCAGCACGAAGGCTACGCCAAAGTAGGGCGCGAGCTCGCGGAAGTTCTCGCTGATGGCAATCTCCATAGCAAGCACACCAAAGAGTGTGGTGAACTTGATGATGGGGTTCAGTGCTACCGAGCTGGTGTCCTTGAATGGGTCACCCACGGTGTCGCCCACAACACTTGCGTCGTGGAGTTCAGTGCCCTTGGCTTTGAGGTCAACCTCAACAACCTTCTTGGCATTGTCCCAAGCACCACCGGCGTTGGCCATAAACACAGCCTGGAACAGACCGAACACGGCAATCGAAATCAGGTAGCTTACAAAGAGACAAACGGCATCGTTGCCGCCAATTCCAGCTGGCGACGAGAGGCATGCGAAGCCCAGCGCGAAGCAGAAGATGGCGATGAAGATGTTGAGCATACCCTTCTGTGCATACTCGGTACAGATGCGCACAACCTCTTGGCTCTTGCTGATGTCGGCCTTCTTGGGGGCATTGGCGTCGAGCTTAATGTTGTTCTTGATAAACTCTACGGCGCGGTTGGCACCGGTGGTAACAGCTTGCATCGACGAGCCGGTGAACCAGAATACAACGCATCCACCCAAAATGAAGCCCAGGATTGAATAAGGATTCAGCAGGTTGAGAATGCCGGCGGGATCAACGCCCAGAGTCTTCTGAATCATCAGGATGAGCGAGAAAATCATGGTTGTGGCACCGGCCACAGCAGTTCCGATGAGCACAGGCTTGGCGGTTGCCTTGAATGTGTTGCCGGCACCATCGTTAGCCTCAAGATAGTATTTTGCTTTCTCAAAGTCGGGAGTGAAGCCAAAGTCGTTCTCGATGTCGGTCTTGGCCTTGTCGATGTCGTCCTCGATGAGCGAGAGCTCATACACGCTCTGAGCATTGTCGGTAACAGGGCCGTAGCTGTCGACTGCAATGGTCACAGGTCCCATTCCAAGCATACCAAATGCCACCAAACCGAAGGCGAAGATTGAGAAGTAGCTGCCAAGCAAGCCTTCCATGCCAAATTGTGCCGAAGCCAGATAGGCGATGAACATGAGCAGGAAGAATACCAATCCGGTCCAGAAGCCGCCAAAGTTACCGGCAACAAGACCCGAGAGGATGTTGAGCGATGCGCCACCTTGCTTCGAGGTCTCTACAACCTCATTAACGTGGGTTGAAGTTGGTGAAGTGAAGAGCTTGGTAATCTCGGGGATGAGGGCTGCACCCAGTGTTCCGCAAGAGATGATTGTTGCCAGGCCAATCCACCAGTTGTTGCCCAGGTCATGGAGCAGGAAGTAGCTGGCAGCAAAGGTTGCTATAATCGAGAAAATTGAAGTAATCCACACCAGGCTGGTGAGTGGCTTCTCAAAGTTGAGGTCGTCGGCCTTGTTGTATTTCGATTTTGCAATCGCACCGTTGAGATAGTAGGACAGTACCGAGGTTACTACACCAAGAATGCGCATCACGAAAATCCACACAAGCAGTTGAATTTGATAGCTGGGGTCTACAGCAAGAAGAATGAATGATACCAGTGCCACACCGGTCACGCCGTAGGTCTCAAAACCATCGGCAGTCGGGCCAATCGAGTCACCGGCATTGTCGCCTGTACAGTCGGCAATAACGCCAGGGTTGCGGGGATCGTCCTCGCCAATCTTGAATACAACCTTCATCAGGTCGCTGCCGATGTCGGCAATCTTGGTGAAGATACCACCGGCGATGCGCAGGGCGCTGGCGCCAAGCGACTCACCAATGGCAAAGCCAATGAAACAGCTACCGGCCAAGTCCTCGGGCATGAAAAGCAGGATGATGAGCATGAGTAACAACTCAACGCAAATCAGCACCACGCCAATGCTCATACCTGCCGACAACGGGATGTTAAGCAGGTCGAGAGGACGACGACGAAGCGAAGCGAACGCCATGCGAGAGTTGGCAAGAGTGTTCATGCGCACGCCAAACCATGCCACTGCGTAAGAGCCCAGAATGCCAATCACTGTCCAAGCCAAAATCAATAGTACCGACCCGATGGGCATCTTTGACAACACGCCAAAGTAGAGTGCTATTGCTGCTCCAATGAAAATAAACAAAATGCCCAGGAACTTGCCCTGCTGCTTGAGGTAGGTTGAACATGTCTTGAAAATAACATTGCCAATCTCGAGCATCGAGGCGTGAGCCTTGAGTTTGCGCACTCTGCTGAATTGCCACAGGCCAAACAGCATACCTAAAATCACAATCAAGAAGCCCCAGTAAAGCACGCTTGTCAACTCATTAGAAGCGAAACCCTCGGGCATCTTCAGGTCGGCCTCACTCGCCATGAGCGATGCCGGAAGCATCAACAGGGTTAATGCAGAAAGTAACTTTTTCATATACTTTTATTAGATTATAATTGAATAGTCTAGTTTATAGATAATTAGCCAACCTACTAAGGTCTATGTCTTTATTTGAGCGTGTAAAGTTAGAAAAAAATGGCCTAAATAACAAAAATTAGCATCAATTTTCAACATCTATTAATATTTTGCCAAATATTATGTCACAGTGCTGAAGTGCGGGTTGATGAAAAAAAAGACCGGCTCAACGCGTTGTGGCGCTGAGCCGGTCAAGAATTATTCACTTAAATATACACGCTTCGATGTGCATATTTTAGGCGTTCTTGGCGTTCATAACCTTGATCAGGTCGATAACCTTGTGGCTATAGCCAATCTCGTTGTCATACCACGAAACAACCTTAACAAACTTGTCGGTCAGGTAAACACCGGCGTCGGCGTCAAAGATTGAAGTGCGGGGATCGCCCAGGAAGTCGCTCGAAACAACCTTGTCCTCGGTGTAGCCAAGGATGCCCTTGAGCTCGCCCTCGCTGGCCTTCTTCATGGCAGCGCAGATGTCCTCCTTGGTGGCGGGGTTCTTCAGGTTGACGGTGAGGTCTACAACACTAACGTCGAGAGTGGGAACACGCATCGAGATACCGGTGAGCTTGCCATTGAGCTCGGGGATTACTTTGCCCACAGCCTTAGCAGCGCCAGTCGACGAGGGGATAATGTTGCCAGCGGCAGCGCGGCCACCACGCCAGTCCTTGAGCGATGGGCCATCAACGGTGCGCTGAGTAGCGGTAGTAGCATGAACTGTAGTCATCAGGCCGTTCTCAATGCCAAAGGCATCGTTTAAAACCTTTGCGATAGGAGCAAGGCAGTTGGTGGTGCAAGAAGCGTTCGACACGATGGTCTCGCCATTGTACTTGTCGGTGTTAACGCCACAAACAAACATAGGAGCTTGGCGGCCGTCATCACCAGCCTTAGAGGGGGCTGAAAGAACTACATACTTGGCGCCTGCCTGCAGGTGTTTCTCGGCACGGTCCATAGTGAGGTAGAGGCCAGTTGACTCAACGATGTACTCTGCACCCACTTCGTCCCACTTAAGGTCGGCGGCGTCCTTCTCGGCAGTCACGCGGATCTCGTTTCCGTTAACGATGAGCTTGTTGTTCTCAACGTCGGCTTTGATTTCGCCACAGAACTGGCCGTGCATGGTGTCATATTTGAGCATGTAAGCCATGTAGTCAACAGGCAGCAAGTCGTTGATACCCACTACAACTACGTCATTCTTGTTAGCCTCTTCGAGCGAAGCACGGAAAACGAAACGACCAATGCGTCCAAATCCGTTAATACCGATTTTAATTTTACCCATAATTTGATAATTTGTTTAAATTAAATAATTATAATTACCTAAAAAGTATTATCTTTGCACAAACTATTGCAACGGTGTTATAAGTGTTACTCCTTTTATGCCATAGTTTACGACTGCAAAATTAATATATTTTTTTGGCAATTCGGCACTCATTGGCAATAAAATAATGCTTAAGAACACCTCAATTAAGATTGTTTAATAGTTGCCACTGCAATGACAAGTAACTCTATTTATTAATTTAAAATATCAACATCACTATGGGATTTATCAAAGAATTTAAAGAATTTGCCATGAAGGGCAACGTGATGGACATGGCCGTTGGTGTAATCATTGGCGGTGCTTTCGGTAAAATCGTGAGCTCGCTGGTCGACGACGTGCTCATGCCTGCTATTGGTATGCTCACCGGTAATGTCGACTTCACCAATCTCGTGTGCAAGATTGGAGAAGGTGAAGGTGCTGCGGTGCTCAAGTATGGCACATTCATCCAGAACATCATCGATTTCCTCATCATCGCGCTGTGTATCTTCTTGATGATTAAGGCTATGAACAAGCTCACCAAGAAGAAAGACGAAGAGCCCGCTCCCGAGCCCGAACCCAGCAACGAGGAGAAGCTTCTGGGCGAGATTCGTGACCTGCTCAAGAAGGACAAGTAAGAGAAACCATTGAAAGCCTCGTGGGCTTTCACACGCACACTTGCGCGTTATTAAAAAAGCTGCATCGTGCCCACCCTTGCGGGTGACACGATGCAGTGTCATTTTTGAGAAATTCTGTTGTGTTAATCGTTTATAATCAGCATGATTAAATCTCCTCGGCAGTGTGGAGGTGCTGAACGTAAACAGCCTTCATCATCTTCTTGCGGTTGACAACGCTGGGCTTCTCAAATTGCTGGCGTGCACGCAATTGCTTGATGATGCCTGTACGCTCTGATTTTCTCTTAAATTTCTTCAAGGCGCGCTCGATGTTCTCGCCTTCTTTAACTGGAACGATAATCATAATTGTGTTATTTATTAAATGTGTTATTAAAATGTTTTTTCGTTTAGTGGCGACACTTGTCATTGCACTATCCCCGCTGGGAGGAGCGTGCTGTGCCGGTTGTAAAAAATTAGTGAGTGGGTTCCACTTTATAGCTGCCGCCTGGCGCAATCTCGTCGCGATTGTGCCGGCAACAAGGCAGTGTGGAGCTGCCTTTATCGATGGTTATATGTCTGTAATTCAGATTTCTACGGTGGTTAAATCAAACCTCCTTTCAATTTTAATGCCTGCAAAGGTAGTAATTTTTTTCTAATCACAAAACACTTTAGCCATTTTTTCAAATTATAAAAACTGAATAGTCCCTAAATCAAGACCTCGCCCACAAGCAGTTGGCGAGGTCTTGAGATTAAATTCTAGTAAAAAATTATGGTGATTACTGTCCTAAAATGAGCTTGTAAACAGCAGTGACATCGGCACTGTTGACGATGCCGTCGTTATTTTGGTCACCGTTCACGATAGTGCTCGAATCGTTGTTGAGGATGAACTTGTAGAGAGCGGTAACATCGGCGCTGTTGCACACGCCATCACCATTGACGTCGCCGGTAACAGCGGCCTGCTGCTTCACGATTCCCAGGAGTCCGCTCTCGGTGTAGTAGCCACCGTTAACAAGAGCGAAGTCGGAGGTCTGTGGAGTGCCGTGGTTGCTGAAGATAATGCCTGTGGGCAGGCTTTGTGGCATGTTGCCGTAGTCCCAGCGATAGATGTTCTTGCCGCTGGGCGCAACACCGGCCACGTCGACGAGTGCTGTACCGGGCCAAACTCCTCCGGTGAAATTGGTGCTCTCGTTCCAGCTCCAGGTGTAAGGCTCATAGTATTGGTCGGCCTCGAAGTAGACAAAGAGATTTCCGTCAACCCAAGTGGCGCACGATGGGATGTCGGCTCCGCTCAGGTCGGTGTGGTCGGCAGTAACATTGGTGTAGCCGGTTGTGCCGTTATATTCAAAGTAGCTGTCGGCGTTGAGGCCCTTGATGTCGCCGGTTTGGTTGCCATTACCGTCGTTGAAGATAATATTGATGGGCTTTGTGCTGAAGGTGGCGGTCCACCACTTCTCGCCGTCGATGGTGGTTGAGCCGGTCATCTTAGTGCCTGGCCAAGCGCCGCTGTGCTCGGTAGTGGTGGTGCCGTTATCGTCCCATGAGTAGAGGTAGGGGGCGCTGGCGGCCTTGCAGTAGATGGTGATGTCGCTGCCGGTGTTGTCGCTCTCGCCGGTGCTCACAGCGTTGGTCACGGTGTAATCGCGGGTGACGATGCTCTTCACGTTATCGCCCACGAGCACGCCGGCCTTCACGGTCACTTGCTGCCCCACGGTGGTGAACGAGAGTTCCTTCATACCGGTGGCACGGTTGCTGGTGGCGGTGGGTGTGCTGCCGTCGGTGGTGTAGACTACAGTGGCGTCGGCATAGCTGGCGTTGATATACACCTTCTTGTTG
>OCTW013405063.1_pt1 | contig 10935 bp, 5 predicted proteins | sample 1539671 | NCBI WGS metagenome assembly OCTW01 (sample SAMN02144230, study PRJEB22623) | gut metagenome | biome: sheep rumen | host: Ovis aries | place: New Zealand | reverse complement strand
GCTTTCGATGTTATAGCATCTGTTGTAGCTCCAAGAGTAATGGTATATTCGCTTGGCGCCAATGCATCCTCCATTGACATTTCACTGCTTATTCCTGCTATATCGTCATCTGAACAAGCAGTCAAGGCAGCGCCAATGAAAAGTGCTGATGCTATTTGATATATGTATTTCTTCATTTTATGACAGATGAAATTTTATCTTTTTTATTCAAGATTTCTCTCTATGTCTCCTCCCTCTATCCATGGTTCGAGTGTTGTTTCAAGCACTACCATCTTTAGTCCTGCTACACCGAGTTCGATATTGTATGATGTGCCACCCACAACAGACTCCACGCCTTTCTTAGCCAGTTCCTCTGCAAGAGGTATTGCATAGGGCGCATTATCGAAAGCTGGATACACAATCTTTCTTGCTGTATATCTTACAGGAATATTTGGATATTGCTTGTAGTATTCGTCACTGAACTGCTTTACATATTGGTGCATCACAACTCGAAACTCATAATCATCCTGAGGAGCTACAAGAATAGCATCTCCCAACCTTGTAGGCTCTACATCGTTAGGTTGCACGCCTGCCATCTTCACTGTATTCTGGTTCACAGCATCTTTGTCTGGTTTTGCAAAGAGTTTGAGCCATCCCTTCACAGCATTACCATTAGCGTCCACATCCCATTCTATGCGTTGGTTGTTTCTGCCATTATGCAATTCAGCCTTGTCGGTGTAAGCGAAGTACAATTTTCCTTTATTCTTAGAATAAACATATATACTGTCAAAATATACGCCACCATTTACACTTCCATCCTCATTACCACCAGCATCTGCTACAGCAAGCTTATGCACTTCATCACTCGCAGTAACTATTTTTACTGGTATCTCTTCTGTATTGTTTACGCCATCTTCTGGATGCACAGCCCTTGCGGTGAAAGTAAGGCGAGCCAGTTTGTGACGGAACTTCAATGTTGGCTGCACACCATGTCGAGCTGCTTTTGCAGAATATAACTCTGATGCTTCCACGCCCTTACTGGTATAGAAATCGGTGTTACCTGCATCATCTTTTTCCAATGTCTGACCTGTAAGAATATCCTGTGTACCATCTATCTGGAATGGCACATACATCTGCTCTCCATCTACCACTGGTGCATTACGAACAAATCTGCCTTCTTCATCAACAGTCTTGTTGCCATCAGCATCACGAACAACATCAGCGTCATCAAGGTAGTAGCCCCAGAAGTCACTTGCCCCTCTGAGAGGATAGTAGCACACCTTGTTGTCTTTACGTCGTGCCAGCCCCGTTGCAACAGGAGTATCGTCAGTAGGCTTCGGCGTAACCACCTCCGTATTATAGAATGTGCTTGCATCCGAATCATCTATCAATTCAGAACCTACAGCTGTCCATGCTGAAACAGAAGAAGGTACCAATGTTCCCTTGTTGAACATATAGACACGAATAATCTCGCCATTCCAACTGTTCTTGCCACTTTCCTCTGTGTCACCTACGGTACCTGTGCCCTTGCTGGATACACTCACAACGTCAGAAGCTGAACTGATGCCGAGTTCTATCTTCTCTCCACCTATTACAACAGGATCTGTTGTATAGAGATTGTCTTCGTTGTTAGAACATGCTACTACAGAGAGAGTTGCGATGGCGTATAAAAAATACTTTCCTGTTGTCATATCTGTATATTATCTTTTTCTACCTTATATATTTAATCGTACAAGTAAATGGCTGTTCCTGTGCCACTCTTCCAGGATTCGAGGTCTGAGGTAATCTCTATACGAGTGGTTCCATATACTGAAAGATCTAGTACATATATCTTGCCTGCTTCAAAACCTTTTTCTGGAGTGCAATCCACTTCAAGCCATGTTTGCATAACGCCTCGTGGATTAGTTTCCGTTTCGGTTGTCTTGACATTAGTTTGCTGTATAAGAATCTTCACCTTGTAAGAATCTGCCGGTGGGACCAGAATGCCCTCTCCTACCTCTTTAAACTCTTCCGTAGATATAGCTTTCTCAGAAAGATATGCATTTACAGAGAGATCTTTTGGTTCTGACAATTCCATCAGTCCAAGCTTTGTATTTTCCAAATCTCGTGATGCCACTACGAGTTTTCCACGTGTACAGGCATTTACTTGAATATCTTGAATGGAAATTTTTACTGCATCATCCATCAACTTGGCACGAAACTTCAAATAAGCCAAAGCATGTTTGAGATCTATCTTTGGCTCTACACTATGTACTGCTCCATAGGTGGAATATGCTCCATCTCCATAACTGAGTATATTCTTACGAACTTCATCCTCTGTTACGCTCGTTGAATACTCATCTTTGAGCATTTGTTCTGTCAATACAGGAGCATTGCCAACCATGATGTCATTCTTGCCATTAAGTTCAAGGTCTATTTTGACACAGTCATTCAATTTTTCAAAACCGTAAACATTAGCCTTGTTAACGTAGTAAGCAAAGAAATTATATCCTACCTTCTCATACTTCTTTTTATTCCAGTAATAGGTCTGCGTCTTGTAGTTCTGGTTATCTTCCCATTCTTGGTTATCAAGTAGATAAAGTGAACCGTTAGTACTTATATTACCAAGGCTACCATCTTTTGTTGCGCCTTGGGGTATAGCAAGCTTACCTATATGCTGTGATGTACCTGTTATATATGTTCTCTCAGTACTCAACAGACAATTTAAACGATTATCGTCATCACCCATCAGTTGTGAAAAGTCTGGCTGCTGGGTAAGCGTGGCTTCTCCATCTTTCATGACCGTCTTACGGTATGCCAACAAGTAAAAGTGTGCTTTGGCATAGCGCTTGAGAAAATTGTCATAGTTATTTTGTGGGTCGAGCGGACCTTCTGATTCCTTGTCTTCTGGTGTCAAAGCTTTAGAACTTACACTGCCTGATGTTGTTGCACCACTTGACGTTGCATAAAGCAAGGAGTTGACATTAAGAGATGGCGACAGGGGATAGGTCTCGTAATCCTCAGCATTCTTTTCATCCGTCACATAAGTCAGGTCGGGATACGAATTTGAGCAAGACTGCCATAAAGAGACCGTCAAGACCATTACTGCCATCGTTATTATGTTATATAACTTCTTCATGTTCAGTTTGCAATTAGTATTCCTGTTCTATGTGCTGTTCCTCTTCCCAGTTTGCCACACGAGGAGACTCGTCAGCACCAGTAATGAGCGACTGTGTCAGTGTCGCATCTATCGCAAGATGTACGCTCTTATAATCCTGCGCCTTACGCCAATACTCTACACCACGTTTCTCATTATAGAGTTCAAGGAGTTGTGCCTTCTCAATATTCTTGTGTAGATTCACTCTGCCCATAACAGTACGAGAGCGCCATCCCCAATTATTATCATCAGCGCTGTATCCATAATAAAGAACTTTTACTATTATCTGAAGAACTCCTGGACCTGCATATTTATTAGCATCAGTATAAACAGAATTCTCTACGATGCCAGGGATATTGAGGTTTGCATAGCAGCGAACTCTGTCCTCAGCCTGATTGTCATATCTTCCAATGTTGTCCGTAATTTTATCATTTGGCCACCCCTGTGGCTTCAGCTCTTCGGAGTTTGCGTCTGGAACCTTTGTTGGATCAACCAATTTTGTACGGAATATCAGTTTGTCTGTCTGAGTAATATCCACAGCTCCAGTACCGATATTTATCTTACGTGGAATACCTGAGAGTACGCACCATACATCGCTCACAAAGAACTGAAAATTTGACGTTTGCTTCTTTTTTAAATCGAAGTAAATATCTATGTTCTGTGTTACAGTAGTTGGATGGAAATTCACCTCCGTAACCTCATCCGTTCCAATGTTTCTTATTGTGGTAGAATCAACAACTACAGGTTCTGTTATATTACGTATAAACTTGGCACGCTTTGCTTCCTTCTCCTCTTCCGATGCATCATCGGGTGCTGAAGTATAAGGGTTGTTATCTACTGAGCCATCAAATTCACCGAATGGGCTATCAACATAGTAGTCTTTCAATTCATCATAAGTGTATGTACGGTGCTCAGCATTAAACTGCCCAAGGCGCAGATTCATCTGTGTCTCATCTGATTTCAACGGATTAGGCGTTATCACATAATCTTCTGTCACTATACGACTTGGATCTAGTTTCTCCTCAAAAGTCCTATTAAAACTCATTGTGAGAAACTTATACTCTCCTGAAGGCAACTCGAACTTGGTAATATCGTGATTATCCTCCTCCGCTATCCCATCAGGCAAAATTCCAAGGTAATGACCACTCTCTGCCACCACATTATACATGAATGAGGTGCTCATAGTGTTGATTACCCTATCAGCAATTATATATGTGTTTACAGGACGCGTTGTTACTGCAACAGGCATCTTGTCCCATTCATATTTGAACTGCACTCCACTCTTATGGACGTGTACTCCGTTTTCTTCCTTCTCACACAAATCCTGATTCACTTCACACGACGTGAACAATGATGTCAGCACACAGGAACTGAAAACAGCACAGAGTGCCTTACTATATATCTTTTTCATTGCTGTTATTTTCATTCTGCGCCTCCTTCATCTGCTTTTTTAGCTGCTTCTTCGGCTTTCTTTGCAGCCTGACGACGCTCTCTCATACGAGCTATACGTTCCTGTGCAGCCTGCGCTTTAGCCTTACGTGCTGCAGCCTTTTCTTCTTTCGTCATCTTTGCTTCAGCTTTCTTTTCAGCCTCACGCTTTGCACGTTGACGTTCTATAGTTGCCTGAGCATCTTTTGCTTTCTCCTTGGCTTTAGCCTTGTTGCGTTCAATCTTGTCGCGTAAAGCATGCTGTTTAGCTTCACGAGCATCTTCCTCTGCGAACTTCTTTGCGAGCTTAGGATCATTCTTTGCAAGTGAATCACGACGTGCTTTCTTGACAGCATTAACAGAGTCTGTATAATGTTTCTTTATTGCATCAATAGAATCACGACGTGCCTGCTTGATTGAATCACGACGCATCTTAGCAAGTTGCTTTGGAGTGTAATTAGGTACACGTGCTGGAGCCTGTTCATCGATAGCTTGCTGCTGCTCACGATGGCGAACATCTACGCAAGAATCATAGAGAAGTTTGAACTCTTGAGCAACAACACGGTAGATAGAGTCACGTATATATTTCTGTTCACGTTCGGTCAGCCACGCATTGTAAATGGAATCCTTCTTCTCACGGAAATCTAAGTCAACATCATAGCGCCAGCGATATTTCTTCTGTATTGGATAATTGCCAAAACGATAAACAAGTGCTACATGCAAATCACGAAGCATAGGACCAAATTTACCATCCTGATGTCCCGTCTTAGGATAACAGTTGTTCTCTCGGTCTGCGCGGAAAGTATCGTACTTGTTGTACATAATACCAGCACTGAAGCCGAACTCCATATCTACAGAATTACCATTTTGGAAAGCGAGGAAGGGTTTTACAAAACCCCAGGTCACACCTGCCATGTATGCTGTACCTTGTCTTCCTTCGCCTCCACCCCACAACATGGAATATTTGGAGTATGTCACGTAACCACCACGATAAAAAACCCAATTGGGGTGACTTGGCAACATGTTACGGCATGACCAAAGTTTATCCCACCAATAACGGTGAGGAGATAAATAACCTGTTGCAGTACACTTACGCTCTCGCCAATAAACACGACCTTCAAGTGTCGCCTCAAAAATATTGAAGACGATACCTCTTACGTAAGTGCTACTCGTTCTAGGACGATACCTAAAGTTTGCATTTACCGCCCAACGATTCCAGTTAGTGTTTCTGATATCAAATTCTACACCTATGTTTGGTACTAACAAACCCCAGTCCACCAAATTGGTACGCACGGAGATACGCTCTGCCAAGGAGAGGGTGTCCACCCTGCGACTGTTGTCTGCCACCTGTGCCAACGTGGCGATAGGCAACATCAGCATGAGCATCAAAAAACATTGACGCCCCATAGCCTTCACCAGCCCGTTATGCCATTTATATTGCATATATATATAATGTATGATTACTCTTAATCAGCAGTAGTTAATTATTCTGAGCACATTCTTTCCGTTAAAAGGTAGTAAATGGAAATGCACTTTTTTACAAATTTGCGTACAAAATTACTAAAAATGTGTCACAAATCAAGGAGCGATACATTAAAATTTGTTAATCAGTATTAAATGGCTTAATATTTTAGTACTTTTGCACCCATGAAAGAAAATACATCGGTACTAAAATCCATTGATTGGATAACAATCAGCCTGTATCTTGCACTACTCGCATTTGGTTGGATTAGTGTCTGCGGTGCAAGTTATTCTTTCGACAACGTCAACATATTCTCCCTCGATACTCGCTCTGGTATGCAGATCGTATGGATTGGAACGAGTATCATTTTGGCAACCATGCTCTTATTGCTTGACGACAGGATTTATGACACCTGCGCATATGCCATTTACGGATTTATGTTAGCTTTACTATTTGTTACTATTTTCAACACTCACGAAATCAAGGGATCACGTTCTTGGCTGGTATTGGGACCTTTAAGACTACAGCCGGCAGAATTCGCCAAATTTGCTACCGCTCTCGCTGTTTCCAAGTATATGTCGGGCTATCGCTTTAATATCAACAACTGGAAACACTTCATGTATGCTGTGACTATGATTGTTACACCCATGCTACTCATTATCATGCAAAAGGAGACTGGCTCAGCTCTTGTTTACATAGCCTTTTTTCTCATGCTTTATCGTGAGGGCATGACGGGAAGTTTTCTCTTTACTGGACTAGCTTTGGTAATATATTTTGTCATAGGGATACGTTATGCAGAACCAACAATATTCGATACACCAACACATGTAGGTCCCTTTGTGGTAATGATGATTATCCATGCTTTTACAGCTGTATTGGTAATAGGTTACTGCAAATCTCAGAAAAAGGCAAGTATTATAGCTGGTTCTTCACTTGTTGTAACCGTCGTTTCGCTACTTTTTTCACAATACGTAATAAGGTTCAACGTGGTTTGGGTACAGGTTATCATGACATTTGCCATTATTGCCTATCTCATCTATCTTTGGTATGAATCACAATTGAAGGAATACTTCCTTATTGCACTTTTCACCCTCTGCTCTACCATCTTCCTATTTGGTTCCACATTTGTGCTCAACGATCTTATGGAGCCACACCAACGAGTACGTATCAACGTACTTTTAGGACTTGAACAAGACCTTGCTGGAGCAGGCTACAATGTTCATCAAAGTGAGATAGCCATAGGTTCTGGGGGACTTATGGGTAAGGGATTTCTTAATGGCACACAAACAAAGTTGAAATTCGTGCCCGAACAAGATACCGATTTCATATTCTGTACCGTTGGCGAAGAAGAGGGATTTTTCGGCGCTGCTATCGTATTGGTATTATTCCTGTTACTCATTTGGCGACTAATATACTTATCCGAACGTCAGGTTCATACTTTTGGGCGCATTTACGGCTACTGTGTATTAAGCGTTTTCCTATTCCATGTCTTTATCAACGTTGGTATGGTACTTGGTTTAACGCCTGTAATTGGCATTCCGTTACCTTTCTTCAGTTACGGCGGTTCTTCCTTGTGGGGCTTTACACTTTTACTTTTTATATTCTTACGTATTGACGCAAGCCGCAATTTGGCTCACAATGCCTCACACAAGTAAGGGCTGTACCTGTTTTCCTACATCGTAATACTCATCCCCTCGTGTGATTTTACAAAATCAACAAGTTGACGATTCACTTTTATTCCTGGCAAATTTGATACTAATGGTAAAGGAACAGGACTAAGCGTGTTGTCTCTTATAGAAAGCAAAAGTTTTGTCTTACCCTTTGATTCTGTAATTATCGTTGCAAGGTCTGCCAACACATTTTCTGCATTATGATTTCCTATTTCGTTAACATCGTTTTCGCCATTTTCTATATTATCAGCATTTGTATTTTCATCACTTTCTCCCCTAATAGTATCAAGATCTATATGTATTGTGAGACTTTCCATAAACTTATCTGTCACATCCTGCAAGAAGTCCACATTCTGCACCCTGAGATCAAAGACATTACTTCCACGGAACCTCTCCTGACACTTTAGCTTCACATATATTGAGCATCCATTTTGGAATTTTCCTTGCCAACGTGCCCATTCCTCGCCAAACATGGCAAGTTCGCCAACACCTTCAAAATCTTCTATGGTGACAATACCCATTGGCTTACCTGTTTTTGTAAAGCGAGAATTCACATCAGTTACTATGCCACCTACCGTCAGTATATCCTTCTTTGCCAACTCTGCCCTATCGGCATCCTTTCCTATGTCTGCACAAGAAGTATTGCACATACACTCCAATACAACTGCGAACTCGTCAAGCGGATGGGCAGACAAATATATACCAACGAGGTCACGTTCCTTGTTAAGTTTCTCAATAGCACTCCATTCTCCCGCTTTTGCAGGCTTAGGTTTAGATATCTCTATGCTATCAAAATCTCCAAACAAGGAGTTCTTCGAGGTCGCTTTTGCATTCTGATATTGTGCACCATAAACTGACAGCGCATCGATAAATTGATTGTATTTTGCCGTTGGCGCAACATATTGCTCACGAGTTATATTCCCCAATCCGTCAAGAGCACCAGAAAGTGCAAGACACTCCAATGCTTTCTTGTTCATAGCAGAAGACGGCACACGCTCCAACAAGTCATATATATCCCTATAAGGCCCGTTTTCATCACGCTCCTTTATGATAGCAACAGTAGCCGCTTCACTCATACCCTTTATGGCTGCAAGTCCAAAACGTATTTCTCCCTTCTTATTCACACCAAAATTAGCAAAAGACTCGTTCACGTCAGGCCCCTTGGTAGGTATGCCTAGAGCCTTACACTCGTCCATAAGCTTTGTTATTTCCTTAATGTCAGAACGACGTCGTGTCAACAGGGCTGCCATAAACTCAGCTGGGTAGTGCGCCTTGAGATAGGCTGTCTGGTAAGCTACCCATGAGTAACATGCTGCATGTGATTTATTGAAGGCATAAGATGCAAATTTCTCCCAGTCTGCCCATATTTTCTCAAGTACTTTCGGATCGTGTCCATTCTTCTTTCCACCTTCAATAAACTTCGGTTTCATCGCATCTACGATGTCCTTCTTCTTCTTACCCATTGCTTTTCGCAACGCATCACTCTCGCCTCGTGTAAAATTAGCAAGTTGACGAGAGAGCAACATTACCTGCTCCTGATATACTGTAATACCATAGGTGTCCTTGAGATACTTTTCTGTAATGTCTATGTCATAGGTGATGGGTTCCCTACCATTCTTTCGTGCAATGAACGAAGGTATGTAGTCCATAGGTCCTGGACGATAGAGCGCATTCATTGCTATAAGGTCTTCAAACACAGTAGGATGAAGTTCTCGCAAGTATTTCTGCATACCAGCACTCTCAAACTGAAAAGTACCTACCGTCTGTCCTCTTTGATATAACTGATAAGTAAGTTCGTCATCAATAGGTATATTGTCAAGGTCTATGTCTATGCCCCTTGTCAACTTTACATTTTTCACCGCCTCTTTCTGCTCCGACAGTGTTTTCAGACCAAGGAAGTCCATCTTTATCAAGCCAGTTGACTCTATGACATGACCGTCATATTGTGTTACAGCCGTCTTTGTATCAGGGAAGTCTGGGTCAACAGCTGTGCTCACTGGTACATGGTCGCTTATCGGATCGCGGCAGATAATGAAACCACAAGCATGTATGCCTGTGTTTCGGATGGTGCCTTCCAGCATCTTAGCATACTTGATTGTATTAGCTTCTGATGGCACAAGTGAGGCCTCAGCCTGTTGCAATTCAGGCGTTACCTTCAAATAGTTTACAAGTTTGGGCTTCATACCATCAGGCAGACGGTCTGGCATAGCCTTACACCATGCGTTTACTACTGCCAATGGCACTCTCTCTACCCTACCTACATCCTTTATTGCGTTCTTTGCTGCCATAGTACCGTAAGTAATGATATGAGCACAGTTCTCATGTCCGTATTTGTCCATTACCCACTGCAGCACCTTCCCTCTTCCGTCATCGTCAAAATCGGTGTCAATATCAGGCAAAGATATACGATCAGGATTCAGAAAACGTTCAAACAGCAAATCATATTTCAATGGATCAAGCTTGGTGATACCCAAGCAGTAAGCCACAACTGAACCTGCTGCCGAACCACGTCCTGGTCCAACCCAAACACCAAGTTCTTTTCTCGCACTGTTGATGAAGTCCTGCACTATGAGGAAGTAACCAGGAAAGCCCATCGTTTTCATTATGTGTAATTCAAAACGCACTCGTTCATCTACTTCATTGCTTATTCCATTTTCTGCTGCCCACGCAGAGAGCTCATTTGGTTGTAGCGGAGCATCTATTGTTACGTCTTTCTTACCATATATGCGAGCGGCACCCTCATATGCCAACTTGCCCAAATAGTCTGCTTCAAACTTTATTCGGTATAATTTGTCATAACCACCCAGTTTCTTTATCTTTTTCTGTCCGTCTTCTTCTGAGAGTTGATTTTCACCCATTTCATCGGAGGTAAACTCCTTGTAGAGCATATTCTCCGTAAACTTTTCACGCCATTGTTCTTCCGTACCAAATTCCGACGGAATAGGGAAAAATGGCATTATAGGGTCTGACTCCAAGTCATATGTTTCTACCTTATCGAGTATCTCAAGAGTGTTGTCAAGGGCTTCAGGTACATCACTGAATATTTCATTCATCTCCTCTTGTGTCTTGAACCACTCCTGTTTGGTGTAAAGCATGCGGTGTGGGTCATCAAGATCTTTGCCCGTTCCAAGACAGAGCAAGTGGTCATGAGCCTCAGCTGCATCTTTATCTATAAAATGGCAATCGTTAGTGCAGATAAGTTTTATACCATATTCCTTTGAGAATTCTATTAACTGCCTGTTAACTTTCTGCTGCAAAGG
>OCTW011569906.1_pt1 | contig 10935 bp, 15 predicted proteins | sample 1539671 | NCBI WGS metagenome assembly OCTW01 (sample SAMN02144230, study PRJEB22623) | gut metagenome | biome: sheep rumen | host: Ovis aries | place: New Zealand | reverse complement strand
GTTTTTATTTTTTGCACTTTAAAATTACGAAAAATAACGCTAATTACCAAATTTTCAATTAGTTATATTTCATCGAACTGACGTTAAATTAATTAATTTGGCTATAGAGTTGAGGATTGTTAAGGGCGGAACGCCCTAACCCTTCCTTTCTAGTGCGAGCCGTAGGCGAGCATATAGAATTAAATAAAACCAAAGATACACAAAGTCCATAGAGAAAGACTACTCCTTTCCTGAGAAAAAGAGGTGAGAATTCAATAAGAAAGTGAATAATGATTCGTAGATTACAATTCATCGAGCTCTCGTTAAATTAGGACAGAACCATATAATTTGTCATCTATAAATTAGGACATAGCCATGAAAAATACTAATTTAGCGACAAATATTTAGAATGAGTAAAGAGATTGACAACCAAGCAATATTGTCAAATTTTGGCAATATGACATCTTTTAGATACGGGGATTATAACATTCGTTTCCGTACATCTCCTATTTTAAATAAATATACTGAAATAAAAGAATGGGATAATGGATATTTGGTTGTTATGGCTGATTATGAGGGAATTGGAATCATAGAAGAATATATTGATCTTGTTCCTATTCTCAATAATCTTTATATTAATCCAAACATTTTCTTAAAGGATATAAAAACAGTAAAAATAGGAAATTATGAGCAGTGAAGAAATAGAAAAGATATGCAATGGTTCAGACATGATTGTCTGTGGTTATGCATTCTCTCGCACAGACAACTCTAATGTGAGAGTAGTCGATTTAAATGAGCCACACCATGCTTCTATCATGACTACAGATGGTGATGTTTTGGAGACAACAATGAATGATGTTGAAATTAGTATTGTGAAGGAATACTGGAAGAAAAATCATAAATTTATGGAGGAATCATATGCCTAAGTATTATGAATTTATGATTTGTGGATACTATTTGTATTTCACATCACACTGTGTTATTGAGGCTATGCATGTACATGCAAGTGACAGACGAATGACAGAAGCAGGTTCGGCAAAATTATTCGTTAGAGGAAATGGAGATACAGAAGTTAAAGAAAGAGGAATGTTAACAGACAAGGAACTCCGTATTATCAGAGAATTTATCAAAGAAAACTATAAGGAAATGTACATAAAATGGTCAAGTATGAGTCCAAATGGTTTCTATAAATAATATGTTAGTCATGGATTATGATTTAAAACATGATGAATGCATTGTTCTAAGGAATAATAGATATTGATAATACGATAATTAATATGAGGATTGTTAAGGGCGGAACGCCCTAACTCTCCATCTCTAGTGCGAGCCGTAGGCGAGCATATATAGAAAAATACAGAGACTCGGAGTTTTAAGAGTAAGTCTTAGACTTTTTTGAGGAAATAGGCGAGTAAGCAGTAATATGGTATTGCCTTTCAGACAATTTTTTTGTATCATCGTTACATTATTCCGAGACTTCGTCATTGGGTTACTCACGCTTTGCTCGGTAGCTTCTTTCAGACGAAAAAAATGAAAATGTCAGTCAGAGCCAATTTTATTTGTTCAAGATTTTACATACTACAATATTTTGTTACATTTGTGAAAAAGATACTCAGAATTAAATAAAATTTACCAAGAATCATCTACGGTTATGAAAAGTCGCATCGCCTACATAATTTTACTTTTGATGACGTTTGTTTTCCCGTCTTTTTCTCAGAATTCATATATAGATTATGAATATGTTGATGGAACGAAGGAAAGAAATACAATTGGTACGGAAAAATTCTATTGCCGTTATTATCAAAAATATAGAATAAAGACCATTTATATAGATAATGTCTTTGATACATTAATTCCCAATATAGGTTCGCAAATTTTTGACAAATTGATATTTAAATTTAATGATGGAGAACTATCCGATGTTATAGGTCCTAGTATACAATGTATGGGAGACCGTTTAGATAGTTATGAATATAAATTAGATAAAGTAAATCCTAAAGCTGGAATTATGTCTGTTTTATTTAAGTCTAATTCCCTTCCTAGATTTGCATACCATAATGGAAAACAGATTTCATCCATTTCAGGTCGTATCTCTTATTTCAAAGTCAAAACCATTAAGTCGACGATATTAAATGACGAATTGAGAGAGAATCTAAAACTTTTCTATCCGACATCGTTGATTGAAAAATCAGATGGCTCATATTTAGACTTCGTTTTACCGTCGTATAATGAGGATGAAAAAAATACAAAGCTAAATGGTTTGTCTTTAGAGCGAGTGAAATTAATAAATAATCTAAAGCGAATGGGATATACGTTGGCCAGCCAGAAAGGAGTGTTCCCACTTACTTACCAGAATCAAAATGGAAACACTATCTTGATGTATGAAACTAGTATTATGGTGAAAGTCAAAAGGATTGAAAATGACTTGTAAGTTTTGCGTGATTCTAAAAATAGATTTGTTTATGAAAAATCGGATGACATATATAATACTGTTTTTATTTGCTTTCATTTTTCAATTGAATGCTCAACCACAGTATGTTGAGTATGAATATGTTGATGGGACGAAGGAAAGAGAGGCAATAGATATGAGAAGAATGTCTTTCAAGTATTGTTATAATGATAGATTGTCATATAGAATTAAGAATTTTTCTATAGATAATGTCTTTGATACATTAAGACCAGTAGATATAGTACAAAACGCATTGAGAGCGATATGTTCAGACAAATTGTTTTTTTCTTTTAAGGGTGGAGAACCATCTGAAGTGTCAGGCCCTTATGAAATTCCTTCTTCTATGGGAAATACTATGCGTATATTATTTAGTTATGGATTTAAATTAGATAAAAAAGATGCTGATAACGGAATTATGGCTATATCATTTTATTCTTATAGCCTTCCTGATTTTGCATACCATAATGGAAAACAGATTTCATCCATCTCTGGTCGTTTCTCTTATTTCAAATTCAAAACCATTAGGTCGACGATTTTAAATGACGATTTAGCAGATAATCTAAACCCTTTTTATTTAGCTCCAATAACGTTGACTGGATCATCGGATGTCTCAGATGCCTCATATATAAAATTCATTTTTCCGTCTTCGTCTAACGAATTGGCGGTAGCTCGCGTAACGGTAATAAATAATCTAAAGCGGATGGGATATACGTTGACCAGCCAGAAAGGAGTTTTTCCACTTACATACCAGAATCAAAATGGAAACACTATCTTGATGTATGAAACTAATATTATGGTAAAAGTCAAGGATTGAAAGTGATATTTAAGCTTTGTGTGATTCTTAAAATATATTAGTTTATGAAATATCGGGCAACATATATAATACTGTTTTTATTTGCTATCATTTTTCAATTGAATGCTCAACTTCAGTATGTTGATTATGAGTATGTTGATGGAACGAAGGAAAGAGAGGCTTTAAATCCCAACCAGATTGTATATAAGCGGTCTTTCTGGAATGACGTGTATAGTATGACGTCTATAAATATTGATTTTGTATTCGACTCGGTGTTTGCAAGACCTAATTCTCCTATTCCAAATAGAGTTGACCATAGAATGATAATTCTGTTTCAGGATTCAAAGCCTAATGCCATTCAGTTTCCTCGTTTTTTTAATTCGATGGGCAATACTTTACCTCAAGATATTATTCTTGATTCAAAAGAGTCGACTTCTAATAATCGAACGATTATGACGTTCAAGACTATTGACGATTCCCTATTTTTTTCCCACAATGGAAAACAGATTGCATCCATATCCGGCAGACTTGAATATGTAAAAGACAAGACTATTCCATCTTCTGTCATTGATTCAGATATGAGAGAAATGTTTCTTCCTTTTTCTCATGAAGTATGGACGGAATCTACTACAGGTTCTACATTAAAAATATCTAATCCATCAATTCAGTCTTATTCTAACGAAATGGCGGTTACTCGCGTTAAGATTATAAATAATCTAAAGCGGATGGGGTATACGTTGACCAGCCAGAAAGGAGTTTTTCCGCTTACTTACCAAAATCAAGATGGAAACACTATTTTGGTGTATGAATCGTATATTTTGATAAGGTTTTGATTCTGTTGATTTGTAATTCATAACTCAAATTTTGCAAGTGGATTTAATTTGATGTTGGCATATAATAGAGGATTGTTAAGGGCGGAACGCCCTAACCTTCTTCTTTGCAGTGCGAGCCGTAGGCGAGCACTTTAATAAAAGTTTGTATGATGACTTCCATATTCAATGTCTTTTATTTTCGCTCGCACTTACGTGCTCGCGATAAAGGGAGGAACAAGGGCGTTCCGCCCTTTGTAATCCTCAATTTTTACACAAAATGAATATGAAACCTACTTGAGAAACATGAATTCATAATGTGTAATTGTGTGAAAACCCATATGTGTATATTGTGAAAACATTACCAATTCCGCATCAACCTAATATTGATATTCAATTACATAAATGTTTTTCGAAACGCCTTTCATTGTTCCGTCTATGCTATATTCACAATATTTGATGCAATCTCCGTTGGCGTTGTAATAGTTTGTTTAACCGCAATCCCAATTGTAGAGAACTTTAGAAAAATTCCGTCTCTTCAAATTTTCTGGAGTGCAGAAGAAGCCGCAGACACCCGCGTCTCCCCATTCGACAGGAGTCTCTTCACTATATTCGCTGTCAATCTGCAATAGTAAAACTGTTTGCTTTGATTTTTCTTCACGTGGATCTTCTTGTTTGAAGTGTGGATAACCTCCAATTTTATGTCCTTCTCCTATATGTTTCTCCTCGATTATTTCATAGGCTTCTTCAGAAAGATCATAAATGCCCTCTATGGGGTCGCTTTCAGTTAAAGCATTGTATTTTTTGACGAAAATCGGTTCGAAATGTACATCTTCCATAGACATCGGCTCTTCGTCTTTTGTGAATGAAACTCTATATTCGCTTTCTACTGGAAACCAGCTCTCTTCCGAAGGTTGTGGTAGTTCCGCAAGCCAAGTGCTCACTTGCTCTTCCGTGATTTGATCATCAATCGTTTCATGCCAAACCACTTTTGAACCTCCTTTTGTGAAAAGTCCCAGACTTTCATCTTGTCCAATCCAGAATTGCAGCAGACCGACTTGTGGAAAATCGGGTAGGGCGGAGAGCTCTCTGCAGTCTATCTGCGCAAGCATACGCAATGGCATGCCTTCTGAGTCGAAAGGAATCGCGTCTTTTGAAGGAATATATGGAATTCCGCCAACTTTGCTTCCGGAAATCGACGTCTTTTCATTTGTTAGTTTCAGACGCAGAAATGGCTTGACTGTCTCTTTATCCATCTCGGCAAGCACTTTTTTGTCAGTTCCATCTCCTTTTGAATGTCAACATTCTTTTTTTTCTTCCTATATATAGTTGTTTCATCATTTATATATAGTTGCTGTTTTATTTTTTCTGCTGAAGATTCTCCTATTATCTTCTTTGCTAAATATTGGATAAGGCCAGTTTCATATATTGATTTGAACAGCAGGTAGATAGCTGCTGCAATAAGTACTCCTGCATAAACGTAAAGCTGAATGTAATATTGATCTTTTTCATCCATTTCTTTTGATTTTAGAATGCCTATTGCATAGAATTTATTATTGGCAAATTTAATTATAATTGTTAGGTTTGCTACTCTTTGGACAGAAATAAAACAAAAAAGCAGCAATTTCTTGCTGCTTCTCTTGAGCGGAAAACGGGACTCGAACCCGCGACCCCGACCTTGGCAAGGTCGTGCTCTACCAACTGAGCTATTTCCGCAGAATGTCTTTTTAACGTGCTCAAGATGAGATTCGAACTCACACGCCGTAATCGGCACTACCCCCTCAAAGTAGCGTGTCTACCAATTTCACCACCTGAGCTTTTGAGAGCGGAAAACGGGACTCGAACCCGCGACCCCGACCTTGGCAAGGTCGTGCTCTACCAACTGAGCTATTTCCGCAATTCTGCTTTTTATTATGTTTTAGAACGCTTGTTTTCAAAAGCACTGCAAAGGTAGATGTTTTTTTCTTTAATGCAAATGTTTTGCTCGGAAAATTTAACTATTTCTTGATTTTTTTTCTTTTAACTGCGTTTTGTTAATCTTTTTCATTTAGTTATGGTATATTTGCAGAAAATTGAATTAAATTCTGAAAATATGAAAATAGGTTGCATTATCACTGCTGTTATTGGTGTGATTCTTCTTGCTGTGGGTTACATCTCGTTCTATTGGGAGTTTGCTGACGGTATCAAAACTGGTCAGGTCAATTTCGTCACTCGTAAGGGATATATCTGGAAAACTTATGAGGGCAGATTGATTCAGCAGGGTATCAAATCAAAAGGTCAGCAGGGGCTTGGTAGCAATGAGTTTGATTTCTCTGTCGAGGATGATTCTCTGGCCCGTACCCTTGAACTTGTCGGCGAGTCTATCGTAACTGTCCGTTACAAGGAATACAACCATGCTCTTTGGTGGCGTGGCAACAGCAACTATGTCGTTTATAAGATTGAGAAGATTATCGAACCGTCGTCTACAAATGATCCGATTAGCCCTTTGAATAATATCGTTGATCCTTCTGCTAATGCTGGAGACGCTGCGGCTGATGAAAAGTGGTACGAATAATGACGGATCAGTTTTCTTCCAAACTTCTTGAGGAGGCTGTACATCAGATCTCTTCGCTTCCAGGTGTCGGAAAAAAGAGCGCTTTGCGTCTTGTCCTTCATCTTTTAAACCGTTCAGAGGAAGATGTGGAGCGTTTTGCCAATGCTTTTGTCCGTCTGAAGAAGGAGGTGAAGTTTTGCCGTTGTTGCCACAATATCTCAGATACTGATATTTGTGAAATATGCTCGGACAAAAGCCGAAACCCTAAGATCATCTGTGTGGTGCAGGATCTGAAGGATGTGATGAGCATAGAGGCGACGCAACAGTTCCACGGGCTTTATCATGTGCTTGGAGGTGTGATTTCTCCTATCGACGGGATTGGTCCAAACGACCTTACCATCGAAAGCCTTGTACAGCGTGTCCGCGAAGAGCCGATTGATGAGGTTGTCTTAGCTTTGTCGACGACGATGGAAGGTGATACAACAGCATATTATATCTACCGTCGACTTGAGAATCTTGGAATCAATATCACAACTCTTGCCAGAGGTGTGGCGACGGGAGACGAACTTCATTACGCGGATGAGGTGACGCTTGGACGCAGCATCGTCGAAAGAAGACCTTATTCAACAGGCACGAATTTCTAATTTGACAAATATGAATTTAAATTTCAAGTATTATTCCAGAATAGCGATTTCCGCACTTCTGATCATGATTTCGAATTTTCTTCAGAACACAGGAAGTCAGATTCCATATTATGTGTCTACGATCGCATATCTCCTTATTGTCATACTTGTGCCTTATGCGGTATGGCAATATAAAAAGGATAGGAAGATTGTGGCCGAGTGCGACGATTTGAAGACTGCGGAAAAATTGCGGGAGAAAATAACGATGAAGAAGATGACGTTGGTGCATGTGCCGTCTGGAATAACAGCGATCCTTTTCGTCATCCAGCCTACAGAGTCGATGCTTTATGCCGCGATAGCTTCGCTTTTGCTGTTTGTGGTGTTTGGCAAACCAGAAAAATTGTCTGATATTGATTAATCACTATTTATGAAGGTCGTATACCATACTCTGGGCTGTAAATTGAATTTTGCTGAGACGTCCAGACTCTCTTTCGATTTGGAGTCTGTCGGCTATTTTGCCGCAAAAGAAGGCGAAACGGCGGACCTTATCGTGGTCAATACGTGCGCGGTGACGCAGGCTGCGGAAAGAAAGGGCAGGGCTGTGATCAACCAGCTGAAACGCCAGCATCCGGATGCGAAGGTCGTTGTCACAGGTTGCTATTCCCAGATCAAGCCGGATGAGGTGGGGCATATTGAAGGTGTCGACATTGTGCTTGGCGCGCAGCATAAGTTTGATATGGCTTCATTGGTGAAGATGCTCAATGAAAATGAGCCAGACACGAAAATTTTCCACACTGAGCGTAGCAAAGTGGATGTGTTTTTCCCATTCTGCACTGCAGGGTGTCGCACACGCTACTTGTTGAAGGTGCAGGACGGATGCGACTATTTCTGCACATATTGCACTGTCCCTATTGCCAGAGGAAAGAGCCGAAACGCCTCGATAGCTCTCACAGTGGAGGAGGCGAAAAAAGCCGCTGCAGAAGGAGCGAAAGAGATAGTCATTTCAGGAGTTAATATCGGAGATTTTGGAAAGTCGACGGGGGAAAGATTCGTCGATTTGGTCAGAGAACTGGATAAAGTCGACGGAATTGAACGATATAGAATCTCCAGCATAGAGCCTAATCTCTTGACAGATGAAATTATTGATTTCTGTGCGAATAGCCGTACGTTCATGCCACATTTCCATATCCCGTTGCAGAGTGGAAATGATGAGATACTTGCGTTGATGCACCGTCGATACAAGCGAGATGTCTTTGCCCATAAGATTGCTGAGATTAAAAGACGCATGCCGAATGCCTTTATCGGTGTTGACGTGATTGTCGGATTCAACGGTGAGACGGAAGAGCATTTTAACGACTCGTTTGAGTTTTTGCAAAGTCTTGATGTCACAAGATTGCATGTTTTCCCATATTCCCCAAGGCCAAACACAGCTGCGTTGTCAATCAAACCATATGTGCAGAATGGGGAGAAGAAACGTCGCACTGATATTCTTATGGATTTCTCTGAGAAACGCTTGCATGAGTTTATGAAGAGCCAGATCGGAACTCCAGCCAAAGTCCTTTGGGAGGATACCGACACCAATGTGATGCATGGATTCACTGAAAATTACATCCGTGTGTCCGCACCATACGATGCTTCAAAAATCAATACTATCACAGATGTTGTCCTTGGAGATTTTGATGACGACAACGAATGCTTGAAAGCTAAGTGACAATGGCTAATTGAAAATGCTTATGAACAAACTTACGTCATTCCTCATTGATGAACAGCAATCTCATCGAAAAGGTGGGCTTTATCATAAGACCCAAGTACAGTTGGCTTATAATTCCAATCGTATTGAGGGTAGCAGGCTAACAGAGGATCAGACACGCTATATATTTGAAACACGACTCATTGGATTCAAAGATCAGGAAGCAGTGCCTGTTGATGATATTATAGAGACTACGAATCACTTTGTCGCTTTTGATTTTCTTCTTGACACAATAGATGAGCCACTTTCCGAAACCATAATAAAAGAGTTTCACCGGATTTTGAAGACGGGGACAGCGGATGCTCTCAAGCCATATTTTAATGTGGGTGATTATAAGAAAATGGCCAATGAAGTCGGAGGAAAAGAAACGTGCAAACCAAATGAAGTGGCCAATGAAATGCAGAAATTAGGGGAGTGGTATTTGTCTCAGACAAATGTGTCAATTTATACACTTGCCGAATATCATTGGCGTTTTGAGTGTATCCATCCGTTTCAGGATGGTAATGGACGCGTCGGTAGGTTAGTTCTTTTCCGTGAATGTCTGCGTAATGGCATTATGCCTTTTGTTATCGACAATGAGCATAAATTGTTTTATTATCGTGGCTTATACGAGTTTGAACAGACCACTGGATTTCTTGTCGGGACAATGCAGTCAGCCCAGGATGTTTACGAATCTTGGATAAAGTATTTTAATGAGGAACTGTTGGATGGTTTGAAGATAGATTGATAATGAAAATTATAGAAGTCGTAGCGGCTATTATTCGTGATGCGGATGAAAGAATTTTTTGCACACAGCGAGGATACGGAGATTGGAAAGATTGGTGGGAGTTTCCAGGAGGAAAGATAGAGCCAGGAGAATCTCACAAAGAAGCGTTGCGACGGGAGATCAGAGAGGAATTGGCCACTGATATAGAAGTAGGGAGCCTGCTGACAACAGTAGAATATGATTATCCGAATTTCCATTTGACAATGCATTGTTATCTTTGCACCGTCGTCAGAGGAAATCTTACGCTTTTGGAGCATGAAGATGCGCGGTGGCTTAGAAAAGAAGAATTAGATACGGTAAGATGGTTGCCTGCGGATAGGTCAATCATAGAATTATTAAGGGACAAAAGATGGAATACAATCGAGAATATACACCAGAGTTTATCACAGAATTAAAAACAAACGAGATATTTGTGTTTGGCAGCAACATCCTAGGCATGCATGGAGGAGGAGCCGCACGAATAGCCAATAAAAAGTTTGGAGCAGAGTGGGGTGTAGGAGAGGGGCTCACGGGACAGTGTTATGCGCTTCCAACGATGGAAGGAGGAGTGGATTACATAGCCGGAAAAGTTCAGAATTTTCTAGTATGTGCCAAGACACATCCGGAATTGAAATTTTACGTCACCAAGATAGCGTGTGGAATAGCCGGTTTCACGGTCGCAGAGATCGGACCATTATTTTCGGATGCCATAATGTTGGAAAATGTCATCTTGCCTAAAGAATTTGTTGAAGTAATAGAAAAATAGGAAGACGCGAGTAATCGCGTCTTTTTGTTTTTCCCCAGTGCCGCAGGTGCGACATACAATAGCGTAGGGTTTCAACCCTACGCGACATGAATGTAAATGTAAATTTGGAATCTCCCAGTGCCGCAGGCACGGCACAACATAGCGTAGGGCGTGAGCCCTACGCGATAAACACCCCACGCAACAGTGCCAACGGCACGAAACACCCCAATCTAGGGCACGAACCCTAGAACTTAAATATCAGCGATTTATGAACATTTCTGAAAAATAATTCGTAAAACGCTTGCGCAGGACGGAAATCTGCTATACTTTTGCACTCGCTTTCGGGAAGGAACGCTACTCCGAACGAAGGCGGAGACATAACAACAGGCGGCTCAGACGAGAGACCGACGCCAGAAGATAGTGATCTTTGAAAACATTTGCAATTTACGAGGAAGAACGGGACATATAGAAATATATGTTAACACAAGAGGTTCATACAAAGCGCAAGATCT